>OGIR01001642.1_pt1 | contig 11587 bp, 7 predicted proteins | sample 1571831 | NCBI WGS metagenome assembly OGIR01 (sample SAMEA2582124, study PRJEB24529) | metagenome | biome: Human gut stool | place: China | collected 2011 | reverse complement strand
CACCATGATTCTGCATCGTGACATTAAAAATAAAGGTCGGCTCCGTCTGCGCCTCATAGACCTCGATCAGCTTCTGATAATCCCCAAGGTCAGACACCCGGTTCCAGACCGTACGCTCACAGTCCTCAAACGAGCTGATCGACAGAAACTCATCAAATCCGAGCTTCGGATACACAACACTTCTGCGCCAGTTTTCCGGATTTTCCGGGTGCATTGCGATCGTGTGGTAGCCCTGCTCCTTTAGGATCGAGACCATGGACGGCACATTCGTAAAATCAAAGCTGGAGTACGGATTGATCCCGTTTGTGTAGGTCATCGAATCCCCCGTCAGATATTCGAACTCGGTCGTGGAAGTTCCGCCGACGCGGGTCGAAACATAATCCCATCCATACTCGATCGTATGCGGATCATCCTTCAGCGAATGGAAAAACGAAAGATCATCCTCCGTACATGCGAGCGGTCCCAGAACACTCAGATCGCTGAACGATTCATTCATGATCGTAATGATCATCGGCTGTTCTCCGTTGTCCTTCTTCTCTGTTTCCGCCGCCCCGTATTCATTAAAAATTTGTTCCGCACTCTGCTCCATATACCCATCCGGCTTACTGATCTTCATTCTCTGCCAGAACGAGATAAACGCCGGGACAAAACCGGTTGTCTGATACGTAGTTACCTGTCTATAAAAATCAAGTCCAATATTGTAGGTGTCCGGAAAATCAAAGCTGCCGATCCAGCAAATCAATGCCGCAGCCGCCCCGATCGCTCCGCAGCCCTTGATCAGGATCCGTTTCTTTCCCGCTCTCTTCTGAAAGATTTCCGTCTTACCAAGTGCCCACATGCAGGTAAACAGAAAATACAGGATCAAAAACGTAAACGCCAGCTCCTCCGCGACCTCAAACGTATACTGTCCTGCGACCGACATGGCCGTCCGCAGTGCAAAAATATCCGTTGCAAGGAACGGCTGCCCGCGGAACTTCAGGAGATAATAATTGAGCGCACCGACAAGCCACGCAAAGATATATAATGCCTGAAGCCCGAGCATCCCTTTCTGCATCAGGCACACAAACAGTACTTCCAGAATCAGATAGATCAGGACGTTCAGCTCCCCGTTTAAAAGGCCGATCCCCGTCACCGACGGGTTCCAACAGAGTTCCTCAAGAAAAAATGCAAAAAATGGAGTGATCGCCAGAAAAATCCAGTAGAGTGCTCTCGCACACTCCGGAAACCGCCGAAGCACGTCCGTTCCATAAATCCAGATTGCAGTGGCCGCAAGGATCATAAGATCCGCCATCCCCGTACTCACCGGCGGGAACTGGTTTGCGATCTTCGTGACGCCGATCACATCACGTGAGAGATTCACATAATAAAACGCCAGGATCCCCATGCCGACCGCCATCTTGATTGACATGGAATAAACCTGGTTCCGTTTCTCCGGTATGCAAATGAAGATCCACAACATCCGGCTGCACTGCGCCGCGATCAGCGCATACGTCAGGATCAGCCATATCGACAGGTAGTGGATATGGAACACCACCTTGATCGCAAATTCACAGCATAGCGCTGCGAATAGGGAACAGCCTAGATATAGTTTCTCTTTGCAATCTTTTCCCTTCTCCTGTTTCTTTCCGGTTCCTGTAAAATATACAATGATCGCCGCTGCGATCCAAATTATCGCTTCCACTCTTTTGTATTTCCTACCTTATCCTTTTTTCCTGAAAATAATCAATTTACTCGCTACATAATTTAAAATCACAACAAGCACATTTGAAGCGATCTTAATAAGAAGATCATTCATCCCCATGCAATCCACAAAAACATACATGATCAGCAGATCACATGCCCCGGTAAATAATCTGCATGATACGAATGACACAAATTCCTGCATCATGGCACGAAGCTGAAGATTTTTGCTCTCAAATACCCACCACTTATTCGTAATATACGCAAATAATACCGATATGACCCATGCGATACAGGTACTCGCTACAACAGATAAATGCAGCGGATGCGCACACAGATAGTATGTAATAATATTAACAGCAGTTGTACAAACTCCAAAAAAGAGATATAAAATTGGCTGCTGATATTTTTTGAATAACTGCATTATCATTTCTCTGTATCTCCGTCTGTATCTTTCTTCTCCTCTGTCCGCTCACTGATAATATATCTCGGACGATGCTTTACTTCCATATAGATTTTTCCGATATACTCTCCAAGAACACCAAGGCAGACCAGCTGGACACCTCCGAGGAGACAGATAATGCAGATCATACTGGACCATCCGGCGACCGCATTGCCCATGAGCCGCATAACGATCGACCAGATCACCCCGAGAAAGCTTAGTCCGGCAATCACGGTTCCAAGAGCCGTAATGATCCGAATCGGTTTTACGCTGAGACTGGTAATTCCATCAAAGGCAAGTGCCAGCATTTTAGAAAGCGGATAATGGCTTTCCCCTGCGATTCGTTCATGTCTCTCATAATACACGCTGGTGCTCTTAAAGCCGACCAGCGGGAACATTCCGCGCAGGAACAGATTGACTTCCTTGAAATTTGCAAATTCTTTCAGAACACGACTTGAAACCAGTCGATAATCCGCATGATTATAGACAACCTCCGTTCCCATCCAGTTTAAAAGTTTATAGAAGCCTTCCGCTGTAAAACGCTTAAAAAATGTATCCGTATCACGCCTGCTTCTCACACCATACACAATTTCGCATCCCTGATAATACTGCTCGACCATTTCATCCATGGCATTAATATCGTCCTGACCATCACAGTCGATAGAAATCGTAATATCACATTTATCTTTTGCTTCCATCAGTCCCGCAAGAACTGCATTTTGATGTCCACGGTTACGGCTCTGGGAAATACCGATAAAATGTTCATCCTGCTTCGCCAGATTGCAAATGATTTCCCATGTTTTGTCTTTGCTCCCGTAATTGACAAATCAGATTCGGCTGCTGTCGGAAATCTTATTTGTGCGGATCAATGACGTTAACTTATCCAAAAACATTTTTGATGTGATTGGAAGAACAGTTTCTTCGTTATAGCATGGAATGACAATATACAACACTATTTCTTTCATCTTATATTTCCTCACTACTCATAACATTTAATATATTACCAAATATAATGTATCATTTATAAGAATCGTCTGTTCCTCTACATTCAGACAATTCCAATCTTTTCCCGCAAAATACTTCTCATATATTTCATCTGACATGTCTTTTCTTTCTAAATTTCTATTCAATGTATATCCAATTAGTCTATAATTCGAGTAATAAGTCGACATAATTCTTGCTCCTAATTCCCAATTCTTATATCGCGAATTCGGCTGATAATATGTGGGATTTAAATCCCCCCTAGCTGCCACCTTAGTTATGGTATTTCCTGTTTCGTTTTCATATTCTAAAATACGTTCACCAATCTGTTTTGCTTCCATGATATCTATTGCATTCATAGACTGTTCATTTGCAGCCATATCTTGCATCACCAAGCAATTGATTCCAATCAAAAGACATAACGCTACGGCTATAACTTTACCAAAAATATTAAATATTTTTTCTATATGGCTAATGGACAGAACCAATATCGCAGCTATTACAGACCATACTGCTATATTACTCCGTGGAGATAATAGCTGATTACTCTCTAACATATGGGGAGCAAATCCCAGTAAATAGCAACCTAAAATTAAAAATATTAAAAATAACTTATTTTCTAGATTAGCTTTTCGTAATTCCAACACTATAATATATAGTAATAATATTCCCAATACCGGCATCACATATGGCATCAAAATGCCATCAGCATTTTTCCAAAATGACACCTGATAATCTAACACACCTTTTATATTACATAATATTTTAGAAATTTTAAAAGTTGCTCCTCTTCCAGAATCTGCTATCATTCCAAAATGCACTAAAATTTTTACCAATACAATATTAAAAATTGATACAACGCCACCAACTCCTAGCACTCCAAAACTATTGCTCCATCTCGTTTTTGGTGAATCCTTCCATTTTAAATATATTCCCAGTAATACATATACTTCAAAAATGCCTATGTAACTCTGGTAAGACCCTATCGAAATTATTAAATAAATCACACATAGCAACCACTTTTTCCATTCTTTTTCTTCACAAAGCACCACCTGTACTGCTAGACCCAATGCTAAATTTCCAGGAATAAGCACCATTGCCATTTCCGAGAACAACATCAAGTCCATGGCAAAAACATTCACAAAAGACAATGACGTTGCAAGTATTAAAAGATAAAAACTACTTCTTTTTACTTTCATCTGTTTTGCGATTCCTACAGTTATCATTACATTCATAATGACTGAGGTAGCAATCCAAATCACCATAAAAAAACGCTGCATAATGACCTGATTTATCCCCATCTGCTCTGCAAGAAGAATCACTCCACAATTAACATATCTTCCTATCTGCATTTGCCAATATGGCCCCATATCATATACTAAATTAAACGAATCCACTGAATAATGGTCGGATATTATCATACATCCATATCCAATCAAGAACACTACGCTGCTTATCAGAAAAGTCGCCAGAAAATCGTATTTATTTTGGGTTGTATTCCACAATTTTTTCATAAAAAGTGTTGTATTTAAACAACACAATATGATCATCAATAGCGTCACAACACAAATTAAAGTCTGAAAAAAATAGAAATTCATATATATCATCTCTCTTTATTATTTAAGGTTTAACAAGTAAAAAATCTACAACCTTGTTAATTTCAAGCTAAAAGTCATAAAGTACATATACATCTTTTTATATTTCACAGCAAAGCCGATAAGCTACTACATATTATGGTAATAACTGCTTAATAATAGGTATTTTTTTTGCAAAATAAGTGATAACTAAACAACTAATAAAAATTAAATTAGCCCCTCCAATTCTCCATAAAAGGCTTCTGCAATCCACCTGATATCTATATGGTATCCAAACAATAAAGAAGAAATGTAGCAAATATATTCCAAATGTACATGATGCGCACTTAAATATAAATTTTTTTAACCCACTATAAAATGGACCTAATATTTTCTTTAAATCTAAATATTTAAAAAAAACAAATACTGCTATAGAATGCAAAAGGCATGGTAAATTTGTATAACCTTTAAATGTACCATTAATCTCCTGTAATCCTTCAGAAAGCACTGTAGTCCCCACAAAATGCATAAACCAGCCAGTGAATCCCATTAGATAAATAATACTTCTCGTTGTTTTACTCACATTAGTCCTGTTTAATACATAACCAAGCATTACATATACAATATAACCACTAGCCACCGGTGGAATAAGAGCAGCATTCATATTAATGTGCAGTAAGCTACAAATAAATGGCATAGTAAATACAAAGATAATTCCCAATACTATTGTGTATGAAAATAATGCAGGATATTCGGCTATTCGACTTATAAGTGGTAACGATAAATATATCGCAAACAGTGGAATGAAGAACCAATATATCGAAAAATATCTTGTATTAAAAATATTATCGACAATATGAAGAGAATTCAAATCCATAGGTGTCTCCGTAACATATGCCATAAATACTCCAGCCATCACACTCCAAAATAGAAATGGAATTACCGTCTTTCTGATTCTCTTTTTTAAGAATACAATCGTAGAATAGCGTTCACGATAATTCATCAAAGTTGCACCGGAAATCATAAAAAAAATGGGAACCGGCCAGTAAAAAAAAGTTTCAATAAAATTAGACGATGTCCAAAGCAATCCCGTTGGATGTGACCAAAAAATACTATTGGCATGTAAAAGTATAACTCCTAAACATGCGATACAATTTAAAAGAGAAATATATAATTCCATAGATAATTTACCTTCAATATTTTGTATGTATTTATATAAAATCAACAAGCTTATTAGTGTATCCAGCAATTATTAGTACAGGCATTCAAAATCGCTGATTTGCGAATTTACGTTATCATACTTAATACAGAAAAGCCATAACAGTAATGAACAATGCTCTTCCTATAAAACCGTCTCAGAATGCAATTTTTCATGAGATCCCTCTAAATTTTCATTTTGTTTCTGCTCAACTTTTTCAATCTCACCACTACATTTTTTTGAATATCTTCCTGTAGTTATCCATTGGCTAAACCCTTGAACTGCTAAGATAATGTATAATGGAGCATACGTAAATAAATATCGTGCTCGCGCCTCAAATAGCAATTCAAAAATTGTTAATCCTAAAATACTCAACATAATAGTGCAAAAATATTTGTTTTTAGATGCATGCCATGTAAATATATTAAAAACTATAAATGAGCAAATTTGAAAAACTGCACTATTAAGTCTATCACATGCAGACATAAAGAATATTAAGCGGACCAATGTCCATGTTACGTGCACAATAAGTTATAATTTTTGTGCACTTTTCGGTATTTACTCATTTATAGTTATTAGGATATATAGAAAAATACCATCTATAATCACTTATGTCTTGATGATGCGTATATAAATCAGAAAATTTTATCAATTCTGCAACATCCCAATTTGTATAAAAATAATAATTATATACAAAAAAGAGTTGCATAAAAAATAAAAGTACAGAAAATGCCAATATATATTTCTTTCTTCGTTTTAACTTGAAATTACTAGATGTATTATAAATTACAAAGAAAAAACGCTTCCAAGAAGTATTAAAAAAAAGATTACGCCTTTCGTCGCATATTTTATTTTAGAGAGAAAAATACATATTAGCACTATTAAAGCTATAGTGCATGGATATATGTGTATTACAAGATTTTGGAATAATTGTTTACACTTCATTTTTCATTTCCTGTCTAATAAGACATTGTTTAGTTGATAAACAGTATTTTTTACTATTATCTATGACGAGCTCTAATTATTCATAATTCCCAGTAATAAATACTACTGGGAACCATGAAATTAATTAAATACTTTCTTAATGATTTTTTTTATCCAAGACGTATTGTTTTCAAGTTTTTGAATACGCTCTTCATGCCATTTTTGCACTTCCCACTGGTGATTGATAGATTTTTCATGACGGTTCAATACCTCTTCATGCCGATTTACCACTTCTTCATGTCGATTTACTACTTCTTCATGTCGATTTACTACTTCTTCATGTCGATTCAGTACTTCTTCATATTGTGGATTAATATTAGTGCAAGTGTAATTTTTTGAACATGACTGTATTTTATCTATTCCCCGAATTACGTTTTCAAATAGCATATCTAACATTAGTACCGAGTTTTCATCTGGACGATATTTGGGTGGATCAATAAAACTATCAAATAATTTTTTCCATGCAGATCTAACATCAAACGTAAGAAATTCTTTTAAACTATCACGAGCCTCTCTTCCCATAGTCTGCCTTAAATTTTCATCTTTTAATAGTAAAATCATTCCATTTGCAAGTGCCAGGACATCTCCTTGTGGAATTGATATTATACCTTTTTTGTCTCTCGTCAATTCAAGGTTAGGGAGCTCATACATAACTGTTGGAAGTCCATGTCCTTTTCCTTCTGCCAATACCATGGAAAAGCTTTCGCAAAGAGATGTCATTGCAAGTATTGATGCATTTTTATAATATGACCCTGTCTCCAATTCATATCCGCAAAAATGTACAGCCTGATCTATTCGATGTTGAACTGCATAATTCTGTAATCCTTCCATCCATTCTGGAGTGTCACCATCTCCAATCATAGTCAACGTAGCATTTGGAACAGATTTAATCACAATAGAGAACGCTTCTAATATATCATATGGTCTTTTTTCTTCAGCTAATCGTCCTACCCAAACAATGTTTTTTGAAGTACAATCAGATATTTCTGTTTCTGAAATAGCATCTAATGGATTAGGAATATAATATGTTGGTGCATAATTGTTCCAAAATGATACATCAATTTCAGATAATGCTACCACTCGGTCAACCATTCTATATATACGTGGAAGATAGCTTGAAAATCTAGCATCATACCACATAGAACCGCAAAACATCGAATGCGTCTCAACTACTAGATTACACCCAAGTCCTTTTATTAGGCAAGTATCCCATAATAAAGTAATAGAAGTGCATGAATGATACAAGATTGTATCAATATCATATTTCTTTATCATTGCCTCCCAATAACGCGCTCTTTTTTTATACTTAGCTGCTTGATCTTCAGAAAATTTAGGCAATACAATCCTAATGATATCGGTGGGTATTGGATAATCGTCATCCGTCGCTTTTTCATCGGTGAAAAGTATGAGATCATACCCCATGCTCTTCCATACGAATAATAATTTTGAAAGAACTTTTTCAACTCCACCATTGCGCATTCTATGATAATATATTCCTATGCACTTTACCCTTTTCCCTGGTAAAATATTACGTTCTCTTGTAACTAGTCTATCTAATAATTGAGGACTGTCATTCCAATGTACTTTTGCCAGTTCTGAAACTACCGTACTTGCTCCAAGTTTTTTCAGAAGTAGATCATAGCCAAGCTTTGAATCCGATAACGATAAGTAATTGTACCATTGGTAAAGTAAGTCAGTAATAATATTATTTTTTATCGTCCTAATCAATTCTATATGTTTTTTATCAAGTCCTTTTTTACATGAAAACTCAGTTAATGCTTCTGAAACCTTTAATTTTGTTACATGTTTTTCAAACTGAGTAAAGTCAAGTCTAGAAGAATTTGTGATTCCAATTCCAAAATTATAAATGTATAACTTGTCATGAATGCCACGATATGTTGTCGAATAAAAGCTTATGAAAAAAAAGGCATATAAATCTTCTGAAACAATAATATATGTATCTTCAATCTCTGCATAAGCTTTTTTGCATATGTCTGCATTATACGCTTTATTCCATAATGTAAATTTCCATTTTTGTTCCTTAAAGCATGCGGCACATAAATCTCCCGAATAGTGTTTATAATACGGCTTTAAAACATCTGAAAGTCCTTTTTTCCCTTGTAAAGAATGCGTACCCCAAAAGATAATATCCGTCTCAAATTGCAAAATGTCAACTGGATCCCTCTCCATCTCTTTACATACATGTTCACATGCCTCAGATACAAAAGCATCATCTGCATCGCAAAACATAATGTAAGATCCTCTAGCAGAAGATACACCTACTTTACGTGCATAACTCGTGCCAAAATTTTGTTTCAAGTGAAAAACGCATACACGTGAATCTCTTTTTGCATAATTTTGAAGTATTTTTAAACTTCCATCAGTTGAACAATCATCAACACAAATAATCTCAATTTCATGTAATGTTTGATTAATTAAACTATCAAGACATTTAGAAAGGTATTGTTCAACATTAAATACAGGAACAATAATTGATATCTTGGGAATGTTTTCCATTTTAATCTCCACAGAATACATACTGGACATTTAGTATGCTAATTTTAATTACAGAACTATAAATGAGCGAATTTGAAAAACTGCACTATTAAGTCTATCACATGCAGACATAAAGAATATTAAGCGGACCAATGTCCATGTTACGTGCACAATAAGTTAAAATTTTTGTGCACTTTTCGGTATTTGCTCATTTATAGTACAGAAAATAAAAGTTCATCTATAGGATAACTTTATCTTCTTTATTTTTTCAAGCTCCAATAAACCTTCTTAATCCATTCTCTCCGTCCACTATGGTAAGGCAAAATAACATCTACGATTCCCCACATTCTGGATTTCTTAGGAATGTAACGAACCTCTGGCTCGCAGGAAACAACTGGTGTGTTTGCTTCATCATCAAAACATCTACGAATTCTCCGCAGCAGCATCGGATAATACGGTGACAGTTTCGCATATTTCCAGAAGTATTCTGCGAAATCACAGTCCACAACATCCCATGGTTTCTGATATCCTGCGTAATGGATCAGATACGGATGTTTACGGGCTGCGGAATATTCCTCAAAGAGTTTTCTTGGTGCCATCTTAAGGATCTGCATACGGCTGCGTCCCGGCTCCTGCCAGTCCATTAATGTATTCCACTGCTGCGGAATATATGTAACCTTGTTTCTACAGATAATATTTAAAACATCCTGATCGTGACACCGGAATGACTGGGAGAGCGCCAGCTTGATCATCTTCTGGGATGATGCCGTCTTTCTAAGGCCATCAAGATCCAGGATCAGCACTCCCGCCTGGAAATAATCGTATGGACTATCCAGACCTAATGTCTCAGTCGCATAAGTCTGCCAGTTATTCTGATTTAAGTTTAACTGTCCGGCAACATCAATGTCCTTTGCTGCACCAATAATTGCTCCCTTTAAGTCCAGATCATAGAGTTCCGCAACATCCTGGTCGGCAACCATGTCGCAGTCCAGATACAGGATCTTATGATAATTCGGCATGATCTCCGGAATGATAAGTCGATAATATGTTTCCACTGATAAGTGCTGGTCGACAAATAATTTTCCAGCATCGAAATATTCACACACTCGTGCAAACCGGATGGAAATATTTGCCTTTCCGTTTGCAGCAGATTTGATCAACCGCTGATTCCGCTCAGAAATATCATTATATAAGATGATAATATCGTAGTTTCTTTTCTCTGACGCATTTGCGATCATAGAACGGATCATAATATCCAGATACGGGGAAAACCGGTTATTTGCGGATAAAACAACCGGAACTGCCTCTTTATAAACCGGCTCTAAAACAGCGTGCGGGGCAGTATCCTGGAACAATGTTTTCGGAAGTTCAAATGTTTTGATGCCTTCCTGTTTTTTCAAATATAAATAGTAAATGCCACAAAGACGTTCTGCAAGATATCCCATCACACGGTATTCTTCTACACTATACCATGTTGTATCGATCTGCTTTTCTGCTTCAAATAAAATATCAAACAGCCATGCACAGTATTTCTGATAAATATCTTTTTTCATGATAAACATATTGCATTCATGGGCAACATTGGATTTCATGTATTCATCAGCAGTCTCCACAAATTCCGGATATTTTTGTTTTAAGATTTTTAATGTAAGATCCAAATCTTTTCTATGCTGGAACGGAGCTACACCATACTCATGATAGACATCCATCGGAAACTCTTCATCCTGCATCTGAGGATATAGTCTGCCCTTTACAGAAATTACATCATACTGAGTAATCATTTTTTTCATGCTGACCGGATCAAGTTTGATTTCCTTGATCACTTCATCACTGATTCGGTCATATACAATATTCCCCCATCCATCATCACACGTAATAGATGGATCAAATGCAAAGTATCTGCGATAGTGGAAAAATCCATAATAATCTGCATCATCATTTTTCCATGCCCAGTACTGAGCCGTTAACTCACAATATGTTTTATTCCGATCTGAAATATTATCGCCCTCATTGTCATGAATCATTCCTTCCAGTTTGCTTCCGGAAAGAGCTGTTCCGACCTGAATCGGATAAAGGTATGGATTTTCCGGAACATATGACGGTTTATGGCATACCACATAAATTTTAATATTAGGATCTTTATTCATCGTAATAATTCCTCTCACGGATGTATATCACATCTAAAATGCTGCATTATCTTTTTTTCTAAATATTCTCTTTGGAATATAGCCG
>OGIR01001639.1_pt1 | contig 11613 bp, 5 predicted proteins | sample 1571831 | NCBI WGS metagenome assembly OGIR01 (sample SAMEA2582124, study PRJEB24529) | metagenome | biome: Human gut stool | place: China | collected 2011 | reverse complement strand
TTTTTCTTGAAAGGAGCATGGCGGGCCTTCTGTTACTCTGTCTTATCTTTTTTCGACAAAGTAACAAAGTAAACAAGTGTTCTTCTGTTACTCTGTCTTATCTTCTTGGACAAAGTAACGAAGTGGATGAATATGAGGTGCCGGTACGGCTGCGCAAGGCATTGCCGGAGAGATCTCGGGATGGTTTTTCATTTACTTTTTTGTGGTGTTATTTTTCGTTAAATGATTGGTTGTCAGTCGTTTGGAAGTTTCGTCCGTTTACATTGGGTTTACTTTGTGCGTTTACTTGCAGGTGCAAGGTGAGAGTAAATTGCCTATCTTTGCCGAGGATTTAGAAACCTATTCACATCTTTCATTCAACCGAAAAAACTGCATGAAGAAACATCTGAAAAAAACAATTTGCACCTTATTGGTCGCTTCCGCCTCGCTCTCCGTCCAGGCACAGGCCCCACAACTCAGGCCCGACAACATCGACGAGATAGTCAAGGCCATGACGACGGAAGAGAAAATCCTGTTCATCAAGGGCACCAACGAACTGGCCGGCAATGGTCCGGTGGTGGGTGCGACCGAGCTCATCGTACCCGGAGCGGCCGGCACCACCTATCCCATACCGCGACTGGGCATCCCCGCTATCGTGATGGCCGACGGGCCCGCCGGCCTGCGCATCAGTCCCACGCGCGATTTCGACAGCCACACCTACTATTGCACCCATTTCCCCATAGGCACGGCCCTTGCCTCTACATGGAACACCGGGCTGGTGGAACTTGTGGGACGGGCCATCGGTGAGGAGGCGCGCGACTACGGTGTCGATGTGCTTCTGGCCCCGGCCATGAACATCCACCGCAACCCGCTCACGGGGCGCAACTTCGAGTATTACAGCGAAGACCCCCTCGTGTCGGCCCGCATAGCCGCTGCCTATATCAAAGGGGTGCAGCATAACGAAGTGGGCACATCCTTGAAGCATTTCGCCGTGAACAATCAGGAGAGCAACCGCTCGATGGTCGACGTGCATGTGAGCAGGCGCGCCCTGCGCGAAATCTATATCCGCGGTTTCGAGTGGACACTCAAGGATGCCGACCCATGGACGCTGATGTCGTCTTACAACAAGGTGAACGGCGTGTACACCTCCGAAGACAAGGCCCTGCTGACCACCATCTTGCGGGGCGACTGGGGATATAAAGGCATGGTGGTCACCGACTGGTTTGGCGGCAAAGACGCTGCCGCACAGATGAGGGCCGGCAACAACATGTTGCAGCCGGGCTATCCACAGGAGGTGGCACAAATCAAGGCGGCCCTCCGGGAGGGCTGTCTGACCGTGGCCGACATAGACAAAAACGTGAAGAAGATACTCGAACTCATCGTCAAGACAAGGAGGTATCACCACTATCAATACAACAACGCTCCAAATCTGAAAGCACATGCACAGACGACACGCAGCACGGCCGCCGAGGCGATGGTGCTGCTCGAGAACAAAGGCGGGCTGCCCTTGCGCGGGGTGAAGCAGGTGGCCGTGTATGGTTGCACGGGCTATGGCATCATCCCAGGCGGCACGGGGTCGGGCAATGTAAACCGCGCCTACACCGTGTCGCTCGTCGAGGGGCTGCGCAACAACGGATATGCCGTGAGCGAAGACGTGTTGGAGGCCTATCGCAAGTATCTGAAAAGCGTGGCCGTGGAAGATGCCCCCAAGGATGTGCTCAGCAAGCAGACACTGCCGGCGGAGTATCTGCCCCCGGTGGCCGATGTGGAGCGCGAGGCTGCCACGTCTGATGCGGCCATCGTTGTCATCGGCCGTTCCAGCGGTGAGGGATACGATCTACATATCGACGACTTCGACCTCACGACGCAAGAGCGGCAGCTCATCGCCGGCATCACGGAAGCCTTCCACAAGCAAGGCAAGAAGGTGGTGGTGGTGCTCAACATCGGTGCCCCTATCGAGGTGGCAAGTTGGCGGCATCTCCCTGATGCCATTCTCTGCGCTTGGCAGGTGGGGCAGGAGGGCGGCAACAGCATGGCCGACATGCTGAGCGGGCGCACCACGCCATCGGGCAAACTGACCATGACATGGCCGGTCAAGGTGATGGATCATCCATCTTCCAAGAACATGCCCCTCGACAGTCCCATGTTCGATTTCGACACCGGGAGAAAAGTGCAGACCTCGTTCGACCGCAAAAACATCGACTACGTGAACTACGATGAAGACATCTACGTGGGTTACCGCTATTTCGACACCTTCAATCGAGAGGTGGCCTATCCGTTCGGCTACGGGTTGAGCTACACGACCTTCGATTATGCCAACGCCAAAGCCGCTTTCGATGGCAAGACCGTCGTGCTCACGATAGATGTCAGAAACGCCGGCAGCGCACCGGGCAAAGAGGTGGTGGAGGTCTATGTGAAGGCTCCTGAAGGGGTGCTTGAGAAACCTGTGCATGAACTCAAGGCCTTTGCCAAGACCCGCGAGCTGCAGCCCGGCGAGACGGAGACACTCACGATGACGGTCAACCTGCGCGACCTCGCTTCTTTCGACACGCAGGGCAGCCGGTGGATCGCCGACAAGGGCACCTACGAGTGTCGTTTCTCGGCCAACAGCCGCGATGTGCGCGCCAAGGCTTCTTTCACTTTGGGCACGGCCTATCGGGAGAAAGTGAACGATGTGATGCGCCCCCGGGTGAAGCTCCAGCTGCTCCGGCAGCAGAAGTAAGGCCCCGGTCCGCCTCTTGGCGGGCGAAGCGGACGACCGCTCCCACCGCCCCCTTCAACTCCTTACATGGAGATGGTAAAACTTGAATAAAACAACTAACAACCTAAATACAATGATGACTAAAAAACTATTATTGAGTGCAGCCGTGCTACTGACAGCCGGCGCGCCCTCTTTCGCCCAAAAAGTGGCGCAAGACTCCGCCACCGCTGGCGGTAACAAGGAAGTGAAAAACCGCAATGTGATGTTGAATGCCTCGGCCGACAACCAGCCGCGACAGGTGAATATCGGCTTGCCGGCGGAGATGAGTGCCACCATCTATGAAGACGGCACCCCCGTGTCGTGGACTTGGTGGCCGCTGCTTCCCTACTTCTATTGGGCCGGAAGTCCCGCCTACAGCCATGTGGGTATGACCTCTTTGAGCGAGAATGCCATCACCAACGGCTCCGTCAACTATTCCATTGACTCCTGGACCCGCAAGGGAGGTAACAAGTTCCAAGGCAATGCCGACTACACCACCAATACTTTTGGCCTGCAACGTTTCGACGTGGCTGTCTCTGGCCCCCTCGCCAAAGGTTGGAGCTACTCGGCTGCGGCCTATGCCAACCTCGACCCGGGAAGCAACAAACTGGCCGATGCCGCCTTGCAAAACGACATGAAGCAGTTCTATGCCGGCATCACCAAGACCTTCGCCCACGGGAAAGGCGACATCTCGCTGTTCTATAAGTATAGCAATGCCAAGATGTTGAGCGATGCGAGCGGGCCCTTCATCTATGTGGGCGACGGCAGTGTGAAAGAGGTAGACGGCTTCCGCCTCGGGCGCGACGGCTTTCTCCCCGGCCATAGCGACTTCGAATATATGGACGTGATGGACGGCAAGCGGAAGACCATAGCCCGCAACCGGTCAAACAGTGCCGTGAGCAACGACCTGAAGCTGGTGTTCAACTACAACTTCACCCCCGACCTCCACTTCACTTTCCTGAGCAAGTACCACTATGCCAATGTGCACTATGCCAATATGGCTATAGCCGGCATGGGCGAGGCCGACGCCACGAGCGGACTCACCTATGCTTATGCCGGTGAGGGCCATAAGGCCGGCGACGTGTTCACGGGGCGGTTTGCCTCCCGCTATCTCCAACGGCAGGTGGCTGCGGAGCGGGCTTGGTATAATACCGCCGAACTCAAAGGCATCTCCACAAACCGACGTCACAACTGGCGGATCGGAACCAACATCTGGTGGATGCTCCCCGAGGCGGCCAACAGCACCGGCATCTATGCCCACACGGCAGTGAAAGACCCCGTGTGGCTTCTGCGCGGGGGCGAGCAGGGCATCGCATTGAACACAGGCGCCTCCTACTATGACACGCATGAGCTGAAAACGGCCGTCTACGCCTCCGATGACTGGCAGGCCACCGATGCCCTGTGGCTCTCGGCCGGTATCCGGTTGGAGTATTATAAAGTGGCCGGCATCAATCTTCCTTCCATTATGCCGGGGGAGACCACGCCCTCGATCAGGGAGAATGTCAGAGTGCCCAACTGGTATATCGGTATGGGAAAGACACAAGACTTCAAGGCTGACTGGTTCAATCCCTCTTTCCAACTCAACGCCCGCTACACCCTCGCCCCCAGATTTGGTGTGCTCGCGGAGGGCATCTTCTCCAAGAGCAGATGCGGTTCGCCCAACTTTGCCGGCCACCAGATGCCCAATGTTGATCCGATCAACACCTATTTCGGTCGTGCCGGTCTCTTCTGGAATACGGCGTGGATGAAACTCGTGTCTCAGGTGAACTACATCAAGAAGACCAACTACCAGCGCGGCTCCCAGTTCACCAATCCCAACAACCCTTCGGATGTGATAAGCCTGATGACCACCTACGATGTTCAGACCGTCGGTTGGACCACCGATGCCGTTTTCACCCCGTTCAAGGGCTTTATGTTCCACGGGCTGCTGACGCTGCAAAGTCCTAAGTTCAAGAACTACAACTTCTCCGTCGACTTCAGCGACGGCACCTCCAGCTCCTACAACTTCAACGACCGCTACACCACAGGAGTGAGCAAGGTCATTGTCGAACTCGACCCGAGCTACTCCTTCAGCAAGTTTCGCCTGTGGGCCAGCTTTCGCTATCAGAGCAAAGAGTATATCAACAAGACCAACTCGCTCTATTTCAATGGCCGGTGGGAGACGTTTGCCGGCGTAGACTATGCGCTCAACAAGCACATCAGCTGCTCGCTCAACCTTGTCAATCTCTTCAATCAGAAGGGTGCCAGTGGCAGCATCGGTTCCGCCGACCTTGTTGAAGATGCCTCCGCCTACAAGAACTATCTGATGGCAGGCAGTTACATCCGTCCGTTCACCGTGGAATTTGCTACACACATCAACTTCTGACGGCTCCGGCAGTAGTGTCTCTTCATCCCCATTGCTACTGTCGGCAGAGGGGCATTTTACAAATATTTTACTATCTTTGCATCCGTATAGCGGTGCAGCCATTGATTTACAAGTATATCTTGACGAATATGAAAACATTGAAAAGACTGTCTGTCCTGCTTCTGATGTCGGTTGCAGGTGTTGTGGCCAACTATGCCGCAAATGAAAAACTCCTTCTGCACACCCGTGTGGCGCAGGGCGACATTGCCGGTGTCAGGGAAGGTTCCTACGTGGCCTATAAAGGCATACCATACGCACAGCCGCCCGTGGGGGCGCTGCGTTGGAAGTCGCCGGTTCCGGCCAAGGCCTGGAAAGGCACATTCAAGGCTGTGAAATATCGCGATATGCCCTATCAGCGCACCGACCCCAACGGGCCGAAAGGCGCTCAGGCAGCTTCTGAAGACTGCCTTTATCTGAACGTGTTTACGCCAGCCCTCAAGGCAACGGACAATCTGCCTGTGATGGTGTGGATTCATGGAGGAGGCTTTGAGACGGGCTCTGCCCTCGGCTGCACGCCACAATCTTATATTGAGGCAGGACTGGTCTTCGTGAGCATTGAGTATCGCACCGGCGCCCTTGGCTTCCTTGCCCTGCCCGAACTCAGCCGGGAGTCGCCCCAGGGCATATCCGGCAACTACGGCCTGCAAGACCAGATACTCGCCCTGAAGTGGATACACGACAACATTGCGGCCTTTGGCGGCGACCCCGCTCGGGTGACCATCTTCGGCGAGTCGGCCGGTGCCATCTCCGTGAGCATGCTCTGTGCCGCTCCCGAGGCAAAGGGACTCTTCCGCGGGGCGATTTCCCAGAGTGGCGATTCGTTCTGCCCGGTGGACAGCGTGCGGTTCAACAACGACGGCATACGCGACCTCAAGGGAGCCGAGCACCACGGAGAAGCCTTCATGAAGCGCATGGGGGCAACCACTCTCGACGAACTGCGCAAGATGTCGCCCGACAAGTTTATCAACGACGCTGCCACACAGGGAGTGGGCGGTTTCTGGCCTTGCGTGGACGGATACACCATCGTCGACGACCAGTACAAGCTCTACGCCAAGGGCGAGTTCAACGACGTGAATGTCATCATAGGCACCAATTCCGACGAAGGCACGATGTTTTGCCGGCCCACCACCGTGGCCAAGTATGAGGCCGACATGCGCCGCATCTATGGCAAGTGGGCCGACCGCGTGATGCAACTCTATCCGGCAGCCGACGATGAGGGCACGTTCTATGCCCTGTCCGACCAATTCAGGGAGACGGCTTTCGCCTGGCCCTCCTTCGCCTGGGCCCGGTTGCAGCAGGAGAAAGGGAAGGGCAACGTGTTTGTCTACTACTTCGACCAGACGCAGAAGTTCAACTGGGCCGGCCCCGGCCTGAAGGTGCGCGGTGCCGGCCATGCCATGGATCTCGACTATGTGTTCTATCCGTTCTATGGCGCCAAGGGCATGGACAAGGGCAACATCGCCCTTTCCGACATCATCAAGCGCTATTGGATCAACTTTGTCAAGACCGGCAACCCCAATGGCGAGGGACTCCCCGAGTGGCCTGTCTACCAACAGGACCGCACCACGGTGATGCACTTCAAAGACGACAAGTGCGACCTCATAGCCGTGCCCAACCGCGAGAAGCTCGAGTTTTGGGAAGACTACTACCGTTGGAAGCGTGACGAGTGGGACGCTACGCAGCGTTAGCGTCCGTCCCGAAAGGGCAAAGTGCGCGCCCTCCGGCTGAAAGACGCTGATGAGAGATGATACTTATATAATATAATGTAAAGGCAGGCGCAGCCGTCTGCGGTCGTGCCTGCCTTGATGAAATCGCGTATGAGAAGATACTTTTTATTGCTTTTGGTCTGTCTGGCGGCTTCTCTGCCTGTTGCGGCACAGCCTCCGCGCCCCACGCAAGGGTGGATAGCCGTGCCCGGAAGCAGTGCCCACGACTATGGCGTGTATTATTTCCGCAAGACCGTCAGGCTCCCGTCGGTGCCCGCCACCTACAAGATACGGGTGTCGGGCGACAACCGTTTCATACTCACCGTGAACGGCAGGTGGGTCTGTATGGGCCCCGCCCGTAGCGATGTCGCCCATTGGAACTACGAGCCCATAGACCTCGCGCCCTATCTCCGCGCCGGTGAGAATGTGGTGGCGGCCAAGGTTTGGAACGACGGGCCCTACAAGCCGGAGGCCAATGTCTCTTTCCGCACGGGGTTTATGGTGGCTCCCGATGAACCTTCGACGCAGGGGCTCGTCACCGATGGCAGCTGGCTGTGCAAGGCCGACGATGCCTTCCGGCCCATGCCGGTGGCGGTGCCGGGATATTATGCCGCCGGACCGGGAGAACTGGTGGACATAAGCCGGACGGTGGCCGACTGGAATCGGCCGGACGCCGACCTCTCTTCGTGGCAGAAGGCCGAGGTGATTATGCCGTTCCAATACGTGGGGACGCATGAGGGCTGGGGCACTTATCCGGGCTGGATGCTCCGCCGCTCCGACCTCCCGCAGCGCGAATTGCGGGAGCAGCGGCTCAAGGCGGTGCGCCGGACTGTGGGCGTGAGGGCAGACGGGAAGTTTCTTCGCGGACAGGCTGCGGTCACGATTCCCGCCCGCACCCGGGCAGAGCTCCTCCTCGACGGGCAGCAACTCACCAATGCCTATCTCACACTCGTCTTCGGTGGCGGGCGCGGAAGCCGTGTCACCATAGGTTATGCGGAGGCCCTCTACGACGCCAACATGGAGAAGGGCAACCGCAACGAGATAGCCGGCAAGCACTTCGTGGGCCGCAAAGACAGTCTCGTGGCTTCGGGGGCGAGCCGGCAGCAGTTCACCACAATGGCCTGGCGCACCTACCGCTATGTGCTGTTGCGCGTGCAGACAGCCGACGAGCCGCTCGTGCTCCACGACATCTATGGCCTGGCCACGGGCTATCCCTTCGGGCTCAAGGCCGCCCTCGACACGCACGACGGAGAGTTGCTCGGCATGTTTGACATCGGTTGGCGCACCGCGCGCCTTTGTGCCGTGGAGACCTACATGGACTGCCCTTACTACGAACAGCTGCAATATTTCGGCGATGCGCGCATTCAGGCGCTCGTGACTCTGTACATGACGGGTGACGACCGGCTGGTGAAAAACCTCTTGCGGCTTGCCGACTGGAGCCGGAGTGTGGAGGGAACCACGCAAAGCCGCTATCCCTCGGAGTTGGCACAGTGGATACAACCCTACGCGCTCCACTACATCTACACGCTCCACGACTATATGATGTATGGCGGCGATGAGGCTTTTCTGCGCGAGCGGCTGATGAGCGAACGGGCCGTTCTCGACTATTTCCACCACTACCAACTGCCCGACGGCCGGGTGAAAGACCTGCCCGGCTGGAATTTCACCGACTGGGTGGCCGGCTGGCCCGGCTGGGACAGGGGCATCGCTCTGCCCGGGGCCGACGGCTGCAACAGCGTGATGGACTTTCAGTTGCTCTACGCCTACCAGCTGGCTGCCCATATAGAGGCTGTCGCGGGTATGCAGGCCTATGCCGAACTCTACACCCGGCGGGCCGACCAACTGAAGCAGACCATCAGGCGGAAGTACCTGCAGACGGACACAGGCCTCTATGCCGACCGCAGCGACAGCGCCGTCTACTCGCAACATGCCAACTCGCTGGCCATCCTCACGGGCATGGTGCCTGCCGGCGACCTGCCGGCCTTTGCCCGCCGTGTGGAGGCGGGGGAGGGCATGGCCCCGGCCTCCATCTACTTCAAATACTATCTGCACGAGGCGCTTGTGCATGCCGGACTGGGCGACCGCTATCTTGACTGGCTGGACAAGTGGCGGGAGAATATCGCTCTGGGGCTCACCACGTGGGGCGAAACCTCGGAGGTGGCGATGACACGCAGCGACTGCCATGCGTGGGGGGCAAGCCCCAATGTGGAGTTTTTCCGCACGGTGCTGGGTATCAGCAGTTCTGCGCCCTCTTTCCGCGAGGTGGTGGTGGCTCCTCATCTGGGGCGGTTGGAGAAGATAGGCGGCCGCATGCCCCATCCGCAGGGCATGATAGAAGTCTCCTACCGGCGAGCCGGTGGGCGGCTGGAGGCCCGCATCACGCTGCCCGGGGGCGTTCCGGGCCACTTGGTGTGGAAGGGAAAAAGCTATCCGCTGAAGGGCGGGGAAAACCGCATCGTGGCCCCATAAGGGCGGCGGATGACGGGGTGGTGACTTGCCCGGCCGGGGAATGGCGTCTCCGGGCAGCAGGCTGTCCGGTTGCCCGGAAGTGCCTTTGCGGCCGGTGCTTACCCGTCAGACTTCCACCTCGTTGTCGGAGACGATGTTGGTAGCATAGAGTTTGCCCACATATTGTGCAAACTCCTTTTCGGGCACGGCAGCCGAGTGGCGCACTTTCATGCGGTAGTTGTACACCGTTTGGGTGGAGCAGTGGAGTATGTTGGCTATTTTCCGGCTGTCTGACAGCCCCAGGCACACCAGTGCATAGATGCGCAGTTCGGGCGACAGCACTCCCGGCGCCTTCAGGCTGATGCGCGCATCCTCCCTCAGCAGTTCGTTGAAACGTTCGGGAAAGTCGGGATGCACGGTGAGGAATGCGGCATCGAAGTTTTTGTAGAGCGTGTCCATCTCCTCGTCTATCAGGACGGGGCTCTCTATCAGGGCCTGTGCTTCCCGGGTCATGTTGGTTTTGAGGAGATTGGACAGGCGCTTCTTGAATCCTTTTGTCTCCATCACACTGTCGGATATGGTGAACAGCAGCCTGACAATCGTCTTGTTGCGCTTGTTCAGTTCGGCCATGTCCCGCTCCCGGTTTTCTGCCAGCTCGGCCAGTCTTCGAGAGTCCCGTTCGTTTTCCGACCTGGTTTTGTCCAGTTCGGCAGCCATTCCGGCAACCTCGTTGTGCAGCCGGTGTGTGCGGCGCCTGTTGAGCAGGTAAATGGCCAACAGCAGCATCAGCGACACGCCCGCCACCCATGATATGATGCGCAGCATGATGAGGTCGCCGTAGGTCTTCACCCCGTAGCTGTCGAATATCTTTTGTTGGGCCTCCACCACGCGCGTGCTTGGACCGAAGTCTTTGTAGATGCGTGCGTTTTCCCCGCAGATGTTGACGTATGCAACCAGCTGGTTTACGTCGAAATGCCTTATTTCCACCTCCCCGGAGGTGATCATCATCACGATCGAGAGCAGGGCCTGCGACTCTCTGTTGGCCCCCTTGATGTCGCAGATGGCCGCATTCACGAGGTGGGGGAAGGCCTCGTCGTTCCGTCCCCGCCGCCTGAGCTGTTCAAAGAGCGTGTATTCCAGAACGGCCCTCAGCAGCCAGTCGTCCTTGGCCCCCTCGATGGCCTTCGCCAGTTTCTGCCGGGCGATGCGCTGGCCGGTGAGCGCGCTGCAATAGTAGTCGCTGTAAGGGCTACCGGCCAGAAAGGGCGAGTATTTCTCCCACACGGCCCTGTTCTCCGCTTCGTCGTTTTGCATGAGCCCTTTGTGTATCTGGTTGTCCAGCATGAGCTGTGCATACAGCGGGCGGTTGGCAGGGTCGAAGTCTTCGATGGGAGGCAGCGAGGCTATCTCGTTTTCCACGATGAGATGCACCGACTGCAGGGCATGTATGAAATAGGTGTTCAGGCATGCCTCCTGCCTCCATGCCTCGTTATGGTTGGCCATGGCTATCTCGTTGCTGAGTTCGATATATTTAGAAGCCGAGTCGGGGTTGTATTTCCGGTATTGGGTGTAGAGTTGCTTGTAGCACAGATACTTGTCGGCTGCGAGTCCGGCCACGGCCAGATTGTCTTTGATGGCTTTGATTCGCTTTTCCTTTAGGGCGATATAGGCGTCTTTTTCCCTCACCGCCGCGTCGAGCGAATCCATCGCCCGCCCGATGTCGTTGGCCATGAGGGCAGTCCCCATGAGGAAAAAGCATATCACAAACAGGAGTCTTGTCATGGATTAACAGGTTTGGTGTCTAATGAACTTTCATGCAAACTTACATAAAAATTCTGAATTACACGCCTGTCGGATAAAGAAAATCCGTTTTTTCTTTAGGGGAGATTGATAATTCTCAAATCCGCAGTACCGTATGCCCCATCATGCCGACAGGTCTGCCTGCCGGTTTTACAGCCCCGCAGGGCGTATCACCAATTTGCTGTCAAGGCGGAAAATAACTTTTAGAAAAGTTATTTTTCGTCCATTGTTCGCTTTTCTAAAAGTTATTCGGTATTATCCATCGACATGTGTGGATGCTTGTGCCTTCAGCGTCCCGCACCGGAAATGTAAAAACCTTTACCCGGTTTCGCGCCCTGTGCCTGCGATATTTTCCGCCGGCTTCTCTCCGGCCGCGTACACGCGAATTTTGGCGAAGCGGGCAAACTGCTGTCATTCAGCGACTTGACTTTTCTTGACACCCCGAGCCACGCCGGCAGCAATGCCAAACGGCCCGAACGACCTTCTCAAAGAGCCTCTTCGAGAAAGCCGTCCGGGCCGTTTCGTGTCGTCATTCC
>OGIR01001636.1_pt1 | contig 11633 bp, 5 predicted proteins | sample 1571831 | NCBI WGS metagenome assembly OGIR01 (sample SAMEA2582124, study PRJEB24529) | metagenome | biome: Human gut stool | place: China | collected 2011 | reverse complement strand
TGGGGCGCGGACCAGACGATGAACATCTTCAGCCAGATCGGCATCATCATGCTGATCGGACTGGTGGCCAAGAACGGCATTCTGATCGTCGAGTTCGCCAACCAGAAACAGGAGGCCGGGCTGGACAAGATGCGAGCCATCGAGGAGGCCTCGCTGCAACGCCTGCGCCCGATCCTGATGACCTCGGCCTCGACCATCCTGGGCCTGCTGCCGCTGACCGTCGCCACGGGGGAAGGCGCCAACGGACGTATCGCCATGGGTATCGCCGTGGTGGGCGGCATGGTGGTCTCGACGCTGCTGACGCTCTACATCGTTCCGGCCATTTACAGCTACGTATCGACGAACCGAATCAAGAAATCGAAACACAACGACGCATGAAAATAGCATTTTTAGCGGCCCTGCTGCTGGGAATCGGCAGCGCCGCCGGAGCGCAGGAGGCGCCGCCGGCTCGGGAGGCGTCCGCTCCGCTGACCCTGCGCAAATGTCTGGAGATCGGGCTTGAACAGAATTACGACGTGCGCATCGTGCGCAACGAGGAGCGCGTCAGCGACAACAACGCCACGGCGGGAAACGCCGGGATGCTCCCCACGGTCGACCTCTCGGCCGGGTACACGGGCACGCTGGACAACGACCGCACCGTCACCCCGCGCAACGGGGACGCCACGACCGAGACCGGCGTCTACGACCAGACGGCCAACGTCGGGCTGGCGGTGAACTGGACGCTGTTCGACGGACTGCGCATCCGCACCAACTACAAACGCCTGAAGGAGATGCAGCAGATGGGCGCGCTGAAGACGCGCATCACCATCGAGGACTTCATGGCCAGCCTCACGGCCGAATATTACAACTACATCCAGCAGACGCTGCGCCTGGAGAACTTCCGCTATGCGGTCTCGCTTTCGCGCGAGCGGCTGCGCATCACTGAAGCGCGCGTCCAGGTGGGCAACTTCTCGCGCCTCGACCTGCTGCAAGCCCGCGTCGACTTCAACGCCGACAGTTCGAAATACATGTCCCAGCACGAACTGGTGACCGCCTCGCGCATCCGCATCAACGAACTGCTGGCCAACGAGAACCTCGACGAGAGGTTCAGCATCCCCGACTCGGTGATCCGGGTCAACGCCACGCTCGACTGGAACGACCTGCTGGCCAAAACCCTTTCGGCGAACGCCTCGCTGCTGATGGCCGAGCACAACAGTTCGCTGGCCGAACTGGACCTGAAGACCGTTCTGGCCCGGAACTATCCCTATGTGAACCTCACGACGGGCTACGGATACACCTACAACCGCTACGGCACGGGAGGGAACCTTTCGCGGGGAACGCTCGGGCTGAACGCCGGGGTGAAGGTGGGCTTCACGATCTTCGACGGCAACCGCCGCCGCGAACAGCGCAACGCCCGCATCGGCGTCGAGAACGCGCAGCTGACGCAGCAACGGCTGGAACAGTCGCTGCGCGCCGACCTGTCGAATTTCTGGCAGGCTTACCGCAACAACCTCGAAGTGATCCTGCTCGAGGAGGAGAACCTGATCGCCGCCAAGGAGAATTACGAAATCGCCATGGAACGCTACCTGCTGGGCGACCTGCCGGGCATCGAGATGCGCGAGGCGCAGAAGAGCCTGCTGGACGCCGAGGAGCGCATCCTCACGGCGCAGTACAACACCAAACTGTGCGAAATCTCGTTGCAGCAGATCAGCGGCAACGTCATGACTTACATGGAATAAACCCGCGGTTCTCTGCTCGTCCCGGGCATCGGGGAACGCGCCGCGAGGAAATCACGGAACAGCCGCCTGTAATTCCCGCAGACAGGGATATACTCCTTGCGAAGACGATGCGGTTGCGGTCGATCACGCGGATTCCGGCGGGCAAGTCCCCCTCGCAAAACAAGGGTGCCCGGCGTAATGCACGCCGGGCACCCTCTCCTACCCAACCTGTCCGGGCCCTGCCCGGACATCGTTACCCGCTACAAATCGATACGCTTGCAGGACGCACCCGCCACATCGAAGGGCTTGTCCACGCCGGGTAACGAAACCTTATGTTTTTTTTCATCCATATTGACAACGATATAGACCTTGCGGCCGTCCGGCTTCCGCCACTCGGCAGCCAGCACCGACGCGTCATCGCCGAACCCCGGAATCTTCACGATGGGGTTGTCGCCCGCCGGGGTGAGCTCGCGAATGAAGAGGCCGCCGTACACGACATCGTGCAGGCTGCGGCGGAAATCCATGAGCGTCTTCATGAAACGCGCCTCGCTGACGGCCTGTTCCGACATCAGCGGGATGGGGTCGACCCACCCGATCTGCGAACCCCACAACAATGCCTTCGCCAGTTCGTAACGGAAGTCGCCCAGCGACATCTTATCCGCCTCGCTCGGCGTATAGGTGAAGGCGCTGGTGACGGCACGGTCGGAATAGACCATCGGGAACACCGGCCGGATGATGCAGTTGTCCTCCTCATGGGGCGTATTGACGACCAGCAGCATGTCGAACAGGTCGATATAGCACTCGGCATTCTCCTCGCTGGTCAGGATCCTGTCCTCGAGCAGGTGGTGCGCACGGATCTCGCCGATAAGCCTGCGGTAGCCGTCGTACCAGAAATCGCCGCCCCCGACCGGATGGCCGTGCGCCTCGTTCCAACAGGGTTCGGGCGCCGCCGCAGCGATCTGGTCGATATAGATTCCGTTCACCCCGATCGCGTGTTGCAGGCTGTCCACCAGCCCGATGATCTTCCGGTGCCAGATATCCGTCGAGGGGCAGGTCACCGTATTGAGGACTTTCGACGTGGGGTAAATCTCGGTATAGAGCGAACCGTCGGGTTTACGGCACGACGCGTCGTAACCGCGGTCGCGCTTATAGCTGTCGGCCGCCGGATCCCAGAGCCGGCCGTTGATATAGGGCGTCACACGCGCCCCCAGAAGCTGGGCGTCACGCACCATCCCTGCGAAACGCTCCTGTGCGGGCAGGTAATCGGGATAGTGGGTATCGTAGGGGTAATGATGCCAGAAATACCAGTGCACACCCAGCCCTTGCCCGAAATAGCGGGCGGCACGCCGGACGGCATCGCAGGTCTGGTCGGTCACATGCTTGGCACGCACCCACGCGTCGGCATCGTAACACCACTGCGGGATATTGCGCGAGGCGAGCGGCTTGCTGCCCCATTCGGTCGTGAAGGTAAACGGACGGTACCACCTGACAACGGCATCTTCCCAACCCTTCGGCGTGAAACCCGTGACCGAGACCCACGGCAGGCGGAACGTCCCGTCCGCGATCCATCCGGCCGAAGCGGGAATGGCATCGCTCAATGCAACCGTCGTCGGCGTACACTGCGCCGAATAGGTCTTTCCGCAGCCGCGGCGGTCTTCCGTCCCGTAATAGAAGGCACCCTCGGCATTGTGTACCACGAGGAACTGCATGGCGGAGGCATGCGACGGGTAACGGGCTTCGAACGTAGCGATGTCGAGCGGCTTCTCGACGCCCCAGCCTTCGGTGGTGATGATCCTGCCGTCTTCGGGGCGTTCGATCACGACATTGGGGAATTTCAGATCCGTGACCAGCCACCCGGCGGGCAGGTCGGCCTCTATGTTCCATTGCAGCAGCTCGCCGCCGTCGGGAAGCGTCACGTACATCCGCACGGGATATTTCACCGGCGAGTAGTCCAACGTCAGCTCCCACGTGAACACCAAAGTTTTGGCCCGGGCGTCATCGCGGACTTGCACCCCGCGGTAAACGGCATGTTCGGGTTTCAACTCCGGGTTTTCTCCCTGGGAACCTTTGTATATCAGGATCCACGGCGTTTCGTTCTTACCTGCCCCGACGACCTGTTTCCCGCTGAGCACCAGTTTCTCGATGTCGAAGCTTCCGCTCCCGCTGAAAACGGCCTCGACCGAACCGTTCGACAGGGTGTAGTCTTCGCCGGTACGGCTTGCGGCCGTTTTATCCTGTGCGAATATTTGCGTGTGTAGCAGGAGGCCCGCCACCAGCATACAACAATTTCTAATCATCATTTATTCCGGGTATTTTATTGAATTTTCAACTCAGCGCAGTTCCATGCGGTGCGGCCGGCGTAGCCGGATGCGGGCATAAACGGCAAATATAATATACATAGGTATACCCTGTTAGCCGGTAAGCCCGAAAGTTTACAGGGCAAAAATAAGCAAAAATATTTTACTTACAAACCCAAAAACAGTAAAAAACTTTTCGAATCATTGAAGCGGCAAAAATCAGGGGAGGCAACTATTTCCCGGCAGGAATGATTCGAGAAGAGATGAAGCATAAAAATATAAGATATTGTATTACAAAATTTTAACAGCCAAGACCGTCTTAATCCGTTAGCCCAAAGCCAAGTAGCTGATAAAAAGGACATTACTTTTTCACAAATATTTCACAGTCCTAAAAACACCAACAACACATTGAAAATCAACATATTATACACACAAACCCAAGGACATGCAAATCATACCGCACCCCTTTAAAGTAAAAAAACTTATCAAAAATAGTAATGATAATAATTTTATTGTTATATTTGTTACCGGATAATGAATACTTTTAACTGAATTTCACAGAAAAAAAAGTACCACACAGGCCGTATGTTGTCGTATATCAAGTTCTTTCGGCATTGACGGCCATATCGGCAGACGAATTATACAACCGACTAATTATTCACCATACCTAAAAACTAAAACGTGCCTATGGTAAAACAGACGAGACCCGAACTATTGACTTCCTGAAAAACACTAATCCAAAGTGCTTCTAGCCAAGCAAGGATCAATCCAACACGTACGGGCCCGCGGCGCCCGACCGACGCCCGAACCGTACAAATCTACATTAAGTAATTATAAATGAGGAAATATGACAATGACTATACAAAAGCTCTTTTGTAAAATAATGCTCCGGTCATTCGTGTTGATACTGGGGCTTATATCGGTTACGGAATTGAGCGCAAATCCCGAATTTGCGTATTCCGCAAGCAGCCTGGAATCGTCTGTTACCGCCCCGCAAGGGGGGGGGAACGTCAAGATGACCGGACGCGTCCTGGACGAGACCAAGGCGGGTGTACCGGGAGCCACCGTGATCGTCAAGGGCAGTACCCGCGGTGTCATCACGGGTAATGACGGTACCTTCTCGATCGACGTAAAGCCGACCGATGTAATCGAGATTTCGTACCTGGGTTATGAAACCCAGAGCATTCCCGTCGGAACGAAGACCAACATCGTGACCGAGCTGGTGCGCAAGGTTTCCGAACTGGAGGCAGTAACCGTAGTCGCATACGGTAAACAGCGCAAGGAGAGTATCATCGGCGCCATCAACACCATCGACGCCGGCGAACTGGAAGTGGCAAGCGGCTCGCTCTCCTCGAACCTCGCCGGCAAACTGGCGGGTATCGTCGTGATGCAGCGTACGGGCGAACCCGGATCGAGCGCCGAGTTCTGGATCCGCGGACAGAGTACGTTCGGTGCCAAAACCACCCCGCTGGTGCTCGTCGACGGTATCGAGCGCGACATGGACTTTGTCGACGCGGACGACATCGCCACGTTCTCCATCCTGAAGGACGCAACGGCGACCGCCCTCTACGGTGTGCGCGGTGCGAACGGCATCATCCTGATCACCACCAAACGAGGCACCGAAATGACGGCGCCCCAGATCCGCGTCAAGGCCGAATTCGGCATTACGCAGCCTGTCCAGCTGCCCAAGCTGGCGAACGCTTCGCAGTGGATCGACTACTACAACGAACTCTACCGCGACAGCGGCAGCACCGAGATGCCGATTTCGGACTATGCCCGCCAGATGTACCTGAGCGGCCGCGACCCCGACCTCTATCCGAACGTCGACTGGGTCAACACCATCTTCAAGGACTTGGCCATGACCGGCCGCGTACACGCGAGCGTCACGGGCGGCTCCCCGAAAATCCGTTACTACGTTTCGGCATCCTACTACACGGAAGGCGGTATGTTCAATGTCGCTGACAACGACCGTTACAATGCCCAGATGAACTTCAACAAGTACAGCTTCCGCTCAAACATCGACATCGACATTACCAAGTCGACGCAGCTGGGCCTTTCGCTCTCCACGCAGTATACGACCAAAAACGCTCCCTGCACGACCACGAACGACCTGTACGCCTACACGATGTACGTTACCCCCGTGGCTACGCCGACCGTATTTTCGAACGGCATGCTGGCAATCCCGCAGGAGTCGGGCTCGGTCAACCCCTACAACATGCTGAACAACACCGGCTACCGGCGTTACAACACCATGGTGGCGCAGTCCCTGCTGTCGCTGACGCAGGATTTCTCGGACATCATCACCCCCGGCCTGAAAGCCAATGTAAAATTCGCATGGGATGCACAGAACGCAACCCTCCTGGAGCGCGCAATGTCCCCCGTGACCTACTATGCCACCGGGCGCGACGAAAACGGCGAACTGATGCTGACCGCTGCCAACCCCAACGGCAGCAACTACATGCGCCTCGCGACATCGGACTCGTCGGGTACGACGGCCATCAATTTCGAGGGCTCGCTTATCTATGAGCGCCTCTTCGCGGAAGACCACCGCGTAAGCGGCATGTTCCTCTACTCGGTACGCAGCAAATCCAAGAACAGGCCCGTCAATTACATCGACGCCTACCCGACAAAGAACATGGGTATCGCCGGGCGTTTCACCTACGCCTTCCGCGACAAGTATTTCGCCGAGTTCAACTTCGGTTACAACGGTTCAGAGAACTTCGCCCCCGGCAAGCGCTACGGCTTCTTCCCCTCGTACGCCGTAGGATACATGATCAGCAACGAAAAATTCTGGGAGCCGCTGCGCGACAAGGTCAACATCCTGAAAATCCGCGCCTCGTACGGTAAGATCGGTAACGACGAGATCGGCGGCAGCCGCCGTTTCGCCTACAATACGACCATGAACACCAATGCCGGCGGGTTCACTTTCGGTGACATGGGACAGACCAACCTGCCCGGCTATTCGACCGGCGAGTACGGCAACCCGGACGTTGCCTGGGAAGAGGCGACGAAGGCCGACGTCGGTATCGAGCTGGGGCTGTTCAACAAGATCAAGATCCAGGCGGACTACTTCTATGAGAAACGCGAAGGCATCTTCATCCAGCGCGAATCCACCCCGTCGGTGGTCGGCACGAAAACGGCGCAGTGGGTCAACCTCGGCCGCATGAAGAACCAGGGTTTCGACATGTCGCTCGAATTCGACCACAGCTTCAACAAGGATTTCAGCATATCGGCACGCGGTAACTTCACCTACAACCGCAACAAGAAACTCTACGACGACAAACCCGACCAGATCTGGAAATACCAGAACCTCGCCGGCTTTGCCAACAACCAGCAGTTCGGCCTGATTGCCGAAGGACTGTTCGAGTCGGAAGAGGATATCGCCAACTGGCCCAAGCAGGATTTCGGTACCGTACGCCCGGGTGACATCAAGTACCGCGACGTCAACGGCGACGGCGTGGTCAACACCTTCGACAAGGTGGCCATCGGCTATACGCTCGTACCGGAGATCAACTACGGTTTCGGCGCCAGCCTCAAATGGAAAGGCATCGACGTATCGGTATTCTTCTCGGGCGTGGGCCACGTGACCCGCATCATCCAGGGCCAGAACCTCTTCGGCGCTTCGTCGACGATCCTCCGCATGGGACAGATTTTCGAGGATGTGGCCAAGAACCGCTGGACGCTCGACAACCAGAATCCCAACGCACCCTACCCCCGTCTGTCGCTCAACAAGGTGGACAACAACCAGCAACTTTCGACCTACTGGCAGCGCGACATGAGTTTCCTGCGTCTGAAAGACGCGGAGATCGGCTATACACTACCCGAAAGCATGACCAAGAAATGGGGCCTGTCCAAGATCAGGTTCTATATCCAGGGAAAGAACCTGATTACATTCAGCGATTTCAAGCTCTGGGATCCTGAGGTAAATGCGAATTACGGTAATGTATACCCCCTTATACGTACCTTTGCAATCGGTGCAAACGTCAACTTCTAAAAAAGGATAAGCTATGAAAAAAATACGAATATTCGCAACCGCCCTCTTACTGGCCTTTACGCTGTCCTCCTGCGAGTCGTTCTTCGACGTGGAACTGGACGACCAGGCCAAGATCGAGGATATTTTCCGGCAAAAAACCGAAGTCCAGAAATACCTGAGCCACCTTTACTCCTACATTCCCCAGGAAGAAGAGGTCGTAGGCATGCACGGCTGGACGGTAGGACGCTCCGACGAAGCGCTCTTCTCGTGGTACCAGTGGGTCTACTACACCCAGTTCAGAACCGGTAATTACAGTAGCGCCACGACCAACTTCAATTACTGGCCGGATTACTACATCGGCATCAACCAGTGCTCCATCTTCCTGAAATATATCGACCTCGACAAGGAAGACACCCCGACGACAGTTGCCTATATGAAGGCCGAGGCCCGCTTCCTGCGCGCCTACTACTACTTCCTGCTGTTCCGCCAATACGGCCCGGTATTCATCTGGGGCGACCAGATCGCCGACGAGACGATCGACGCCAAGAGCGTAGACCGCCACACCGTACAGGAGAACATCGACTTCATGGTCGGGGAGCTCGACGCGATCAAAAACGACCTGCCGGTACGTACCGACGACATCGGTATCGACGGCAAACAGTGGGCCGGCCGTGTTACGCGCGGTGCAGCCTTGGCGCTGAAATCGCGCATACTGCTTTACGCAGCATCGCCGTTATACAACGGGTGCGACCTTTACAAAGGCCAGATGCAGAACATTCGCGGGGAATTCCTCTTCCCGCAGAGCAAGGACGAGACCAAATGGGAGGCAGCCGCACAGGCAGCCTGGGATGTGATCGAGTTGGCAGAGACCGGTTTGTACGATCTCTACAAGGATACGGAACAGACCGATGAGTTCACGCGTTACATGTCCTCTTATCAGGGCGTAAGGCTGAAGCCCTGGAACAAGGAGACCATCTGGGGCTGGTGGAGCCGCTCGGGCGGTTATTCGTGGCTTGGCGGCACCGGAGGTCTGCTGGCAGGCGCCATGCCCGGCATGACAAGCGGCGGCGCATCGGGTGTCGTTTACCAGGGATACGGCGGTATCCAACCTTCGCTGAAATTGGTAGACAGCTATCCCATGTACACGACCGGACGCTATCCCGTGACAGGCTACCAGGGTGAGAACGACATGTCGAAACCCATCGTCGACCCGCAATCGGGTTATCAGGCCACCGGCTTCACCGAAGGGTACAAACAGCCCGGTATCGACTGGGGCGACGGCATCAAGGCCCACAACAGTTGTATCAACCGCGATCCCCGTTATTACGCCTGCCTCGTACCCAACGGTTTCTGGTGGCCCAACAAGACGGAGAATATCAAGTTCACCTGCTACAACAACGATGCTTGCACCAATAAGTGGAATGCTGGTGAAGGCGGCGGTATCACCCGCGTAGGCTATGTATGGCGCCGTTTGCTCGAAACCAACAAGTCGCTGCGCGAAGCCAAGGATTACACTTCGATGCAAACGGTTTATCCGGCCTTCCGCCTGGCGGAAATCTATCTCAACTACGCCGAGGCCTGCAACGAAAAGCCCCAGCGCGACGAGACCGCAGCGCTCGAATACCTGAACAGGGTACGCGCACGTGTCGGACTGAAAAAGATCGAGGTCGCTTACCCCGAAATCAAAGGGAACAAGGAGCTGCTCCGCTGGTGCATCCAGAAAGAACGCATGGTAGAGTTCGGACTGGAAGCGATGCGCCACTACGACGCCTGCCGCTGGATGATCGCCAAGGAAGAATACCCGAGCGAGAACTGGACGCTGCACGTAAGCGCCACCACGTACGAAGAGTCCTACGAACGCGTACACACCGACTACGTCGGCGCCCCGGCCGTATTCCGCGACAAGGACTATCTCCACCCGATCAATGCGGCACAGATGGCCGAAATGACCAATATGACCCAGAATTACGGACATTAATAAATGCTCGAACCTATGAAAATAAATATGTGGAAACTGTTGATTGCAGGACTGTTTGCTTCGGCCGCTCTGGCCGGCTGCGAGGACAATCGCAACAACTTCATGGTAGACGATACGCTCTCATTCGTCAATGAGGAACAATATGCAGGCGTATCGGTTTATAATGGGAAATACGAATTCGCCATACTGAAAAACGGCAAGGGGCAGCAAAGCGCCAAAGCGCTCCTCAGCGTCTCGGAAACTGCCCTGGCCGAGTACAACGCGGCCAACGGCACCAACTACGCGGTGCTGCCGGCGAATTGTTACAAACTCTCCTCTTCGACGATCGGGTTCTCGGATGGCGACACCCGTAAATTCGTCGAGGTTACGTGGGATGACGCAGCCATCTTCGCCCTCGGCGAGGGTACGGAGTATGCCATTCCGCTTGAGCTCACCACGGTCAACGACGCGCTGGCCGTCGACGCGAACCGCAATGTGAAGATCATCAACCCCAAGCGCGCTTCGATCGGCATGGAGAAGGAACTGGCAACACCGTTCCACCCCACCGCTACGCACGAGGAGATTACCTTCGACGGCAACATCGTGCTCGACAATGCCATCACGACAATGGATCTGACGGTGAACTACGCGATCGACAACAGCCTCGTGGAGGCCTACAACCAGGCCAACGGGACGAACTACCTGGCCGCGCCCGAAGGGTTCGCCAGGCTGGACGCCGCCAGCTCGCAGATCGCAGCAGGCGAGACGACGGCCAAGTTCTCGGGCAAGATCAACTCCGACAAGCTGTTCACGGGCAGCAACCTCGATATCGTGGGCGACCTGCTCGTGCCGGTGCGCATCACCTCCGCGTCGCTGGACGGTATCACCGTCACCACCGAGGTCATGTATGTCCCCTTCTCGATGGACAAGGAACTGAAGGGCCCGTGGAAATTGCTCGAAGGCGAGGATAACTGCTATGCAAAAGACCCGAACAACGGCGGGGCCGCATGGATCATGCAGTATACAGCCGACAAACTGTTCGATGGGGAAATTACCGCCGGCCACGAATGGATATCCTGGTTCGCCACTCAAATCGAATTCCCGATAACGTTCGTCGTGGATATGGGACAGCGGCAGGTGTTCACGAAATTCCGGATCAGCGATTACTCGACCCACCAGGGTAATTACCGGGATTATGAGATCTACACGGCCGAAGAGTATAGCGGTGCAAGCACCCAGTGGAATCTGGTAGCCAGCGGTAAGCGTGATTTCAACTGGACAGGTGTGCCGACGCCCTATGACTATGCAGTCCAGAAAACGATCGCAGGCCGTTACCTGAAATTCGTGATTGTCAAACCCGAATACGCCCAAACCGGAGACTATCTGTATGGCCGCGGTAAACTGGCTGACGTACAGGGTCTGGGATTCTAACGACAGATGTTGAATAATTAATCCCGTTGTGAGTTCATTCTCTTTCACAACGGGATTAATTTTAATTTTACGAATTACGACTTACCGACTACGATGCTCAAATTCCTGAAAAATATCGTTCCGTTCGCAGCGGCCGCAGGATGCCTGCTTCTCGCGGGCGGTTGTTCCCGGACTATGTACCCGCAGGGGCAGCACCGCAGAGACCTGCAACCCCCCACGGATGCCGTGTTATGTTACGGCGGCAGCCACCACCGCACCCCTTTCCTGTGGGATAAGGA
>OGIR01001604.1_pt1 | contig 11855 bp, 16 predicted proteins | sample 1571831 | NCBI WGS metagenome assembly OGIR01 (sample SAMEA2582124, study PRJEB24529) | metagenome | biome: Human gut stool | place: China | collected 2011 | reverse complement strand
AGTCTATCACAAATGGCTTTTTATTTTTTCTAACTTAATTTTACAAACGACGAGTCAAAAAGACACCAACAATTACATAGTAATAATTGATAAAATCGTGATCGCGAAAACGGCTGTTCAAAGGCCTTAATAATTACGATTGGCGATAAAAAGTAGAGTGTAATATTTGTTAGGTCATTAATTGATTGCGGATGGAGAAATCCGAGCTTTCTAATAACTGCCCCTAAAAGCATTAGTAAGAAAATAATGACGACCTGGTTAAAAATTTGTTCAATCGACATTGCATCACCTCCTTCAGTAAAACATCCTGATGATAAAAAGAAAATATATTATTCATTAACGAGTAATGGAAAAAAAGTAGCAAAAGTTCATGATCAAATGCATGAAACAATAAAGACTAAGTTGGTTGATAAACTAACCGCAAAATATTCAATAGATGATTTAAAAATTGTTGCTAATTTCTTGGATGATTTATATCAGCTTGAACAAAAATTCTAATTATCAGCAAAAAAGTTTCATATGAAACTTTTTTTATTTTCCTTCAATCAAAACAGCTAAAATAGTATATAGGACAAAGTAATTGGAGGCAAAATAATGAAGAAAGCTGTAATTATGTTAGTTGAGGATGAGGAAAGTCTTGCTAGTTTCGTAATAACCGAACTAGAACTTGAAGGTTATGAAGTCATCTGGGCCAAAGATGGGCGTGAGGCACTCGAGATATTTAAAGAAAAAGATATAACCTTAATCTTATTAGATTGGATGCTCCCAATTTATGATGGTCTCACAGTTCTACGCCGAATTCGGCAATCAAGTAATGTGCCAATTATTATGATTACGGCTCGTAGTCAAACTTCTGATATTAGCATGGCACTTGATCAAGGATTAGATGATTATATTACTAAACCGTTTGAGATTGAGGAACTTTTAGCACGAATTAGGGTTGTATTACGACGATTGGGTCAAGAAAAAGCAGAGAAATATAATTATAAATTTGGACCATTTGAAATTAATTTACTGAAACATCAATTTATGGTTGATGGCAAGCGGGTTCATTTAACGCCTAAAGAATTTTCCCTCATGGTTGTCCTAATTAAAGAACCAGGAGTCGTTCAAACCCGTGATGACCTTCTTAATGAAATATGGGGGTATGATTTTGATGGTCAGACCAATACTGTTGATGTCTATATTCGTGCTTTGCGCAACAAGTTAGGCAAATACCGCGACTTAATTAAAACGGTGCGAGGGATTGGTTATGTATTAGGTGATGAGCAATGAGTAACACACATCCAGTAACTGCATCGCGGCAATTAACTCGTCTTTTCTTAATGTTGTTTGCAGTGATTTTGGTAGTTCTTAACCTTCTTTTTGTGGTTACCGCCACTAATTTAATCTATCGTTATGCTGATGATCAGGCAGAAGAAGTGATTGAGACAATTGAGGAAGATTGGCCCGAAAATCAAAATCGCGAAACTTTTTTGAATGCTTATGTTGCTCGTCAAGACGATGACGCAATCGAGATCACTGATGGTAAACGAGAATATACCTCACCCAAAGCCCATAAAATTTTTAAACGAATTGACCAGCGAAATTTAGCAATCAAGAATCTACAGTTAACCCAGCATGGAGTCTATTATTTACGGCAGCAAAAAATAGACCATAATCGAATCGTCAAAGTAGCAATTAATGTTGATGATTTAATCAAATTAACAGGCTGGCTCTTGATAGTGACGCTGTTAATTAACCTTGCAATAAGTATCATTGCTCTCCCCATCATTCATCGTTTAGCTCGCCGATGGACCCGACCATTGACTAATTTAGATAATGAAATTGATGCAATCACGCCCCAAAGCAATCGATTGCAAACTTTAACGGTTCCGCAACAACCATTAGAGGTACGAAAAGTTGCCCAGTCTTTTAATCATTTGCTAGGACGGCAATATCGTACAATGCAACGCGAAAAAGAATTTATTGCAAATGCATCTCATGAGTTAAAGACACCACTTGCTGGAATTTTAGGACATGTAAACCTAATAAGAAGGCATGGGGATAGGCATCCAGAATTAATTGCTAAGTCATTAAAGTACATTGATCAAGAAGCACAGCGAATGAGTCAGTTAATAAATGAACTGCTTATTCTAGAAGGACATCAGACTAAAAAACTAACAGAAATTAACTTGTCAAAAATTATTTTCGCTGAAGTTGAGTCACTCCAAGGGGCATATCATCAGAAATTTATTGCTGACTTAAATCCGAATATATCTTACCGCATAACAAAGGGTGACTTTCAAAGTCTTGTTCATAATCTCTTAGAAAACGCGGCCAAATATTCACCTCCTGATTCAACGATTAATATCCAATTAACGGCGGATGATCACCAAATAATATTAAGAGTTGCCGATCAAGGGCGGGGAATTGCTAAGGAAAATCGGGAAAAAGTTTTCGAAAGATTTTACCGTGAAGATGAATCACACTCCAATAAGATTGCTGGTTCAGGGATTGGCCTGGCGATTGTCAAAATGATTATCGAAAAATACCACGGAAAAATCATGATACGCGATAATGAACCAAGTGGGACCATTTTTACGGTTTACCTTCCAAAATAAAAATGAAGATTTCTTCATCATACTTTCACCGGTTCTTGGTTTTAGTTGACCGATTATTTTGTAGAATAAAATTACCAATTAAAGTTAAGAAGGGATGAATAAAAATGACTGAAAAAATTGAAAAAAGACAAGACCAACAACCAAAGCCAGACAAGAAGAAAGCAAGGAAGTTCCCAAAGATGACTAAAAAGGTTCTGATTACCGCCTGTGTTTGTGGAGGACTTGTGTTAGGAGCTGGAGGCATTGCTGGTGTCGCCGCAATGGATGGTTATCATGCTCAAATCGAAGCCGCGGTGAAACATGAAAAGTTAGCTAATAAGAGCGACATCAAGATTAACCAACAGGCTGCAATTGATCAGTTTAACAAGAAGTACCCAGATAAGCACCTCAATGAAGTAGAGCTGGAAAGTGACAAGGGAAAATATGTGTACAAGGTAAAGGGCTTTGACAATACCAACGAATACAAGGTTAAAGCCAATGCCAAGGATGGCAAACTAATCTCTAACAAGTCTGAAAAGCTTGACCAAAATGAGAAGGAATATACCTTAGATCCAGGTAAGGCAATTAGCCGTGATGAAGCGAGCCAAATTGCCGAAAAAGCCGCTAAAAAGGGTAGTGCGATCGAATGGAAATTAGAACAAGAAAAGGAAAATCAAGCTGTTTGGGAAGTTAAAGTAAAAGATGGCCGGACAGTTAAAGAAGTTAAGATTGATGCCGGTTCGAAAAAAGTATTAGCCGTGGAAAACGACCATTAATTTATCCATAATTTGCGCATTCATCCCCCACTTCTATAAGTGGGGGATGAATCGCCTTCTTAAAGCAACGAGTGCTTTTTCTTCAGTTGCTGGTCATGTAATAAATACGAGGAGGACAAAAATGTTAAAGAAACACCCTTTAGCCTTATATATTACGTGGATAGTTGCTTTAGCAGTTATTCCATTACCGTTAATTATCTTGACAAATAGTCAATTAACGGCTGATTATGAAGATCTTTTTGCTTATGATGTGGGGATATTGGCCTATGTTTGGTGGTTGGTTATCATTTTCCTCTCAACTCGTCCAAGATGGCTTGAAAAGTATATTGGCATCCCCTTCAATGTATTTTTTGCATGCTTCGTTAGGCGTTGCAGCGCTGGTTGCTGCGACTGCTCACAAATTTTTAAGTCCCAGCGCTGATCACCTTGTTGAAACGACGGGAGATATTGCTTGGTACTTGGTACTTGGCAATTATCGGTATAATTTACGCGATTGTCTTTATGTCGGGATGGTTAGTTGACCGCTTTAAGCTGCTTCGTCAAATTAAACTAAAGTTAAGCATAATTTGCTCCCATCAAGTTTCTGTCTGAATCCACCGCTTAAACTTACTATTAATCCTACTGATCTGGTTGCATGTTCACTTAATAGATGATTTTAGCGAGATGACAAGTTTTATAACAACATTTGATGCGTATACTTATATCATTATTGGTTATTACTTGTTAGCAAAGTTTATCACGCTGTTTAAAACAAATGGAACAGTGATAGCGAATAAACAGCTTGCACCGAATACTCAACAGTTAGTAATTAAGTTAGATAAAAACGATCCAGCTTATCAAGCCGGTGACTTTTACTTTGTATCTTTTAGGGGCAGTAAATCAATTGGGAGGGAAAAGCATCCTTTTCCGTTACGTCCGCCCCTAAAAATAACCCTCATGAAATTGCCTTTACGATCCAAAAACTTGGGGATTTTACAAAAAAGATCCCATCAGTACAAATTGGAACAAGAGTATATTTAGAAGGACCATACGGACAATTTGATCGCATTATCCGTAAATTACCTAAGGATCAACCATTAGTGTTTTACGGGTTAGGATCAGGGTTAGCCCCCCTTCTTAGCTTGGCAGAACAATATGGAAATCAACGACAAATAAAAATATTATGGTCTTCATCAAAAAAGAACGGCCTATATTTTGAAAAAGCCCTAGAAAAATTAAAGAAAAATCCTAATATTACGGTTATTGCAAAAGAAGGTCGTTTTACGGAAGAATCAATAAAAAAGAATTGTCACCAAAAGAAATTGATCAAGGGCTCTACTTTATCGTGGGACCAGCTCATGTCATCTTAAATGTCGAAAAGATGCTTCGGAAACTTAATGTTAAGTCACCACACATAATTGATGAAAGATTAACAATGTAATAATGATAATATGCAACCAATCGCGGGGGTACGGAGTCAATCTCAAGTTAAGAATTCTCGATCAAGGAATTGAAGCACGGGCTGATATCGTTCGGGAAAACAGTTGAGGCTGGGAGAAAATGAATCGCACCCTGTCAAGTGAACATGTAAATATATAAAGTTTTTAAACAGCTTGATTCCGGTATTCTACTGGGATTAAGCTGTTTAATTGGATATCTGTCAACTGGTATGGTTGACAGATATCCATATATTTCCATGTTCACCTAGAAGGGAGCATACCAGAATTGTGTAAAGTCCACGGCAATCGTCATTACTTTAATGTGGTATTTGTTAGTAATATCATACTCGAGCTGGGCAAGCTTTTTGCGGATTTCGTCCGACTAAAACCAGGTTATCGCCTTTTTGCATGGATCTTAACAAATTCCATTCCCAGACCACCAGTGGTACCAGTAATTAAAGCAGTTTCTTTTGACATAATAATTCTTCCTCAAAATCTTATCCTTCATTTGATGTTGATTACATTATAGGTTGAAGAAAAGGAGAAGTAATATCATATGATGCCAGTGGCTAATTTGTATCAATAATTAGTACGTAATTTAACGGCGAGGGCCCCTACTTTATTGTTAGCGGTTGAGCTGGGATCGTGCAGCCAATAAAAGGAAGGCTCTTTTTACAAGATCAAATCACAATAGGCCGAAAATAAAAAACGCGCCATTAAAGACACGTTTTAAATTAATTTTTTAATCGTCCCATACTTTTTTAGCAACGTTGAATGCGGACCAAGCATTAGGCCAGCCGACGTAAAAGGCTAATTGAGTAATAATTTCTGCAATTTCATCTTTTGTAATACCGTTGCTCTTAGCAGTTTGCATGTGGTAAGGGAGTTGTTCAAAGGCACCCTTTGTAATCAACGCGGTAACGGTTAGAAGACTGCGATCACGAAGGCTTAATTCCTTTTCCCGTGACCAAACCTGTCCGAATAATACATCATCATTTAATTCTGCAAATTTAGGGGCGAAATCACCAAGTTGGTCGCGACCAGCTGTTTGTTTCTTTGCCATGAAAATCTTCCTTTCTCAACTGTTATTTTTGGTTACTTTTACTATAAGCCGAGATAGATAAAATGGAAAATACTTATATTAAGTAGGTAATAATGCAAAAAATGAATAGTTAGCAGAGGAGGAGTTTAGCTCCTTTTTTCTTTAAAGAAATGATAACCAGCATTAATGAATTGGTTTAGCATTTTTACTTCATGATACCATTCATCATCTTTTATAAAGTGGTGTCGTTTATTGATAGCAAATGATCCGTGAAGTGTATATATGAATAAGGTTTCAGCGTCCTTTTGGTCTAAGCCGGTGCGTTCCTGAATGAGGGAGATTGTGCTGGCGCGTTCGTGATTGGCAATTCGCCCAATAATGTATTCGCTAAGGTCGGGATCCATTAGTAATGCGCGATACTTTTGTGAATTTGCAATACGTTGGCAGGTAGGAAGCAATGATTCATTCTGCTTCAAGTAGTCAATCGAAATATTGTTAGTTAGTGGAAGACTACCAGCATTATTTTGTGAAATCATAAGTGCATCATCGAGAACGCTGTTTAAAACATCGGTGAGGTTATTGAAGTGGAGATAAAAGGTCGATCGTGTAATTTCTGCTTGGCGACAGACCTGCGCAACAGTAATTTGAGAATAAGAATGTTGATTAATTAGCTCTAAAAATGCTTCTTTAATTCCATTAATGGTATAGCGCGTTCGTCGATCTATTTTTCGTTTAGTCATACTAACTCCTTTACTAAAATCCAAATGTGTCTCGAAAAGTACAAGTGTTAATGATGTGTACTTAAATTTAGTTCTTAGTATTTGTATCCTAATTGTAAGAATTTGTTTACACCTTGTCCATAAAAAGACATATAGTAAAGGAGAAAAACATGGACAATATAAAAGATGCTGCATTAATGATTAAAGATGCAGATGCACTTTTAATTAGTGTAAGTAACGGGCTTTCCATTAGTGAGGGTTTTAATATTTTTGCTGACAATCAAGACTTTGAAAAATATTTTGGCTATTTTCAAACCAAATATGGTATCTCTAATATTCTTCAAGGAGTAGGTATACCCCTTTCTGCTTCAGATCATGCTAAGTTTATGGAACGACTAGAGCAATACATGATAACGGATTACTACGGTTCACGTCAATTTGAAAATTTAAGAAAGATCATTGGCGATAAAGATTACTTTGTTATTACGTCTAATGCTGATACTCATTTTCAACTTAATGGATTTAATCCGCACAAAATCTGGGAAATTGAAGGGAACTTCTTTGACTTAGAAATGAGATCGCCAGAATGGCAAGATCAAAAAGAAGACTTTCAACATTTTACTGAAAAGTACCGCGCTAAAAAGGTTGTGCAATTAGAGTTAGGAATAGGAGCAGCTAACCAACTAATCAAATTACCGTTAATGCGGATGGTCGCAATGAATATGGATTGGTCATACATTACTCTTAATTTTGCTAAAGAAATTAATGTCCTGCCGGTAATCAAGGATCGAGCAATCGCAATTGAGGGTGACTTAGCCAAAACATTAGCACAACTTAAGGAGAAGTTTTAAAATGAATAAGCAAACGATGTATGAACAATTGGTAATTCAAACACAGATGAACTATTCGCAATACTACGGTGTCTACGCAACTGGTGGAACCGCCGTGAAGTTGACGGATAAAAAGCCATTGCCATATGAAGAACAGATTCAACTATTTGCACAGAAAATTAAAGAAGCAGATCATATTATTATTGGTGGAGCGTCTGGCTTATCAGCAGCTGGTGGTGGAGATTTTTATTACACAGATTCACCTTCTTATAAAAAACACTTTGCTAAATTTTATGAAAAGTATGGATTCAAGGGTGCATTTGCGGGAATGCGTCATCATTGGGAAAGTCGCGAAGAATTCTGGGGGTATTTGGCAACGTTTTTGAACACAACCCTCCATGCAGAAATTCGACAACCGTATAAAGACTTGCAAGAAATTTTGAAAGATAAAGATTATTTTATTGTGACAACTAACCAAGATACGCAGGCAATTAAGGCATTTCCAGAAAATAAGGTAGCGCAGATCCAAGGAGATCACCGTTTCTTTCAATGCTCCATTCAATGTACAGATGATGTATGGGATGCAGTTAAACCAGTGGAACAAATGGTAGCTGCGATGGGAGATAGTACAAAAGTTCCCACTGAGATGATTCCACGGTGTCCGCATTGTGGAGCAGAGGCATTTCCATGGGTACGAGGATATGGTAACTTTCTTGAAGGAACAAGGTACCAACGAGAATATCAAAAAATTTCTGATGATATTGAAAACCATATTCAAAAGAATGATCAAATTTTATTTGTAGAATTAGGAGTAGGACGGATGACGCCAATGTTTATTCAGGAACCATTCTGGGCTTTAACAAACAATCTACCAAATACTTTTGATGTAATGGTAAATAAAGAATATCAGTTTCTTCCAGAACAAATCGAGAACAAGGGTGTTGCAATTAAGGGTGACATTACGCAGGTTCTTGATGATGTAAAAGCAGCATTATAAGTGAAAATGAGACTAGGATTTTGAATCTTAGTCTTATTTTTTACAATTTGAGATTTATAGCGAAAAAATAAAATGATACGATATATTTTCCTGCTTAAGTTTTTAGGCATCTTTTCAGCTAAATCATATCAGTATACTTTTCGTGTATACTAATATGATAATCAAGTAATGTTGGTTTAGAAAATTTGATGCTAATATTTAGACAATGATTCAAACAAAGGAGACGAAAAATAATGTCTAAATATAATGTACCTACTTTCAAGTTGAACGATGGCAATGAAATTCCAGTAATCGGCTTTGGGACTTTCCAAATCCCAGCTGATGGCACGACATACAATGCAGTTAAGGATGCCCTGGCTGCTGGTTATCGTCATATCGATACCGCGGCTGCTTACATGAACGAGCAAGAAGTTGGCAAAGCAATTAAGGATAGTGGTATTCCTCGAGACCAAATTTGGGTTACTAGTAAGATGTGGCTTCAAGATTACAAGTATGAAGACGCTAAGAAGGCCATTGAAACTTCCTTGAACAAATTAGGGCTTGATTATATTGACCTTTACCTCCTTCACCAACCATATGGGGCGGTTGACGAAGCGTGGAAGGCAGTTGAAGAAGCACAAAAGGCTGGTAAGCTTCGTTCAATCGGTATTTCCAACATGACACCTAAGCTTTGGAACAAGTTTGTCCCTAACTTTGATGTAACTCCTGCGGTAAACCAAGTTGAATTTAACCCTTACTTCCAACAAAAGGAATTACGGGAAATTCTTGCGAAGGATGATGTTCGTCTTGAAGCTTGGGCACCCCTTGGCCAAGGTAATGCCGACTTGCTTCATGAACCAGCCATCACGGCGATTGCTGAAAAATACGGTAAGAATGCTGGTCAAGTAATTCTTCGTTTTGAAAATCAAGAAGAAATTGTTGTCTTTCCTAAGTCTGTTCACGAAGCACGGATTAAGAGCAATCTTGATATTTTTGACTTTGAATTAACGGATGAAGAAATGGATCAAATTCGTGCACTCGATAAGGGTAAGGGAATGCATGACCCAGATGCGCCCGGTGTTGGTGAGATGTTATTAAATGCGTATGACATTCATGCTAACGATTAATACCTTTAAAGCATAGATAAGAATTAATTATAAGCATTTTTTATCATTGCTTTTTTAAGTTAAAATTTATACAGCGTTTTAAGATAAAGGAGGCCCTCAAGAATGGCAAAGACCCTTGTTTTATACTATTCCGCAACTAACACTACTAAGAAGATTGCAGAACAAGTTGCGCAAAAGTTAAATGCTGATATGGCAGAAATTCATCCGGAACAACCATATACCGCTGCTGACCTTAATTGGCATGATGAAAGCAGTCGGACAACGGTTGAACAACACGAGCATAATAGCCGTGTTGACATTAAGGATGATTTACCGGATATTACTAACTACGATAATATTGTTATTGGTCATCCAATTTGGTGGGCAATTCCACCGCGGATGATTAGTACGGTGATTGATCATCTTGATTTAAACGGGAAGAATTTAGCACTATTTGCTACTTCTGGTGGAACAAACTATGATCGCTCACAAAGCTATGTTGAACGAACGGTTAATGAAAATGGCTATGATACTAAGGTCAATCAAGGAGCAATCTTAAATAACCCTAGGCAAATTGATGGCTGGATTGACTCACTTAATTTTAAATAAAGAGAAGCGCTGAGACTGGAGAAATCCAGTTATTCAGCGCTTTTTGTAATGGCAAGATTCATTGCCCTTCCTTTAAGCGATTCAAGAAAAACTGCGCAACATTAGATAGCTGACGATTTTTATTCCAAATCAGATTATTTTGATCAGTAACAGTAGGAGTTAAGGGACGAAAGACAAGGCCGGTCCCAGTAATATTGATTAAATTTTTATAGGTTAGTGCAAGACAGGCCCCGGTTTCTGCTAAGAGACGAGCATTAAAAATTAAATTATACTGGCCAATAAAGTTGTACTGATCAATCAATGAACCAGCCCACACCCGAAACACATCCTGCTCTTTAGATTGAGCTGACGTAATAATAGGGACACCCTTTAGATCTTCCGGAGTAATCTTTTCCTTTTCTGCAATCGGATGATCTTTTCGGACTAAGATTCCCCAGATATTCTTTTGCGGCAACCTAATTGAATGATAATCTAGGAGCTTTTCTGGTCCCATTATGATTCCAAAATCCAAGGTACCGTTATTTAAGCGCTGATAGATTTGATCGCTATCACCACTTACTAAGTTAATCTTAACATCTGGATACTTTTTGATAATATCACCAATTACTGTCATTACAGGGTGAATAGCTGTACTTTCTCCAGCACCGATATCTAATGTTCCGCTAATGATCTTTTGCGATTGCAGGTCTGTTTCAGTTTTGTCAACGAGACCAGTAATCTCTTGCGCCCGTTCATATAAATAGTAGCCTTCTTGGGTAAGTTTGATTTGCCGGTGTCCTCGTTCAAATAAAGTGATCCCTAGTTCCTTTTCAAGATCCATTAATTGTCGTGATAGTGTCGGCTGAGAAATATGTAATCTTTTAGCTGCATTTGAAATGTTTCTTTCTTGAACTACTTCGATAAAATACCTCAGTACACGGACTTCCATTTTGATCACCCCGATATGCTTTTTAACTATAGTATGTTATTAAATATAAGTATTTAACATTATTACAAAAACTCGATAAGATATAAACAATAATTTCAGGTAAAAGAGGGATGAAAATGAAAGAGATTCAAAAAGAAGAACTTGCGACAATCACGACCACGGCCTTAAAAAATCAAGACTTGCTTCAACAATTGAATAGTCGACCGGCATCGCAAAGAGAAATTCGCCACATCCTCAATGATGTAACTGGTCAAAAAATAGATGACTCTGTTGAAATTCGCTTGCCGATCCGTAGCGATTATGGAGCTAACCTAAAAATTGGGAAACAAGTATTTATTAACAGTGGTGCGATGTTTACTGATCTCGGCGGAATTGAATTGGAAGATAAAGTTCTAGTCGGACCTAATGTAACAATTATTTCGGTAAATCATCCCCTTGATCCAGAAAAGCGCCACGGGGTTGAGTTAAAAGCAGTTCTTATTAAGGAAAATGCCTGGCTTGGCGCAAACGCTACAATCTTACCAGGTGTTACAGTTGGAGAGAATGCTGTTGTTGCAGCGGGAGCAGTTGTTAGTAAAGATGTTCCTGCCAATACTGTTATTGCAGGCGTTCCAGCTAAAGTAATTAAAAAAATCGGAGGAGAATAATATGTCATTTGGATACATTACACCTTTTTATTTTTGGTGACCATGCTCATTCCCGGGCTTTTTCTGAACGAGCTTATAAGCTAGCAAAAGAACCTAAAGAGATGTATGTTGTAGATGATTGTGAACATATTGACCTTTATGATCGAGTTGATAAAATACCATTTAATAAGACCCGAAATGTCAATTTAAATTAGAAAAATGTTGAAAGCTGTTCATCTGTGA
>OGIR01001595.1_pt1 | contig 11912 bp, 6 predicted proteins | sample 1571831 | NCBI WGS metagenome assembly OGIR01 (sample SAMEA2582124, study PRJEB24529) | metagenome | biome: Human gut stool | place: China | collected 2011 | reverse complement strand
CCAATTGAAGCTTCTGGCATCGTTGATGTATGCACACCTGCTTTTCTCATATATGATGTCGTCCGTACGTTAAGAATGTGTGTTAAACAACAATTTAATCATTCTACTCATTCCTCAGTGCTGTCACCGGATCACTCTTTGATGCCTTTTTAGAAGGAATCAGTCCACCGGTAAATGTAAGAAATACACTAAGCAGTATAAGCACCATCGCTGGAATTACAGGAAGTACTGCATTGATGTTGTTCACCCCTGAAAGTGCATGAATAACAGCATTTATAGGAAGCAGGAAAAGTAATGTTATACCTATACCCATAAGTCCTGAGCATAGTCCGATTATACATGTTTCTGCATTAAATACAGCCGATACATTCTTCTTAGAAGCACCTATTGCCCTTAATATTCCTATCTCCTTACGTCTTTCAAGTACACTTATATATGTGATAACACCTATCATAATAGAAGATACTATTAAAGATATAGCCACGAATGCAATTAACACATAACTTATAACATTTACTATGGTAGTGACAGAGGACATAAGTGTTCCTACCACATCTGTGTAGCTTATAACCTGTTCATCCTTACCCTGCTTTTTCATGCTTGTATTATAGTTATCAAGTATATTTACTATCTTATCCTTACTTTCAAAATCCTTAGGATATATGTCTATTTCACCTGGTACTGACAAATCTGCATAGCCAAGCTTTTTCATATTATTGTCATATGAGGCAACATCCGTATCAGACATAAGTGACTTCATAAGATCTGAAAGGTCACTTTCGTTCATATTCATCTTTATCGCATCTGCGAAGCTGTCTGTATCTATACCAAATGCGCTGCTAAAATCATAGTCATCTGTTCCCATGCCCATTGAACCTAGTGCAGCTGCCATATTATTTCCCATAAGCTGCATGGCATTCATCATGGCATCTGTCATAGAGGACATCATCTGTGTCATGACTGCCTCCATAGCCTGCTGCATATTCCCCATGATACTTTCCATCATCTTGTTCATGGCATTCTGTATATTGGCAGTAAACTGTTCCTTAAGACTGTTGATCATATTGTTTATGACTTTATCAAGAATACCATCTATGTTCTGATATCCATTCTGCTTGGCATATTCTGCGTATCCATCTACTACGTCCTTTTTAAATATACTCCAGAGCTGTTCTTTTGATATATCAAATGTCACAGCATCATTCATAAGTTCTTTTGCCGAATCTGATATCTGTTTTCTTGCCTCATCTGTAAGCAGGAACTTAAATACACTTTCTGCTGTTGTATCCTCAATACCATTCTTTTTAATATATTCCAGATATCTGGCTTCAAGCTTGTTTACCTCCTTAAGCACTCTGTCCTGTGATATATTTACATGCATTGAATCAGTAATAAGCTGTCTGATATCCTTACTTAACTGGGCTGATACTTCATCAGAGGACATATATTCCTTAAAACCATATAATACTTCAGATATAGATGCTTTGACTTCATCTGTAAGACTGTCTGATATCAGCTTCTTTAATGTGTCTGCATCTATACTGCCTATATCAAAGTCCATACCATTTTCCCCGAAAGCAGAAGATATATCTCCAAAACTATCAGGGTTAAACACTGATGAATCCATAGAATCAAACATAGATGGATCAAATGCCGCTGATATATCATCTGGATTGATCAATGCAGCAAAATCTGGCATACTCATATTATATATACTATCATCCACCTTAAATGCATTACTTATTGCATCTGTATCTATCTGAAAAAGTGATTCCATGTTAAATTTACTTTTACTGTCACTACTTATACCAAACTTTTCACCAGTAAATATGTTGGTATCCTTCTTTTCCTTCTGTGCCTTTACTACATCACTAGCTGTAGAATATTGTATAAGCTGTCTTGTAAGCCCGGATGTATATGCTATACCCGGTGTAAGCATTGCTGCTGTGGTTCCCTCAACCTGCTTAACTATACCTGATATTTTCAGATCACTGCCTTTGCTTATCAGCTCCTTCATATATTCTTCATTACCAGTTTTATCCTTCCATATATCATACTCTGTATCATACTGATAATAATCAGCACTATTCACCACTTTAAAGGTCATGCCAATAAAATCATCATATGAAAAGCTGTCGTTATTCTCAGGAATATCTATCTCTTTTTCTGACATAAATGCAGATATCATATTCTCATATTCAGCATTATCCCGCAGACCTAGTGTGTACTCAAGCCTGTCACTTATGTTACCGCTTGAGGAAAGCACAAGAACACATTCGTTATAATTCTGTGGCCAATGTCCTGCTTTTACTTCATACTGTTCTTCATATAAACTGCTGTTTGAGGGCAGCTCATAAAACACATTTGTAGACATGCCAGATGTCATGGAATTCTCATATGATGAAGACATTCCCATCATCTCATATGACTTGTCAGGATTTATCTGCCTATATCCTGTATTATCCTCCCTGTATATCTGAGGAGTTACTATATATTTGTATTCTATGGCATGCACATAATCTTCAATATTTTCCGGATTGCCTTCTATATATGTTTTAAGCGATGCCAGATCGTTGGTACTCATCTTAGAGAACATATCAGAAACAACAGGTGTAACACCGATATCGTTCTCCTTTTTGTTGTCACTTGATGCTGACATACCGACCATCATCGCTGTAAGATCAAAGCCCGTACTTTGTATCTGTAACGGATATTCTGACAAAGTATCCTCTTCCATCGCACTTATATATCCACTGACACCATTAGATATTGAAAGAATAAGTGCTATACCTATAATTCCTATAGAACCTGCAAACGATGTAAGAAGAGTCCTTGCCTTTTTAGTCTTAAGATTCTGAAAGCTTAATGAAAGTGCTGTAAGAAACGACATTGACGACTTTCCCATATTCTTGTGCACCGGTTTTTCTATAATATTTTCATCTATCTCTAACGGATCAGAATCCGATAATATCTTTCCATCTTTAACTTCTACTATTCTTGTAGCATATTCATAAGCCAGCTCAGGGTTATGAGTTACCATAACTACAAGTCTGTCCTTTGATACCTCTTTTAAAAGCTCCATAACCTGTACGCTTGTTTCACTGTCAAGTGCTCCTGTAGGTTCATCTGCAAGAAGAATATCAGGATTATTAACAAGTGCTCTGGCTATGGCAACTCTTTGCATCTGTCCACCTGACATCTGGCTTGGCTTTTTATGTATCTGCTCTCCAAGTCCCACCTTTTCTAGCGCCTCTTTAGCACGTTTTCTTCTTTCAGTCCTTGATATGCCTGATATTGTAAGTGCAAGCTCAACATTAGAAAGAACCGTCTGGTGAGGTATAAGATTATAGCTCTGGAACACAAAACCTATCGTATGATTACGATATGAATCCCAGTCTCTGTCTTTATATTTTTTAGTTGATATTCCATTGATGATAAGATCCCCACTGTCGTATCTGTCAAGACCGCCTATAATATTAAGAAGCGTGGTTTTTCCTGAACCACTTGGACCTAACACTGCAACGAATTCACTATCCCTTAGATTCAGCGACACATCATCAAGTGCTTTCTGTACTAACTTTCCTGTTCTATATTCCTTACGGATGTGTTGAATCTGAAGCATTATCTATCTCCTGTTCATTTTATTATCATAATTGAATTTTATTATAAAACAATGTATACTTTTATTACAATGCATTTTGGTTATAAAAACATTACTATTTTATAACATTTTCATAAAGTTATCTATATTTTTCTACTACATGCCGTTACATAAGCATGTTATAATTATAAAATAATATGATACCAGGGTCAAAAGGTCTTTCACCCACATGAGCTCGCTCATATGTGGGTGAAAGACCTTGGGATCCGCCCCGATATGAGCATAAAAGTGGGATGAAAATCCCACGATATGCGAATATTGGGGAGGGTGCTATGTGCCAGTGGCACATGTTTAGCACTGACCGAAGCGGAGCGGAGACGTGGGAGTGCATAGCACGGAACAATCCGTAGGTATCAAAGTCGGGGGCTTTTGACCCCGACATCATAAAATACTAGGAGGTATACAAATATGTGGGCTTATGAAAGTGTTTTTTATCAGATATATCCTCTGGGATTGTGCGGTGCACCTTATGATAATGATGATGTCCTTACACATCGTATCCTTAAGGTCAATGACTGGATTCCCCATATTAAAAAGCTGGGTGCCAATGCAATATATTTCTCACCTGTATTTGAATCGGATACGCACGGATATAATACCCGTGACTATACAACAATAGATAAAAGACTTGGAACCAATGAGGATTTTGCCAACGTATGCTCTAATCTGCACAAGGAAGGAATCAAGGTTGTTCTTGATGGCGTATTTAACCACGTAGGTCGTGGCTTCTGGGCTTTTCAGGACGTTCTTAAAAACCGTGAGAATTCTGCTTATGTTAACTGGTTTGCAAGAATAGATTTTAACGGCAACTCGAACTATAATGACGGTCTGTGGTATGAAGGCTGGGAGGGCTGCTATGACCTCGTAAAGCTCAATCTATATAATGAGGATGTTATACAGCATATTTTTAAGGCTATCAAAGGATGGGTAAATGAATTCGATATAGATGGCTTAAGACTTGATGTCGCTTACTGCTTAAATCATGACTTTTTAAGAAGACTCCGCTCCTTCTGCGATTCTCTAAAGCCTGATTTCTTTCTTCTTGGTGAAACTCTTCATGGTGACTATAACCAGATTATGAATGATGAAATGTTACATTCTGTAACCAATTACGAATGTTACAAAGGTCTTTATTCAAGCTTTAACTGTATGAATATGTTTGAAATAAACCATTCATTATTACGACAGTTCGGACCAGAAAACTGGACTCTTTATAAGGGAAAGCATCTGCTCTCCTTTGTTGACAATCATGATGTAACAAGAGTTGCCAGTATTCTTAATAACGTTAACCACCTTCCTCTCATATACACCCTTGCATTCGGAATGCCTGGCATTCCTTGTGTATACTATGGCAGTGAATGGGGTGCAACAGGAAGAAAAGAGGATGGTGATCCTGCTCTGCGTGTTTCCTTTGATACGCCTATATGGAATGACCTCACAACATTTATATCAAAGCTGGCTGTCGCGAAGAAGTCGTCAAATGCACTGAATTATGGAAGCTTCTCATCTATCGTGCTCACCAATGAGCAGTGCATCTTCCTACGTCAGTATAATGATGAACGTGTTCTTGTTGCCATCAATGCATCTGAACATCCTTACTTTGCTTCGTTTAATATCGGAACTGATACATGCACTGACCTTATAAGTGGCAGCGAAATTAAGCTTAATAACGGAATGGAACTGCCTGGATACAGTAGTTTTATACTTCAGCCATTCTCTTAAGCTCCGGAAGTACTGTACATAGCATTGTTATAAAACAGATACTTCCTCCTATTACATTGGATACTGGCTCAGCTAAGAATACTCCTGCTGTCCCCATATTAAATGTATATGGCATAATATATGTAAGAGGCACGACTATAATGACTTTTCTTAATAATGAAAAGAATATGGCGTGCTTCTTTTTGTTAAGTGACTTAAATACTGTCTGTCCGATATATTGCAGATCCATAAATATAAATGCTGCAAAATACTGCTTTAATGCAACAATAGCATCACTAAGCAGGCTGCTGTCTGAGCTGAATATGCTTATTAATGCTCCCGGTGCAAATATAATAATGCTCCACATAACAGCCGTATAAGCCAGTGTCATAATACCAAGAACCGCTATTGCTTTTCTGATACGTGTGGGCTTTCCTGCACCATAATTATAACTGATAACTGGCGAAGAGCCTTCATTAATAGCATGAATCGGAGTATCCACAAGCTGCCTTACACTAGATACTATTGTCATTACTGATATGTAAATATCTCCTCCTGTTACTGCCAATACATTATTGCAGCATATTGTAACAAGGCTGTTAGTAACCTGCATTATAAATCCCGCTGTGCCAAGACTGATAATATTCTTAGCATAACCTGCACACTCTGCAAGCTCATTTTTCTTTAAAAATCGCATCTTTAATTCGGATTTATGTGTCAGGAAATATATTGTAAACATCGCTGAGAAGCATTGTGAAATAACTGTTGCTACTGCTGCTCCCTTTACGCCTAAGCCAAAAACAAATATAAATAATGGATCCAGTATGAAATTAAGAACTGCTCCTATTGCAACTGATATCATACCAGTTGTAGAATATCCCTGTGCATTAATATATGGATTTAGTCCTAAGGCAAGCATAGATGGAATTGTTCCTATAAGATAAATCATCATATATGGATATGCATAAACTATTGTACTATCTGATGCGCCAAACACCATGAGAATTGGTTTTGAAAACAGCATACCGCATGACATCAATATAAATGCACCGGCACAAAGCATTGAAAATGATGTATCCATAATAAGTGCAGCTTCTTTATTTTTCTTTCTTCCCCTGTATATCGAAAACAGAGGTGTTCCACCACTTCCAAACAAGTTAGCAAATGCTGTAATAATAACAATTACCGGGAAGCATATTCCAACTGCACCTATAGCTGTTGTACCGATATGTGGTATACGTGCAATATATATCCTGTCTACTACGTTATACAGAAGATTCAATAACTGTGCTACAAGCATAGGGATTGATGCACTTAAAATATTGTCTGTAATTGTTCCATTCTCAAAATCTATTTTTTTCATTTCTATTACCTGTCCTGCGTATTATATTATACTGCATATTATCATACTGTTTTACATAATATTTTCCTCTATTATACATATTCATCTGGAAATTTCAATTTCTAAAATTTCAGTTTCTAATAATCATTTCTGTTCAAGCTTCTTTATGCTATGTCACAGACTAAGCGCTGTTCTAACAGCTTATAACTCTTCCTGTTCTAGCTGTAACCCTGTGTGAGATTGATATAACAGTCCTGTTTTCAGATACATTTTTTAATGCCTTTAGTACTTCTCTTTCTGTATCAGCATCAAGATTAGCAGTTATCTCATCTAAAAGCAGAAGCTGTGGATTAGCAGCAGTTGCCCTTGCAATAGACAATAACTGCCATTGTCCCTGCGAGAATATTTCCTGTGTGCATGGTGTATCATATCCTTTATCAAAGCTGATAATTGTATTGTGAAGTCCTGCAAGCCTGGCTGCGTTCACAACCTCATCCATAGATATAGCCTCATCATATAATGTAATCTGGTCTTTAACTGTTCCTGGCACCATATGAAATGTCTGTTCAACATAACCAAATATTCTTCTTTTCATATTATCAGGTATATTACAGGAATCAATTCCATTAATCAGTATCTGTCCCTTCAAAGGCCTGTATAAGCCTAAAAGCAGCTTGAATATTGTGCTCTTTCCCGCACCTGTCCTTCCCTGCAGTGTAACCTGTTCACCCATATCAACATTGAAGCTCTTATCTTTAATTATAATATGGTCAGCTTCATATCCGAAGGTTACATTATTAAACTGGACATATGGTGTGCAGGCTTTCCTGACTTTTAATTTTTCACTATTATTGATGTTAGCTGTCTGTGTTTCTAACACAACATTAATATCTGCATTTACATCAGACTTAAAATCCGCCTTAATATCTGCTTTAATATCAACATTAAAATCTGCTTTAATATCTGCATTAACAGCTTCAATTGCTGGAAGTGTCGGGAGTGCAAAGAATTCATTTATTCTTCTTACACCGGCAATTGCTGACTGTATAGTCTGGATTTCCATACCAAGGCTCTCAACTGGTGCAAATATCTGTGATATGTAATTAATAACAGCTACCGCCGTACCTGCTGACATTCCAAAAAGGCTAAGAGCCTTTGCATTGCCCGATGCAGAAAACAACATAACTACCGCTACTACAACTGCATTTAGTATAAGAATAACAGGTGAATATATCGCATCGTAAAAGTTAGTCTTTTCCATAGCCTTATAGCTGTCACCTATATATTCATCATATTTTTTCTCCATATACTTTTCCTTGCCAAGATTATGTATTGTACGGATGTTTCGTAGTGTTTCCGGTACATGTCCCGAAGCCTTGCTTACTGCACGCCGGTTTCGCAGCTGGGCTTCAAGCATATTCCTCTGCACATATCTTGTAAACCAGAATATAAATGGCAGTAATATAAGCAATAATATTGCAAGCCCTTTATTTCTGAACCATATAACTGCAAGAATACTTATTATCTTACATGTATCCGCAAACATACTGACTATACCTGAGGTAAACAGATTCTCTACAGTATCAACATCACCAACGAATCTTGACACTACAGCTCCCGGCTCCTGACGGTTTAATGAATCTGCTGTCAGTCTGGTAAAATGCTCCATAAGACCACTACGCAGAGCATGCGTTATCTTTTGGCCAAATACAGTAAGAAGCCCTTCCCTTGCAGCCTCCATAAGACCTGTGATCACAGTAAATACCATATAAAGAAATATAAGATATAAAGGAACCTGACATCCTGCTGCCAATGTATCTACTATTCTTCCAAGTACAAGCGGTGGATAAAGTGCAGTTATAACTGCACCACATACTGCTGTTATAATACCAAGTGAAAGCCACTTTTTCTTTATTGTAGTGTGCAATATTATTGAGCCTACACTAAGTACTTTGCCGCCATTATCAACATTACTATTATGTTTACTCATGCTTATCCACCACCCCTTTGACATTCTTACGTTGTTCATATGAAACAGTATCTTCACTCATTGCATTTGCTGCATCATTTAACTGTCTATAAGCCATACATTCCAACATAAGTTCATCATGCGTTCCTACTCTGGCACTACCTTCATCAAGCCATATAACTTTGTCCAGCTTAGGAAACATATACAAACGGTGAGACAGAATAATAACGATACTACCTTCCGTCATTTTTCTAAGATTATTATATATCTGCTCCTCTGTATTCTTATCAAGTGCTGAAAATGGATCATCAAGTATAAAAACTGGCTTTTTATGGCATAAAGTTCTTGCTAATGCAATTCTTTGTGCCTGTCCTCCAGACAATCTCACGCCCCCACTGCCTATAATGGTATCTGCTCCCTGCTCCATAGCCTCAACTTCTTTATCAATACATACTGCTTTTAGATACTCGTTTACGTCTTTATTATCACCAAGTAGGATATTATTCTTTATTGAATCATTGAAAAGCTCCGGATCGTGTCCTAGGTAACTTATTATTCCTGTTCTCTCATTATCTGCAGCATTTTTTAGCTCACATCCGTTATATCTGATACTTCCCTCATATGGATATTCACACAGAAATGTCCTTCCAAGCGTTGACTTACCACTAGCAACCGGACCTGTAACACCTATGATCTGTCCCGGCTCTGCAGTAAAGGAAATACCATTATATACATTTTTTCCATCTGGATATGTAAAGCTTAAATTTTGTACATCAAGCCTTCCTGATGTCTGATTTTTACAATCTGTATCCTTAGCCTGAATAATCATAAGCGGCTTAATACGTTTCCATGAAACCTGTGCCTTATGAACCGCATTAAACAGCTTCGCCGCCTTCGAGGACTTATCAGATAACTTTATAAAGCAGGCCAGGAATGTTGTAAATGCTGCAATATCCCAGGTTCTCCATCCTGTTCCAAGTGCATTTCTGCTGCCAAAATATAATATAAATAAAATGCCCATCATTGATATTATTCTATATAATGGTGTAAGAGAAGAATTCCATATATTAGCATAAATAGCTGATTTCTCATACTCAGCCAGATTATCTTCGTACGCATTTTTTCTGTCAACTTCCCTGCCATAAACTCTGTAGGTTATAGCATTGGATGCTCTGTCGAGTGTTGCATTACTAAGGATACCAGATTGTTTTTTATACGCAGAACCTGTTTTCTGGACTATTACTTTCATCTTTTCAGCAATGATATAAGATATAGGTGGAAATATCATTGCAATAAATGCCAGCCTTACATCATATACAAGCAGCATTCCTGCATATGCAGCCAGCGCTACGCCTGTATCAAATATTTCTGTTGTAAACTTTCTCATGCCTTCAGCACAATCATCTACATCAAGTATGGCCTTTGTCATAATATCGCCCATACCTTCACCTTCAAGCTCTGTCCTGCTCTTTAATACAAGTGTTCCATATAATATTTTCTTCATTCTTCTATTAACATTATTGGCGAATCTACGAACATAAAAACGTTTTATATATCTTGATACCTGAACTACTCCAATTGAAATCACATATGCAATAACAAGTATAAGCATATCCTTGTATACAGCATTCTTTGCCAATATATCTATAAGACAGCCTGCCATTTTTCCTTCAAACCATGGTCCAAACAAAAGTCCAAGATTGTATATAAAACCTGACACAGTTATTATAAGCAGTACCTTCCACTCTTCTTTAAAATATGATAGTATTCTGTCGGCTGCAAATTTCTTGTTTGCGGTCACATTTTTGTTATCTGAAGGATTTACTCCATTATTTCTTAATTTAAAATCCAATCTCATCTGGTGCCACAGAACATTTCCATGAGTGGATTTATCTGTTATCCCCTCATCAACGAATCCAAACTTGGAATAATATGGAACAAGGCTTTCTTTACATGTTAATACAAGCCCTTTTCGGTTCTGTTTTCCGGCATCTAAGATAGCCTTCTTAATCAGCTCTTTCGCATATCCACATCTGCGATATTCAGGAAGAGTATTTACACCAAAAATCATCTGCCATGCACCATTCTCATTATGCATTGATGCATTTTCATACATGTCATCTGTAAGATCAGCCTCATCCGTAACAAAACCATCTACAAACGCAATGAGTTTATCATCATCAAACATAAGCCAGAAATGATTTCCATAATATTTTATTCTCTGCTCAAATTCTTCTTTAGTTGCTGCCTCTAAAACAGGAAAACACTCGGATTCAACCGATGCAATATCGTCTAAATCAGCCATTGTTGCATATCTTATATTCACAATCGTTCCTTCTTTACTATGATTTTTTCATTATAGCTTCCTATAAGACAGATAATGCACATTATATGCGTATTTCTAATACTTTCTACTCTATCACATACTCGTACATTCTAAACTGCCTGTTTCCAACTACCTCATAAAAAATGTTTTCAGTACTTACATATTTAAAACCAGCTCTGATATATAACTTGTCGGCTAGTGTGTTCTTATCTATTACATCAAGATGAATGGCTTCAATGTTTTCTAACTTAGCATATGATATTAAGTTTTTTACAAATTGAGTAGCAAGACCCATACCGCGGTACTCATATCGCACATCTCTTAATACGAACAACTCTTTCTGAACAATACCAGCCATTAAAAAATCTGCTGAAGGATGTACACCCTTTTCCCAGTCAGGAAAAGATGGTTCTTCTTTGCTTTTATCTATCAAATCCCAGTAGAGATTTTCTATCTCATTAAAATCCTCCAGACATGCTAATTCAAAATTCATATATCTGTCTCCTAATTTTTATTTAACTCCAGCTCTTCCAGACATCCGGCTGGTATCCAAGTGTTGATGCTTTTCCACTAGTCTCTCAAAAGAGGCTTCAAAGTTTAAATCATCCTTATCACTTCTTTTTCTTGAACCTTTCATGTGGTTTTTACTGCTTGCCCGCCTTGCCTTCTTACTTATATGTCTCTCCATTAACATAAGATCAATATTTTCATTTGTATACCATTTCCCGGACTGATGAATGGCATATGCACCCTTACTTAATGCCATGGCAGCTACACCATAGTCCTGCGTAACTACTAAATCTCCTTTTTCACAAAGACTTATTAACTTAAAATCAACCGCATCAGCTCCGGCACCCACATATACCACTTCTGAATAGTCTGATGTAAGATAATGATTAGTATCACACAAAAG
>OGIR01001556.1_pt1 | contig 12130 bp, 12 predicted proteins | sample 1571831 | NCBI WGS metagenome assembly OGIR01 (sample SAMEA2582124, study PRJEB24529) | metagenome | biome: Human gut stool | place: China | collected 2011 | reverse complement strand
AAAGTCTATCACAAATGGCTTTTTATTTTTTCTAACTTAATTTTACAAACGACGACATAATAAAAACTCCCCTAACAAAAAATATTTTACACAGTCTTATATTAACACTTTTTTCATCAAATTTGTTATCACTTTTTTATATAAAATTCATTTTTGTATGATAAAAAGAATATCGCTTATTGCTTTGTTAGTGATACCGCAATAAATAAAGAATAATCTTTTGTGCGCAATGCTTTTTCGATAATTAAACTTTCATCATCTAAGCATTTAAACTTCGATGCTGGGAAATAATCATCTATTAGCCTAGCCATTATTGAAAACGCTGCTACTAAGTCCTCATTTTTAAAATTATGGATTCTAATATAATTAGTTACCATTTGTTGAAGGGTAAAAGTGTACAATTCATCATTTAATAGTGATTTTGTTTTACGGCAATCTTCTAATAAACAAATTGTGATATAAAGTGAGTCTAAAGCTTTTACATTTGAAAAAGCCGAACGAGTAATTCCTTTCTCATTGATCCGATAATTATAAATTATGTTAGATATTGTAATAATTTTACGAGCATTCGGCCAAATCCGATATATCCCCATTGTATCTTCAAACCAAAAGTCTTCAGGAAATTTTACATTCTCAAATAAACTTCTTCGATATACTTTTCCCCACGGGTAACCATGTAGAGCCTGAAATGCATTTGCTTTTAAATCAGTTTCATTAACAAACCTTTCAGCGTCATTAATAGTCTGGTAGCTTCCCTCAACAATATCAGCATTATATTTACTAGCGGGATTCATTAAACTCTCTACATAATCTTTTTCCACATAATCATCAGCATCCACAAATGATATATAACGAGCATTAGAAGCGTTCAACCCAATATTACGTGCTCTTGCGACGCCACCGTGCGGACAGTTTATAACTTGAATATTTGAGAAGCGTTTGGCCCAGTTAGCCAGCATGGTAGCTGTATGATCAGTCGAGCCGTCATTCACAACAATAATTGAAAAAGTATATTTTGTTTGCTGTTCAACTAGTGAAGAGATACATTTATCGATATAATCCTGATTATTATAAGTAACGACGATAATTGCTAAGTCAAATTTTTCTGCTTTAAAAGTATGGGTGCCTACTGATGTTCCCGTTGGAAAAGGTGAAATTGCATTTAACTTTGCTAATGCCTCATTATATTTCACTGTTTGTTGAGGAATTCCAAGTTTCAATAACCCAACTCGTTTCTTCGGCGGAACATGTAATTTTCTTAGTAAATGATTTAACTTTATTCTTTTTCGATACATTTTCTTTTCCTAACTATAAGTAATTTCGAAGTTTAGTTATTAATGGATATTTCATTTTTAATAAGCGTTTACGCATTTGCATAGTAAGTTTAATGTGATTTTCGCGCTGAAAGGCCAATATCTCATTTTTATAAGTTCTAAAATAAGAACGATTATTATCATCAATAAGCAAATTACGATACATATTATAGGTAGTAAGTAACTTATTAAAGTACCAATCATTAAGGTAATTCACCGGTAAGCTATTTTGTTGTTTTAAAAATAAATATTCATCTTTAAAAATATAACGACGATCATCTAACTGAGATAAGCTAGCATGATTGTGTGCTTCCGTCATGATTGATCCTTGCCGGTCTTGAAGATAAAAATATGGACCGTTTTTGCCTCTTAGTATCGCTGCTCTATTAATAGAAGAAAAAATTTTAGCAGCAGTATTTTCATCTTCAAATTTTTTACCTACCGGAAACAAAATATTATTATCTAACAATATTCTAGTTCTAGCGATATAGGACCAAGCTGTCATCATCACTTTCTTCGATAACAAGCGCATGAGCAGTTCTTTTTTTTCAATTACATCAATATTAGTTAGTTTAAATAGTGGAAGAGAATTTTTTTGACAACTAACTAATTCACTTTCAAATGAAATTAAATCAATCCTATTTTTATTAAAAACAGCCAATGCCGTCTCAATCAAATTAGGTGCAATTTGATCATCAGAATCGAAAAAGTAAACATATTCGCTATCGACATATTTCAAACCAGTATTACGCGCTGCCGACAAGCCTTGATTTTTTTGTGATACCAACATAAAACGTGAATCTTGGAGGAACCTTTGTGCAATTTCAACGGAATGATCAGTTGAACCATCATTAACCATAATTACTTTAAGATTGCGATAGCTCTGTTGCTGGATGCTAGTTAAGGCATTTTCTAGGTAAGTCTCAACATTATATATTGGCACAATGATCGACACTTTCATTGGCATCATTTTACCCCTCTCTTCCCAAATAGTTTTGCCATTGAGTTTACTAATAGCAGGCCTAAATTAAAATAACCAGCATTGAATAAAGTAGTCATTAAGTCATTTCGCAATTGTTTCGACTTGCTAGGCGCTACTAGTGTTTTTGCTGAATTAAAGACCTGCTTATTTAATGCCTTACTATAAGTTGTAATGATATTGAAAGCAGCCTTCTTTTCATCCTTTGTACTTAATCGACTCATACAAGTATATAAATGGGAATAAAGAAAGCTATTAATATAAAGAGCTAAATCATCCTGGTTAAAACTGACAGCCTTTTTTTTCATATTCTCAAAGAGCAATTGGCATGCTTTTACTGCTTCTCGTGCTTCATTTATATCTGTCTGATGAGTGATTGAAATTTGGTGAATCCGATAATAATAGAAAGTATCAGAGACAAAACCAATCTTTTTTGCACTCCCAACAGCAATTGGAACAACCTCAAAATCTTCTATTTTCATATTTTGAGGAAATGACAAATTGTCCCAACATTCTTTTCGATATAGCTTATTCCATACTGCACTATAAGATTTTAGCGGAGTTGGTTCTACACGATACAGGGTTTCTTGGTCACTATTAAATCGTTGATAATTGTATACAATACAATCGCATCCTTGCTCAGCGAGTCTCATCCCCTGCAACAAAAAATTCTGATCATAATAATCATCAGCATCAATGAAAGCAATGTATTCTCCATTTGCTCTTCTTAGTCCTTCATTACGGGCAGCCCCGCTTCCTTGATTATCCAGACAAATTAGGTGAATTCGGTCATCGATTTGTCGTTGCTGGTTAATAATTTCTCTCGTCCCATCATTAGAGCCGTCATCAATTATTAATAATTCTAACCGAGAATAAGTTTGGTTTAAAACTGATTTAATGGCCTTTTCTATATACTGAACTGAATTATATGCGGGCATTATCACCGTGATAAGTGGAGCAGTCATCATTCTGTTCCTTTCAGCTTTTTATGTAAATGAACTACAGTAAAAAATAAACTAGGCCAATGCAGTTGAAGATTATACTTAAATATCCGATATTTACTAATTGCCCCATTATCCGATCCCCAACTATTACCGTATTGTTGAACTGCAATGGTTTTCGGGGTAATTTTACCACCACCCCACCAATGATAAGGTGCAAAGTATTCAGAAGGAAAAATAGTGGTTCCATCAGCTAATGTTTGAAGACGGTTACGCTCTTTCAAGCCATGTTGTTTAAAGTAATCACTAATGATATTAGTAGTGATTAAATCGTACCATTGATGCTGATCATCTGTATATTGCAGTATTTTATATATCTCAAGCAATTTTTTAACATTTTCATCATGTAGTTCAACCCCAACGCCAAGCCCACTATTAATATCTCCCGAATTTTCCATTGCCCATACTGCCTTGTTAGTTAATAGCGGATCTAAACTCTTAATTAATTTGACATCCGTATCAAAATAAAAACCACCATATTGATACAAGACATCTAATCGAACCACGTCACTAGCAAAAGCCCATTTTTTTGATTTATATGCATCGGCAGCAAACTTATATCTATTAATGTCATAATTTTTTTCATTAAATTCAACAATCTCGTAATCTGGATTCTTCTCTTGCCAGGTTAAAATATTCTTTTTAATCTGGTCTGGAAGTGGTTGTCCACCAAGCCATACGTAATTTATTCTTTTAGGAATCATTAGTAATTATCTCCTCTGTAAAAATTTATTCAATAAAAGTAATACATACTTAAATTCAGTTGTCCGCCAATAGAAAACTAATGGCATAGCTAAGCCAATTAATATTACTAATCCTAATAATGCAAAGAAATGTGCCCATAAATTAGCTGGTAAAAACTCATTCAGTTTAAAAATCATTATTAGTTCCAATGCTATTATTAGTAAATTATATAGGTACCGTTTGAAATAAGGCTTTACACTACTATGAAAAGCGTGATGAAAAATGATATAAGGATCTTGCCACATAACAGTAAGAACTGTTGACGTAATTGTTCCGAGAAGAACCCCTGTTAATTGCAGCTTCAGAACTCCCATATAGAATAAACTAAAAACAATATTAGCAATCATCTCACTAATTGAGAAAGCCTTCATATAACGGGCTAACCCATAGACAGAAATGAAACTCCAACCCAGAACCCGGTAATTCATAACGTAGAAAGAAATTGCAATCAAAATCACATCTAGTTGACTTAAAACATACCTTTGCCCCAGCCAGAGCGAAACTACATCATTAGATAAAAAGAGGATCCCAAGAACAGCAACGTTTAGGATAATAAAGTTGATATACTGCAGATTATTAAAAAGCTTTTCACTTTCATGATGGGATTTGGTAACCGCAAAATTACCAATACTACCGGTTACAGCACCAATAATTTGATACATAAACTTTTGGATAACCGTCGTAATCGTGACATAGTTTGCATAAAGGCCAACTTTAACAACACCAGCAAAGATTGATAACAAAATATTATCAGTTCCAGTTACAACAACTCCGCTTACCCGCATAAACATATTACCAATAACATTCTGGATTAGTAAATGCTTGTCGGTACGGCTCAGTTTGCCAGTTGATTTCTTCAAAGGATACTTTGCTCGAACATAAATGGATATCAAGATGTTAGTGACAAAGCCAGTAAAGACAAATAAGGCCGCATATAACAGTGGATTATGAAAAAGGAGCACAGTATAGATCTGAATACTGAGCATAATATATGTCACTAGAAGGTTAATCCATGACACGATTCGGTTTTGCTGGTTGGCATAAAGTAAGGATTGATTATAAGAAAAGAGATATGAACTCGCTGAACCCAGCAAATAAATAATAAACAACCAATAAACATGCGGATAAGAAATACTTTTACCAATAAAAAAGCGCAAAAACGGCAAAATACATATTCCAAGAGTAAAAATGACTAAGGCAATTGCTTGATATATTTTCCGATAGTAGTGCATGATTAAAGAGACCTTATCATAATCATGGTCAGCTAGCGGCTTATACATCAGGAAAACAATTGCTGTCCCAATTCCTAAATCAGCTAATGATAGAACACTCAAAATATTAGTAAAAAGGCTTGTTAACCCTAAATAAGTTGCCCCTAAGTAATGAACCATAAAATAACGGTTAATAAACTGAATAGGGAAATTTAAAAGGGTAACAAGCCCTGATACGATTGAATTTCGAAAGGCAAGATTTGATCTTGATGATTTATTGTTCATTTAAGACATCCTTATCTGCACGATGAATCCATTTCGGCATATATGCGATCAATGCAAAAATAGCCGCAAAACTAATCATTACTGAAACCATTTGATTTTCAGTAAATCCTGAGATCTCAATGACCATCATAATGATTGCTAGCATATAATTACCGCTCCAAGCAAGTTTGAAATTTGCAAGAGCTAAACCAATAAAGAGAACAATCGAAAAAATCAATCCATAAAAAAATAGCATGTAAGCATATGAACCATCGAACATCCCTTGACCAGGAGTATAAAATAGCCCCCACCCCTTAATAACGTTTATGCGATTACCCTGCAATGTCAGTGGCTGGTGCATAAAATAATAATGCCACATCAATAAACGCGATGTACTGAGCTTATTAACAATAAAGAGGAAAGGTTTAATCCCATAGTTCATCCCACAATAGTAAGCAGCCCACGCTAATAGTAATGGAAAAGCTCCTACAAAAAATTGGAATAGGCGCGATTTAAATAACCGGCGCCCCCAAATTAAAAGAACGTAGGCGATAATCATTAACTCAGCTGTCCGGTCTTTAAAATAGAAGGAAACAATTAGGAATACTAGAAGAAGGAAAGCCTCGTTTTTACGATTAAGATTAAGTGTCACACTCTTCTCGGTAATCTTAACTGTCATCAAGATTGCAAATAAAGTAATCACAAACCCTGTCTGATTTTCGTTGTAAACGCCAAATGAATAAACCCCATCAATAAAACTGCGAGTATTATGAACAAACAGCCCACTAACATAAGCTAATACAAACGTTAAGCCTAAACTGCGTCGATACATTAACGTAATTTCTTCTGGTGAATAAAAGCTAAGGGCAAACACAAGCACAATGTAGTTAGCTTTTAGGATCTTAAACTGACAGACTACCAATAAAGCTGCTAAGAAGGCGGCTAATAAAAGATGCCATCTGGTTCCATGCATAATTAATAAATAAATACCAACAACAAGCGGAATAACTATCGCTCCGTACACAAAGCCATTAATTATAAGAGCCGTATATATATTATACGGGGAGAGATTGGCGAGGGCATTCGAATATATTCGCAAAGCTAGTAATGAAAGAAAAATCGCCCATAGCCACAATGATCTATTGCGTTTAAATGCCATTACTCAACCCTCCCGATAATTTGTGATAAATATTCATCGTCATTTTTATAAATATCATCGTCAGCCATATTGACCTCATTAGTGTACTTTCCTTTTACCTGCGTCATCCTTTTACTATGGTGACGATAGTATTCGTATTGGATATCTAGATGCCCTAAATCAAGGATCCGTGTTTGCAGTGATAGGTCATAAGCAAGTACGGTTGCAGTGGGACCGATTGCGGCAATAACTAAGTCAAAGTCATATTCTGCATCCTTCTCTTCAACCAATTGTTTAATTTGTTCATAGCGCTCAAAGGCATTCTCACGTGGCACAAGGATCCGTTTCAAATCAGCTGCTCCGGCAAAAAGGTCATTGCCCATCCCCATACGCGTTTCGTCCCCTTCAACAATCAAGACTTTTTTATTTTGCCATATTTTCTTAAATACAGCATAGGCTTTAGCAGTAATTGTACTGTCTCGGTATTCTGAATACGTCCGGCTTACCTCTGCGTCAAGATAAGTTAAATTAGGATTCAAGTTTTGCCGAATTGAAGAGTAGTTATGGGTAAGCATACTCCACCAAGCAGTCTTAATATCAAATTTAACATCTTCCGTCCCAACTAGGTGATGTGGTAAGGCTACCATCAAAACTTCTGAATTTCGCGGGTTATCCACAATTTCATGAAGACGAAGAGCTAAACGGGGATCATATTCTTGAAACCCAATTGAGTATTTCTTAAAGAGCATCCTTAATTCACTATCACCAAAGCGAGCAAGAGAAACCTCGTGAGTTGCTAAATAGTCTAAAGTTTGCCTAATATCAAGAATATTGAGATCCTTATCTAGGCGATCATACTGACGACGATAACGAGCATATCGATAAAGACAAATAATACCGTATAAAAAGGAATTATTTCGTATAGATTTACGCAAGGTCCTTTTCACGATAATTCACCATACTTTCCTTGAAATAGTTTAACTAAGGCGGGTTTAACTGCTGACCACTCTTGACTATCTGCTACATCATCGTTGATACAAGTTATCTTATAATTTGAAATTGTTGTCTTGATCTGGTCAAGATCTTCTTGATGTCGTAAATGATATAAACGAGTTGCCTTATCTGTTTGGACAACGAAATTACCCGCTAGAATATTATAATCCTTGACAAGCCAGTGAGAAATATCATTGCGGGTCCGAAAACGACGATGATATTGAAGGTCAAAGCTCATAGGGAAAACTTTTGTTGCTAATGTTTCAAAGGTACTCTTAAGATGAGGAAAAGCTGTATGCCCTTCATAAAAGCCGGTAATAGACGGATATGGTAAGGCCAGCAAGGATTGAAGATTACGCTTCCCATACTTCCAACTGAATATTTTCTGCCAATGCTGTTTAATAAAGGTTTTCTTATTAAAGCGCCGGTTTAGCAATTCCATGTTATTAAAGGGAATATAACTATATTCGTCACTGGGCTGGATAATATTTAAAATTGCCGGTAAACATGGCTTACCAGTAGGATTAAAGAAAAACGTTGGTTCAAGCGGCTGAGTGATGAACATATCGTCATTAAACAAAACAAAGTGTTCAGCTAGCTCTTTTATCCGCCATAGATTAAGTTCAATCGTATTAGAATTAAATGTCGGTAAACATGATTGCGGAATAAAGTCACGATGGTCAATGACCTTCACACGCGGATACTTATGAATGAAAGCCGGTACTTGCTGGTCAGTAATGAGAAAGACATTATTAACCCACGGTGCAAACTCAAACACATTCTTAAACCAGTATTCGAAAATCCCCATATCTCGATAGCGATTTTCACCATTTAAGCTCCCAGTTAGGTTAGCGTACTGTTGCTTTTTTGCTTGCCATTGCGGATCAGAACCATCTACCCAGGTAACAACAAAATCAATTTTAAAGTTAATTTTTGCCATTTCGATCACCTTTATAAATTGAACTCTTGACGATAAATACTCGTCATTTGATGGTCAACATTTTGATGGTCAAACTTCTCAATCGAATATAGATCCGTTATTCGATGAGGATGAGCCATAGCCTTTTTGATTTCAGCTGCAATCGTATTTACGTCCATTGGCGAAGTAACTAAGGAGCCAATCTCAGGGCTAGTAACATAATCTTTCATCCCCGTATTGGCATTCCCGATCATATAAAGGCCATGAGCAATTCCATCTAGGCCTCCTAACCCAAGACCTTCACGAGTAGAAACAAAGACATTTAAATCTGCAGCATAATACAAACCATCTAGATTATCAAGATAGCCTAGTAACCGAACCTGTCGCTGAAGGCCAAGTTCATTGATGAGACTAATTAGCTTTTCTTTTTCTGCCCCGATTCCCGCAATTACATACTTAATTTTCGGATTATTTAACCGTTTAATTGCCTTCAAGACAGTTGCGTGATTCTTCCGCTTACTAAGTTCCCCAATGGAGATAATTAAATACTCATCATCTAAGACCCCTAGGCGTTTCCGAGTTTGAGTTCGTAAAGCTGCTTGATGGGCCGGATCGATTGCTAACACACGTTTAATGTCAGTCCCGACACCAGGAATATAATAGCGTCGTTTAACCGGTAAATAACGAGCAACTTGATAATCGTCAGAATTAATCGTTATAAGGGCATCAGTCCAATGGGCGTAAAACCATTCAACGGGGAAAAAGACAAACCAGTTTTTAAGGGGACTACCCTTAAAAAACTGGAGGCCATGGGCAGTATAGATGATTTTTACGTCCATTTTATGAGCGGCCCGGCGAGCGATAATCCCGCCAAGGGGCGAATGGGCATGAATACCGGTGATGTGATCATCTCTTATGATCTGACATAGCTGGTTTAAAGCCGTTTTATTTGCCCGATGTGTCCCAATCCCGCGACAAAAGTCAACTTGGTGACACTTAACGCCAAGAGCAGTTAATTTTTGCTCTAGGTGGTTACTAAGAGATTTAGTAATTGTCCCTGGTTCTAAAAAATTAGTGGCAACATGAACCGTTGCCCCTAATCGTTGCAAGATAGCAATGTTATGAAGGTTAAACTGATCAATCATCGACGCGGTGGTTGAGATGATTAAAATGTTCTGCTTACTGTTGACCAGTTCTTTACTCATTCCTTGATTCCCCGTTCATCTAAAACATCTATAAAGGTTTTCATAATAATTTTAAAGTCCAGACTGAGCGAAACATTGGCCGCATAGTAGCTATCGAACTGTGCTTTTTCATCATCTGGTAGTTCATCACGACCATTAACTTGAGCTAGTCCAGTAATCCCCGGTAATACTTTACTAGCACCATTACGAGTTCGTAGGTTTAAAACGTTTTTCTCAGAAAGGATTAACGGCCGTGGACCGACAATACTCATATCGCCCTTAATAACATTAATTAATTGAGGCAACTCATCAAGACTTGTTTTCCGTAAAAATTCACCAATAGTGGTAACATGCTGGCTGGGATTACTTAGCTGACTCGTCGAGATTTGATGAGGAGCAGTTTCATACATAGAACGAAACTTTAAGATATCAAAAGGAACATCATCCTTCCCCATCCGCACTTGCTTGAAGAAAACTGGGCCTTTCGAATCAAACTTGATCAATAAAGAAATAATTAAAAAGGGAATTAAAAGCACAATTAAAGCAACGAGACTGACAGAAATATCAAGAATGCGCTTAATGACATTTTTATATAGGTAAAAACTAGTGTCCACCTGATATTCTCTCTCCTTTCCCATTTGCAACTTTATCTCCCCCTATCTAATTCTTATTGTGCAGAACCCGTTCCATAACCATATCCGTAGCCGTAACCATATCCAGCATCGCCGTCAGTGTTTACATCATTCATTACGTAGCCTAAAAGGTTAGCATGAGCAAGGTTAAGTAGTTCGACCGCCCGCTTAACAGCTAATTTTTGTGTTTGTCCTTCCTTAACAACTAAGACAATAGCATCTAAGTAGTGTGAGAGCACCTGCGTATCCGTAACCTCTAACATTGGTGGGACATCAACAATGACCATATCATACACGGACTTGACACTCTCGATCAAGGTCTTCATCCGTTGAGAGTTCAATAACTCAGCAGGATTGGGTGGAACTGGACCTGATGTTAGAATATCAAGATTCTCAACCCCACTTGGTTGGACGATTTGACGGAGGTCAATGGAGTTAGTACCGCTTGTCAAAATCGTAGTCAGTCCTTCTTGATTACTCTTATTAAAAGTAGCGTGAAGGGTTGGACGACGAAGGTCAGCGTCAATCAAAAGAACACGTTGACCGGTTTGAGCCCAGACAACGGCAACATTATCAGTAATGGTCGACTTACCCTCACTAACATTAGCAGAAGTCATAGCCAAGGTCTTAATCGGCTTATCGATGGCCATAAAGTTAATGTTAGTCCGGATAGTCCGGAATTGTTCTGAAATTGGACTCTTAGGGTGCGCAACCGTGATTAACTTAGCACCGTTAACAAGCGTGTCATTAGTAGCTTTGTTTTTTCGTCTATGAAAAATTGACATGGTAATCCTCCCTTAAACCCGCCGGTGGTCTTCGCGACGACTTTCACGTTGATTGATCTTAAAATCATTACTCATTGAAATGTGGTTAATATGCCCAAGGTTAGTCAAGCCAAGTTCATCAGTCATAAATTCATCATCATGAACACTAGTATCAGTAAGTTCGCCGATTAAAATGTAAACAAAACTAAGGATAAGACCAAGAAGGGCGCCAGCTAATGTAAAAAGCTTCTTATTAGGGAAGGATGGAGCATCCGGAACGCTGGCTCGTGAAACAATGGTAACGTTATTAACACTCATGATCCCTTTAATCCGTGATTTAAAAACATTAGCTACTGTGTTCGCAACCAATGCAGATTTAGCAGGATCATTAGTCTTAACTGCTAATGAGAAAACCTGAGAGTTTTGCTGCGTTTCGACACTAATAGCCTTCTTTAACTGGTCAGTAGTCATATGGTAGTTTTTACCAGTCTGGGCCATATCAAGCTGCTTACTAACGCGGTTTAAAATGACTTGGTTAGTAATAATGTCTTTATATGTATTAATCATCTGAATATCAGCTTGTTGGTTATTGTACGCCTGACCATTGTCATTGTCAGCATGTTTTTGGTTAACAAGGATTTCAGTCGTTGCTGTATACTTGGGCGTCACTACAAATTCCGCAGCGACAAAGCCAATAATCCCAGCTAAAATTGTCCAAATAACTAATAACTTTATATGCTTACGACAAAGCACCATTAAGCGGTGTAAGTCGATGTTATTATGTAACGTTTGTTGTGCACTATTCAATTTCCTACTCCTTAATTATTATTTTAAGATAATCCATTTAAAATAATGACCTTTTATATTATTAGCAACCCTGTCAAATTAGTCAAGAACCTATTAAGAAGAATTTGATAAGCATTTATAAAATTAAGGTGGATTATAGAATGAAGTTAGCCACCCAGTTGGTGGTAAATAAAAAACGCCA
>OGIR01001517.1_pt1 | contig 12467 bp, 9 predicted proteins | sample 1571831 | NCBI WGS metagenome assembly OGIR01 (sample SAMEA2582124, study PRJEB24529) | metagenome | biome: Human gut stool | place: China | collected 2011 | reverse complement strand
GTGTTGCCCGACACCTCTTTCACAATGCGCGAAAGGTAGGCCGGCGTGATGTTGAGGCGGTCGGCGTAGAAGTTCACTTGTCGCTCCTGCCTGAAGTGGTTGGCGGCTAAGTGCATGAATATCTTGAAGATATTCTCCTTGTGTTTCAGATCCATCGGCTCCACCTTGTTGCCCGACGACACTTCGGAGACAAACATCAGCAATAAGTGGATGAGAAACTCCAGCATCTCCTTTTTATATAGGTGTGGGTGGCTGATAGTTTTCTGTATCTGTGAGCATATCCCGTTGAGTTCGGAAGCCTTCGATTCGCTCAGACTGATGTGGAGCAGCTGTTCCAACTGTTGTGGTGGGGTGGCGTGATACAGGTTTTCGTCGTTGTGAATGATGTCTTTGTACATTCCGGCTTCCAAGAAAAGCTGCTCCGACTCATACTCGGGAGAGCAGGTGATGAAGTCGACGCGCTGATGAGGGGAGAGGCGGAGCATGTCGTGCTGTTCCACGAGAATACGTTCGTCGTTGACCGAGAGTTCTAAAAAGCCGTCGACCACAAGGATGAGCGAATAGAAATTCACATATTTAATACCATTTATCAGTTTTCCGATACTTTCTTTATTGGCCGCAATATATGCTGTCATGGCACCGAAGCAGTCTCTGATGTTATTGGATGCCACATAGTTAGACAGGTTATGAAAGTCTTTCATGCTGTTTGTGTTTGGTTGGTATAATGTACAAATATACTAACAGTTTTGTAATTTACAAAAAAAAAGCAGGATTTTGTAAATACATATCGACAATTTCAAGTTAATTTTGCTCCAGACAACTAACCTAAACTTATTACTATTTTTAAATATTGACGTCTATGGTTACCTTTTTGGTGATACTGCAATTACTCATTGTGCTGGCCCTTATCTTTATCGGAGCACGACTTGGCGGAATCGGACTCGGTATCTATGGTATGGTAGGGGTGTTTATCCTCGTTTTTGTTTTCGGACTCCGGCCCGGCAAGCTGCCCATCGATGTGATGCTGATCATCGTGTCTGTCATCACGGCAGCGGCTGCCCTGCAAGCTGCAGGTGGGCTGGAGTATCTTGTGGGACTGGCTGCCAAGTTTCTGCGTAAGCATCCCGAGCAGATCACCTATTACGGTCCGCTCACCACGTGGCTTCTCTGTCTTGTGGCCGGCACAGCCCACACCTCCTATTCCTTGCTTCCCATCATATCCGAGATAGCCACCAATTCGAAGATTCGACCGGAGCGGCCTATGAGCGTTTCGGCCATAGCAGCCTCGCTCGGCATCACGGGAAGCCCAGTGTCGGCAGCCACGGCTGCCATCATCTCTACCGATCTCTTGGGAGGTGCAGGGGTGGAGCTTAAGGATGTGATGCTTATTTGCATTCCTGCTTCCTTCATAGCCATTCTCGTGGCATCGTTCGTGCAGAATCGGGTGGGCAAGGAACTCGGCGATGATCCCGAATACCGGCGTCGGGTGAAAGAGGGGATCATCAATCCGGAAGCCGATGCCAAGTTGCTGGAACAATTTGAGACCAGTCCTAAGCCCCGTGCCAAATACTCGGTGTTAGCTTTCCTTTTGGGTGTTTTGCTAGTGGTCGTCTTCGGTTCTGTACCCTCACTGCGGCCGTCCTTCATGGTTGATGGTGAACTTACCCGATTGTCGATGCCCGAAACTATTGAGATCGTGATGATGTCGGTTGCAGCCCTCATTCTTCTTGTTGGAAAGGCCAAGGTGGGCGATGCCGTAAAAGGAAACGTCTTTGGGGCAGGCATGAACGCAATGGTGAGCATCTTCGGTATAGCTTGGATGGGCGACACGTTCTTCAACGGCAACTTGGAATTCTTCAAAACTCATATTGCCGATGTCGTGACACAATATCCTTTCTTGTTCTCCGTAGCCCTGTTCTTCATGTCCATCATGCTTTTCTCACAGGCTGCCACCGTCCGCACACTCTATCCGTTGGGCGTTGGATTGGGGCTTCCGCCCTTTGCATTGGTGGCCATGTTCCCGGCCGTCAACGGCTACTTCTTCCTCCCCACTTATCCCACTGAGGTGGCCGCCATCAACTTCGACCGTACAGGTACCACGCGCATAGGGCGCTTTGTGGTGAACCACTCGTTCCAGTTGTCGGGCTTCATCACCACCTTTGTCTCCATAGGGATAGGCTATCTTGTCGTAAGATTTTTCTATTAGATTACCTAAATACTAACTTAAACAACAACGATTATGAAAACATTTAAGATTTCTATGTTGATGATTCTGGCATTGATCGTCTCTCTGTCAGTATGTGCAAAACCGAAGATCCGTATCATCGCTACGGGCGGAACCATCGCCGGAGTGAGTGCGAGCTCCACATCTTCGGCTTATAGTGCCGGGCAGGTAGGCATCCAGACGCTTATCAATGCAGTGCCGGAAATCAAGGAACTGGCTGATGTGAGCGGTGAACAGCTTGTCAACATAGGCAGTCAGGACATGAACGACAACGTGTGGTTGCAGTTGGCCAAGCGCATCAACCAGTTGCTCAACGGCGAAGGCTATGACGGTGTGCTTGTGACCCACGGCACCGACACGATGGAGGAGACGGCCTATTTTCTCAATCTGACCGTTCACTCCTCTAAACCGGTGATTCTGGTGGGCAGTATGCGCTCCTCCACGGCTATCAGTGCCGACGGCCCGGCTAATCTCTATAACGGTGTGGCTGCACTTTGCGACCCGGCATCGAAAGGACATGGGGTGATGGTGTGCATGAATAACCAGCTTATTGATGCCAAGGATCTTATCAAGGCCCACACTACCGACTGTGCCACATTCAAAGGCGGCACCTTTGGCAGCATCGGTTATGTGTATAACGGTAAGCCCTATTACTATCGTCAGGTGACCAGTCGGAACACGATCAATTCGGAGTTTAACGTGGACAATCTCACGGCTCTGCCACAGGTGGGCATCGTTTACGGCTATGCCAACTGCTCTCCACTACCGATGAAGGCCTTTGTGGATGCCAAGTTTGATGGTATTGTGCTGGCCGGTGTAGGTGATGGCAACTTCTATAAGGATGTGTTCCCCATTGCCGAGAAGGCACAGAAAGACGGTATCCAAATCGTGCGTGCTTCCCGTTGCCCCACAGGACCTACCTGTCTGAACGGTGAGGTAGACGACGAGAAATACCATTTTGTGGCTGCACTCAATCTCAACCCTCAGAAAGCCCGCGTGCTCTTGATGCTCGCGCTGACCAAGACTCACGATTGGCAGCAGATTCAGAAGTATTTCCAAGAGTATTAAACCATTTCATCCATTACTTACTTAAATAATCAATACGATATGAAACGTACAATCTTATTAGGCACCGTGGCAGCATGTGTACTGACAGCCGGTGCGCAAGGCCACAATACAGGTATGGGAGGCAATGACGGCGACTACAAGTCGCTGGCAGAGAAAGTGCTCAAACTGGAGAAGAAAAACGAGGCTTTCAATGTCTACTTCAACTACGCCGCCAGTTTTCGGACAGAGAAAGTGAGCGACAACGATTGGACTTCGGGCTTCGCCAACAAGCAGCTCAGGTTGGAGATCAAAGGTAACATAGGAGAACATCTTTCCTATCGCCTGCGCCATCGCATGAACAAAGCCAACAATGCCCAGGGGCAAGACAATTTTGCCAAAGCCACTGACATCATGATGGTGGGCTGGAAATTCAACGACAAGTGGAGCCTACAAGGAGGTAAGATGTGCCAGATATGGGGCGGATTCGAGTTTGACGAAAACCCGATGTACATCTATCAGTATTCCGACATGGTGGATAATATGGACAACTTCATGGCCGGTGTGGTGGCTTCCTTTAAGCCTGTGCCCAGTCAGGAGATTGCCGTGGAAATCTCGGATGCCAATAATGGAAAGTTTGTCGATGAATACGGAGACGGTGCCCGTTCGGTTGAAGGTGACGGTACGGCTTTTAGGGCACTCGAAGCTGCCAATCATCCGCTGACCTATATTGTCAATTGGAATGGAAGTTTTGCCGGTGGCCTCATCAACACGCGCTGGTCGTGGGGCACGCAAACGCAAGCTAAGCATAAGTATTCGCGCATGCTCATCCTCGGCCAGCAGCTCAATCTGCCCAAATTCCAGTGGTATTTCGACTATATGGGGGCTTGGGACGGTCTTGATCGCCTGAAAATTGCCAGTTCAGAGCTTACTCCGAGCGATGGTGCGGATCATCCTACGTGGATGAGTGACGTACATTATAATTCTTTCATCACCAAAGCCAACTGGCAGTTTGCACCACAATGGAACCTCATGCTCAAAGGCATGTATGAAACGGCCAGCGTGAGCAAGGTGGAGAAATATAAGGACTATCGCAAGTCATACGCCTACATGGGGAGCGTGGAGTATTACCCCATGAAGGATCAGGACTTCCGCGTTTTCCTTGCCTACACCGGACGGCGGTTTGACTACAGTGACAAATGCGGTCTGAAGGATTATAACACCAATCGCATAGAGCTTGGATTCATGTACCGTATCAAGGCCTACTAAAGTTATTCAAAGGGAACTATCAATCTTAAACAAACGAAGCCGGATGGCATGTTGGCTCCTGCAAGAGTGGAATGCCCACTCACGATATGCTACACCTGATATTTGTCTTGCAGAAAAGGCATGACCATCCGGCTCACTAAAACAACAAACACAGATGGAAGAACAGAACTACAGAGTGGAGTCCGACCTATTGGGAGAACTCAAAGTGCCTGCCAATGCCTATTATGGAGTGCAGACACAGCGCGGCATCAACAACTATCACATCTCACGCAAGAAGATGCGTGACTATCCAGACTACATAATAGCCATAGCATACGTCAAACTGGCGGCCATGCAGACCAACCACTCTTTGGGTGTCATTGGCGATGAAGTGGCGGGTGCCGTGTGCCAAGCCTGCCGCGAACTTATCGATGGAAAGATGCACGAAAACTTCCCCATTGACATGATGCAGGGTGGGGCGGGCACATCGGTCAACATGAATGCCAATGAGGTGATTGCCAATCGTGCGCTTGAAATCATGGGACATAAAAAAGGAGAATACCAGTATTGCTATCCAAATGACCATGTAAATTGCGGACAAAGCACCAACGACGTTTATCCGACGGCCATCCGCCTGGCCCTCATCCGCATGAACAAAAGTCTCGTGGCCAGTCTCACCGGACTTATCAGTGCGCTTCGCTATAAAGGGGAAGAGTTTAAGGATGTTATCAAAATGGGGCGCACGCAGTTGCAGGATGCGGTGCCGATGACCAGCGGACAGGAGTTTAATGCCTATGCCAACAATTTGGAGGAAGAGGTGTTAAATCTGGAACGCAACGTGAAGTTGCTTCACGAAATTAACATGGGTGGTACTGCCATCGGTACGGGGCTTAATGCCGTGCCGGGGTTTGCCAAACTCTGTGCAGCCAACTTGAGCAAACTCACCGGCGAAGCATTCGTTTCGGCTGCCGATCTTGTGGAAGCTACGCCCGATACGGGAGCCTATGTCAGCTATTCTTCTGCCTTGAAGCGTTTGGCTGTAAAGCTGTCGAAGATATGCAATGACCTGCGTCTGATGGCATCAGGGCCCCGTTGCGGTCTCAATGAAATCAATCTGCCACCCAAGGCTCCAGGCTCATCCATCATGCCGGGTAAGGTGAATCCCGTTATCCCAGAAGTGACCAACCAAGTTTGTTTCAAAGTGATAGGCAACGATACCACGGTGTGCTTTGCCGCCGAGGCCGGCCAGTTGCAGCTCAATGTCATGGAACCCGTCATCACGGAGTCGCTCTTTGAGAGCCTTTGGTGGTTGCGCAATGCCATTGACACACTCACCGAGGAGTGTATTCTTGGCATCACCGTGAATAAGGATCGTTGCTATGAGATGGTGAAAAACTCCATCGGCATCGTCACAGCCCTCAATCCATACATCGGTTATAAAACTTGCACGAAGGTGGCCAAGGAGGCTTTGGAAACCAACCGTTCGGTCTATGACATCGTGTTGGAGAAAAAACTGATGACACAGGCAGAACTTGATGAGGCCCTGGATCCGAAGAATATGCTCGTGTCACACAAGTACAAGGTGGATAAGGAGAAATAAACACTTTGCCATCTACCTATTGATGGTATGCACACAAGTGTTTGGCGTGTGCTTAAAGAACATGAAAGGCTGTGTGGGAGAGTCCCTGCACTGCCTTTTTAATGTATTCTTTCTTTTAAGTCTTAGGATAGTAGATGCCGGAACGGCTATTCATTTATTGTCAAGAAATGCTTTAAGCTCATCGAACATGTTGAGAGTCACTTCACGCCCGGCCTGATAGCAGGCTTCCATTTTCGCTTCGTCGTGTGAAAGATGATTGATGGGCAGTTTTTTCTTGGGGCGGATGACGAGCGTGTCGCCTTTCAGCTCCTCTTCTTTCACATATTCCACCTCCCTGTTGTACATGATGTGGCGGTCTGCGATGGCCTTCACCATCTTGGGGTATCGTTGCAAGCTGAGCCTCATGAGGGGCATCAGCGAGTTAGGTTGCTTGACATAACCCTCCGGTTGGGTGAGTACCACGACATTACGGCGATAACCCTGCTGTTGAAAATAGGCAAGGGGAATGGAGTCGGCAATGCCACCGTCGAGCAACTTGCAGCCTTCCACTTCCACGATTTTAGAGACCAGTGGCATGGAGGCCGAGGCTCTGATCCATTCGTAGGCATCGTGTCCGCATTTGTCAATGCGTTTGTAAACAGCTTGTCCTGTCTCCACGTCAGTACAGACGACTACAAACTCCATTGGGTTGGTTTCAAAAGTGTCTTGGTCGAAGATATCAAGCTGTTCGGGAAGTGTGTGATAGCAAAACTCCCCACCAAAGATGTCGCCCGTCTTGAGCAATGTCCGCACGCTACAATAGCGCGTATCATGGGCAAATCGCTTGTTGTAACGGATGGCGCGTCCAGCCTGATTCGATTTATAATTGCATCCGAAAGCGGCACCGGCAGACACACCTATGAGACCGTCAAACTTGAGATGATGTTCCATCATCACATCAATGACACCCGCAGAGAACAAAGCGCGCAATGCACCGCCTTCCATGATAAGCCCCGTTTTCATTTGCTGTTGAGTGTTATTTCAGATATTTTATACTTTTGTTAACTCCTCTGTATCATTCGGCTGGTTTGTCAGTTCTTCCCAGCCGGCACAGAGTTGCATCATGTTTTGATAGATAAGGTCGGCACCCTCGTCGGCTAACGCCTTGTCAGGTAGTGGTCCGCTGTTCACAGCCACCGTAAAACATTTTGCCGCCACACCGGCCCGCACACCTAAAGGGGCGTTCTCTACCACGATACCTTCCCACGGTTGCAGCTCACCTGCTTTCTTTAACCCAATGAGATAGGGATCAGGAAAGGGCTTTCCATGCTCCACATCGTAGGCTGTGGTGATATGTCGTTCGTCTATAAACTCGCCGAAATCATTCAACAGTCGCTGAATGAGCGGTCGCTGGCCGCTCCCCGTGACCACACCCACTTGCATACCACTCGCCTTGATCTTCTTCATCAGGTCAATGACACCCGGAAAGATGGGAGGTGTGGGCATCTCATGGAAGAGGTGTGACTTTTCATCATACATTCTCTGTGCTTCTTCTAATGTGATGTCTTCGCTTTTTTGCTGTTTCACAAATAGTCTTATGGTGTCTATTCCTCGCGCTCCTTCGGTGGCGTAAGCATCTGCAGCCGTCATCTTGATACCGAATCCGGCCATCGATCGTTGCCAAGCCACGGCATGGTTGGGCATACTATCGTAGAGCACACCGTCCATATCAAAAAGCACGGCCTTGGGACAAAAGTGCCCAAAGCCGTTCTTTTTCAAGTATTCCTTGATTTTCTGTTCTATCATTTTTTATGCCTCTTGGGCCAGTCTTTCTTGAATGGCCTTGCTCTCGGCCTCATAACCGGGCTTGTTGAGCAGTGCAAACATATTTTTCTTGTAAGCCTCCACACCCGGCTGATTGAACGGGTTGACACCCAAAACATTACCGCTGATGCCACAAGCTATCTCGAAGAAATAGATGAGTTGACCGATATAATACTCGTTGAGCTCTGGAACGCTAATGCGGATGTTAGGCACACCACCGTCCACATGGGCCAGACGAGTGCCCAGTTCGGCCATCTTGTTCACCTCGTCCACGCGCTTGCCTTCGAGGAAATTGAGTCCGTCGAGGTTCTCGTCGTCGTGAGGGAAGAGCAACTTCTTGTTAGGCTGCTCTACAGAGATGACAGTCTCAAAGATGGAGCGTTCACCGTCCTGAATCCACTGGCCCATGGAGTGCAAGTCGGTAGTGAAGTCACAGGATGCAGGGAAAATGCCCTTACCGTCCTTGCCCTCACTCTCGCCATAGAGTTGTTTCCACCATTCAGCTATAAAATGGAGTTTTGGCTGGAAGTTGACCATGATTTCAATTTTCTTGCCGGCCTCATTGTAGAGCCCGTTGCGTACAGCTGCATATTGTGCTGCGAGGTTCTGTTCGAACGGTACATCCTTACCCGTGGCTTTCTCCATGTCTGCGGCTCCCTGTACGAGGGCCTTGATATCGAAGCCAGCGCAGGCAATGGGTAGCAGACCTACCGGCGTGAGCACGGAGAAACGGCCTCCCACATTGTCGGGAATGATGAAACTCTTGTAGCCTTCCTTGTCGGCGCAGGTGCGGGCAGCCCCCTTCTTGGCATCGGTCACGGCCACAATTATGTCTTTGGCTACCTCTTTGCCCATTTGTGCCTCGCACTGTTTTTTAAGCAAACGGAATGTGAGGGCAGTCTCGGTGGTGGTTCCCGACTTGCTGATGTTGATGACACCGAACTTTTTGTCTTTCAGATATTCTGTCAGTTCAAAGAGATAGTCCTCACCGATATTGTTGCCCGCAAACATGATTGTCGGGTTTTTCTTGTCGTTGATGAGCCAGGCAAACGAGTTGCCGAGTGCTTCAATCACGGCACGGGCACCGAGATAGGAACCTCCGATGCCGGCCACTACCACCACTTCGCACTTCTCGCGGAGCGTGTTGGCTACGGCCTGCACTTCATCAAGGAAAGCAGGAGTGATGGATGAGGGAAGATGAAGCCATCCCAAAAAGTCGTTGCCCGGACAAGTGCCGGCCTCAAGAGCTTCTTGGGCAATTTTCACCTTGGGCTCGTAAGCCTTCACTGCATCTTCTGAAAGGAATTGTGCAGCCTTTGTAATGTCTAAGTTGATACTTTTCATATCTGATTGTTAGTTTTGGGAGTTAAAGAAGTTAGGGTAGTTAAAGTCGTTAATGTTTAACACACCTTGACAGCTCTTGTTCCTGCTCCCGTTTATTGATAATTGTTATTGATTCCTCCGTATGAAACTGATGTCTTCAACTCCCGACCATTCCTTCTACTCCTATCTGAACGAATCTGTTAACAGTTTGATTTCGATCTGGGGATTGATGCGCTCGTAGAGTATGTTGTACACGGCATCGAGGATGGGCATGTTGACATGCAGATGGCGGTTGATTTCCTTCATGCACTTCGTGCCGAAATAGCCTTCGGCAATCATTTCCATCTCAATCTGCGCGCTCTTGACGGAGTAGCCTTTCCCGATCATCGTACCGAAAGTACGGTTGCGCGAGAAGTTGGAGTAGCCCGTGACGAGCAGGTCGCCCAAATACACCGAGTCGTACATGCTGCGCTCTATGGGGTGGACAGCCTTCAGAAAGCGGTGCATCTCCTGCACGGCATTCGACATGAGCACAGCCTGAAAGTTGTCACCGTATTTCAGACCGCCGCAAATGCCGGCAGCGATGGCGTAAACATTCTTCAGCACCGAGGAGTATTCAATGCCCACGACATCTGAGGAGGTCTTGGTCTTGATGTAGTCGCTCGCCAGGCAGTTGTCGGCGAAAGCTTTGGCCTTCTCCAAGTCGGCACAGCCCACTGTAAGATAGCTTAACCTCTCGAGTGCCACTTCTTCAGCATGTGAAGGTCCGCCGATGCAAGACAAGTTGTCATAGGGCACGTCGTAGACCTGATGGAAATACTCCGAACACACGAGGTTGTCGTCGGGGACGATGCCTTTGATGGCCGTGATGATGAACTTGTCGCGGATGCGTGTCTTGAGTTTCTTCAAATGATTTTTCAGATAAGGAGAAGGGGTGACGAATACGAGTGTGTCGTAGGCTTCCACTATTTTGTTGAGATCGCTCGAAAAGAAGATTTCATCCACGTTGAAGCGCGCACTCATCAGGTAGGCCGGGTTGTGCCCCAAGCGCCGGAAGTCTTCGATGCGGTCGTCACGCCGCATATACCATCCAATGTGATGGGTGTGACCCACCACAATCTTGGCTATGGCCGTGGCCCACGAACCTCCGCCGATGATTGCTACCTTACCTATATTATACATATATACAGCCTCTCCCGTGATGCTCCGGCAGGGCCCGTGCCATGCGGATGTCGGGATTTATGTTGGATGATATGCGTTAGCGACTCTTCAGTCGGCACAGTCGGATGTGGCTGCCGCCTTGTCTATCCACTGTTGGAACTGCTCTACAGTGGGTTTCTCGTAGTCGAGTTTGTATTTCTTCACGATTTCCCCGAGCTTCTGTTGCAGCCCTTGAGCCTTCTGGTCGCGTATGTCCGAGATGAGGTTGAAACCTGCCTTGCGCAGCACGTAGACCCACTCTTCGGGCACTCCAAGCTCCGCCCACTCCTTGATGCTGCTTTGTGGCATTTTGGCCTCGGGCTTCATCTGTGGGAAAAGCATGATTTCCTGAATGTTCTCCTTGCCTATCATGAGCATGCACAGGCGGTCGATGCCGATGCCGATGCCCGATGTCGGAGGCATGCCATACTGCAAGGCGCGCAGGAAGTCTTGGTCGATGATCATGGCCTCGTCATCTCCCTTGTCGGCCAGTTGCATTTGTTCCTTGAACCGCTCCTCCTGATCGATGGGGTCGTTGAGTTCGGAATAGGCATTGGCCAGTTCCTTGCCGTTCACCATCAGTTCGAAACGCTCGGTCAGTCCGGGTTTGGAGCGGTGCATCTTTGTCAGCGGAGACATCTCCACCGGATAGTCGATGATGAAAGTGGGCTGTATGAACGACCCTTCGCAGAACTCGCCGAATATCTCGTCAATGAGTTTTCCCTTGCCGAAACTCTCATCGATAGTTTCCATTTTCAGGTCTTCCGTGGCTATCTTGCGGATTTCCTCCTCGCTTCTTTCCGAGAGGTCGAAGCCCGTTTTCTCCTTGATGGCTTCCAGAATGGGCAACCGGCGGAACGGTGCTTTAAACGAGATCACGTTGTCACCATTCTTCACTTCGGTCGTACCGTTTACGGCTGTGCAGATGGTTTCGAGCAGGCGCTCCGTAAACGCCATCATCCAGTTGTAGTCCTTGTACTGCACATAGAGTTCCATGCAGGTGAATTCCGGGTTGTGGTATTTATCCATACCCTCATTGCGGAAGTTCTTGCCTATTTCGTAGACGCCCTCAAAACCGCCCACAATGAGCCGTTTCAGGTAGAGTTCGGTGGCGATGCGCATGTACATATCCACGTTGAGTGCATTGAAATGGGTGATAAACGGGCGGGCACTGGCCCCCCCGGCTATGCTTTGCAGCGTCGGGGTTTCCACCTCCGTGTAGCCGGCCTCGTCGAAGAAGCGACGCATAGTGCGCAACACGGTGGCACGCTTGAGGAAGGTGTCCTTCACCCCTTCATTCACCACGAGGTCTACATAGCGTTGACGGGCCCTCATCTCGGGATCGTCAAACTTGTCGTAGGCCACACCATCTTTATATTTCACCACCGGCAGCGGTTTCAGGCTCTTCGAGAGCAGTGTGAGGCTCTTGGCATGTACGCTGATTTCGCCCGTCTGGGTGCGGAAGACAAAGCCTCTCACACCGATGAAGTCACCGATGTCCAGCAGTTTCTTGAATACTTTATTATATAAATCCTTGTTTTCTCCCGGGCAGATTTCATCGCGGGCTATGTACACTTGAATACGGCCCTTGCTATCCTGAAGCTCGGCAAACGAGGCCTTGCCCATCACCCGGCGACCCATCAGTCGACCGGCAATGACCACTTCGCGCGGTTTGTCTTCGTCCTTGAAGCTGTCTCTGATGTCGGTGGAGAAAGCGTCTGTGGGAAACTCTGCTGCCGGATATGGATCGATACCCATTGCGCGCAGCTCCTGAAGACTTTGGCGGCGAACAATCTCTTGTTCGCTAAGTTCTAAAACATTCATATAATTATACTCGAATATATTCTTTAATCTGATTGCAAAGTTAAGAAAAAACATTGAAGTGGCCTACTATTTTAGTATTTTTATCATTACTCTTGCATCCACTTTGCGCAAAACTTTGCATGTTCTGCACTGTTGATCGTGTTTTTTCCTCATGTAAAGAACTTTCGCTCACAATTTACATTTCGCTCTTTTATACGTTGG
>OGIR01001509.1_pt1 | contig 12512 bp, 10 predicted proteins | sample 1571831 | NCBI WGS metagenome assembly OGIR01 (sample SAMEA2582124, study PRJEB24529) | metagenome | biome: Human gut stool | place: China | collected 2011 | reverse complement strand
CCACGACAACACCATGGTGCAGGGCATCGTGCTGCTGTACGCCTGCGTGGGCATCGTGGGCCTGATCCTGGGCGATGTGCTCATGGTGCTCATTGATCCCCGCATCAACTTTGGCAAGAAAGAAGGTGGCCGCTGATGCTTTCGTTCCTGAAACGGGAAAAATCCAAAAAGCTGGAAAACCAGCTCAACACCCTGCAGAAGGAAGGCCCTGCTGCCTGGGCAGACCTACCGGAGGACGAACTGTTCACCCCCGCCGGGTTCCACGCCGAGCAGGCTGAGGCCACGGCCAGCTCCAACTACAGCTACTGGGGCAGCACCTTCCGTGCTTTCTTCAAGAACAAGGCAGCCGTGGCCCTGCTCATCGCGCTGGTGGCCGTGGTGGCCTTTGCCTTTCTCCAGCCTTATCTGCCGGGGCAGGCAGACCCCAACCTCTGCGCCGTGGACCCCGTCACCGGCATCCAGTACCGCAACATCGCTCCCGGGCAGGACGGCTTTATCTGGGGTTCCAACTCCATCGGGCAGGACCTGTGGGCCCGCATCTGGGCCGGTGCCCGCACCAGCCTGACCATTGCCTTTTTCGTGGCTCTCATCGAAGCCGTGGTGGGCATCACTGCCGGTGTGCTGTGGGGCTATGTGCGCGGGCTGGATTTTCTGTTCACGGAGCTGTACAACATCTTTGACAACATTCCCACCGCCATTGTGCTGATCCTCATCTCCTATGTGGCCTCCCCCAGCATCTGGACCATGATCCTGGGCATGTCCATCAAGGGCTGGATCGAGATGGCGCGGTTCATCCGCAACCAGATCCTCATCATCCGTGACCGTGACTACAACGTTGCCTCCCGCTGCATCGGCACCCCCACGGTGCGCATCGTGCTGCGCAACCTGCTGCCGTATCTGGTGTCGGTGATCATGCTGCGCATGGCTCTCACCATCCCGGAAGCCATCGGCAACGAGGTGTTCATCACCTACATCGGCCTGGGCCTCTCGGTGGAGACGCCCTCGCTGGGCAATCTGGTCAACGACGGCCGCAAGGTGATGATGCAGGCCGGTCTGCGCTACCAGCTGCTCTACCCCACCCTGATTCTGAGCTTTGTCACCATTGCGTTCTATCTGATCGGCAACGCGTTCTCGGACGCCGCCGACCCGAAGAACCACCTGCAGTAAGGAGGAATGCATGATGAACGAAAACGACTGCATCCTCTCGGTGCGGGGGCTGGATATCCGGTTCAACCTGCGCGGCCGGGTGCTGCACGCCATCCGCGGCATCGACCTGGACCTGTACCGGGGTGAAGTGCTGGCCGTCGTGGGCGAGTCCGGCTCCGGCAAGAGCGTGTTCACCAAGAGTTTCATGGGCCTGTTGGACACCAATGGCTCCATCACCGGCGGCACCATCGACTACTGCCCTACCCCCGGCGCAGAGCCGGTGCGCCTGTCCGGCCTGAAAACCGAGAAGGACTGGCTGCGCATCCGGGGCCGCGAAATTGCCATGATCATGCAGGACCCCATGACCAGCCTGAACCCACTGAAAACCATCGGCGACCAGATTTTGGAGGCCGTGACCCTGCATCAGGGCCTGAAGGGCACCGAGGCCAGGGCCAGAACACTGGAATACCTGCGGGACGTAGGCATCTCTGACCCGGAAGTGCGTTTTAAGCAGTACCCCCACGAGTTCTCCGGCGGCATGCGTCAGCGCGTGGTGATCGCCATTGCGGTGGCCTGCAGCCCGAAGATCCTGATCTGTGACGAGCCCACCACCGCGCTGGATGTGACCATTCAGGCTCAGATTTTGCAGCTGCTCAAGGAGCTGCGGGCCAAGTACCACCTGACCATCGTCATGATCACCCACGACCTGGGCGTCGTGGCCAACATTGCCGACCGGGTGGCCGTGATGTACGCCGGCGACATCGTAGAGATCGGCACCGCCGACGAGATCTACTATGACCCCCGCCACCCCTACACCTGGGCTCTGCTGTCCAGCATGCCCCAGATGGGCATAAAAGGCGAGGACCTGTTCAACATCGTGGGCACCCCGCCCAACCTCTTTGCCGAGATCCGCGGCGACGCCTTTGCGCCCCGCAACCCGCAGGCACTGAAGATCGACTATGTCAAGCGCCCGCCGTACTTTGAAGTTTCGCCCACCCACAAGGCCAAGACCTGGCTGCTGGACCCCCGGGCACCCCACATCGAGCCGCCTGCCGCGGTGAAAAAACTGCAAAAGGAGGGCTTGTAAGATGGCCGAGGAAAAAGAAGTCCTTCTGGAAGTGAAGGACCTGAATGTGACCTACGGCTCCGGCCGCAAGGCTTTTGCCGCCGTACAGAACGCCAATTTCCAGATCTACAAGGGCGAGACCTTTGGTCTGGTGGGCGAGTCCGGCTCCGGCAAGACCACCATCGGCCGGGCCATCCTGCGCATTCTGCCCACCTCTGGCGGTGAGATCCTGTACAAGGGCCAGAAGATCAACGGCAAAATCCCGCGTGCGCTGGACAAGCAGATCACCCGTGAGATCCAGATGATCTTTCAGGACCCGCAGTCCTCGCTGAACGAGCGCGCCAAGGTGAGCTACATCGTGGGCGAGGGCCTGCAGAACGTGCGGCCCGACCTCTCCGCCGCCCAGCGGGAAGAAAAAGTGCGGCAGGCTCTGCTGGACGTGGGCCTGCTGCCGGAATTTGCTTCCCGCTTTCCCCACGAATTTTCCGGCGGCCAGCGGCAGCGCATCGGCATTGCCCGTGCCCTGATCGTGGAGCCGGAATTCATCGTGGCCGATGAGCCCATCAGCGCTCTGGACATGTCCATCCGCGCCCAGGTGCTCAACCTGCTGCGCCGCCTGCAGAAGGAGCGCGGCATCACCTACCTGTTCATCGCCCATGATCTCTCGGTGATGCGCTACATTTCGGACCGCATCGCAGTCATCCACAAGGGCAGCATCGTGGAACTGGCCGACGCGGAGGAGCTGGTGGCCCACCCCCTGCACCCCTACACCCGCAGCCTGCTGTCTGCCATCCCCATGCCGGACCCCCGCCGGGAGCGCAATAAAAGGCTGTTGGTGTACGACCCCGCCATGCACGATTATTCCACCGAAGCCCCCCAGTGGCGGCAGCTGCGGCCCCAGCATTGGGTGCTGTGCAGTACGGCTGAAGCAGAGGCCTGGCTGGGCAACAACTAAGTTCCTTTGCCGCAATAAGCATTTTTCCCAGATTTCAAGAGACAAATCCATCGTTGTTTTGTCTCTTTTTTACTTCTCACAGTTTGTTCATTGACTTTCCAACTGTTGTCCACTACAATACAGGAAGGGCCGTGTGCCCTGGCCTGTTTGGCCCGGAGCCCGGAGCTTTGGTCTGCCGGGCCTGGAGAAAGTATAAAAAAGAAGAAGAACGAATCATAAAAGAAAGGGTTTGATCCTATGTCGACTGCAGCACATGAGGCGGTTTACGCATCCGTCGCAAAGCCCTGGCTGAAGTATTACGACGCCAGCTTTATTGGCCAGCCCCTGCCGGACTGCACCACTTTTGAGTACCTGTACCAGCAGAACAAGCAGCACCTGAACGAGCCTGCTCTGGAGTACTTTAGCCGCAAGATCACCTATGCCGATCTTTTTGTCAACATCAAAAAGACCGCTGCCGCCTTCCGTGCCATTGGCCTGAAGAAGAACGACATTGCCACGGTGGTCAGCATCATGACCCCGGAGATCATCTACGCTTTCTACGCTGCGGACCTGATCGGTGCCACCTTGAACCTGGTGGACCCCCGGTACAGCGTGGAGGGCATCCACGACTACATCGCCGAGGTGGACTCTCACCTGCTGATCTGCCTGAACGTGACCTACGACCGCTGTGTCCAGGCTGCCAAGCGCACCCATGTGGAGCGCATTCTGGTGGTGTCTCCTGCCGACTCGTTGTCCCTGCCTATGGCCATGGGCTACAAGCTGAAGAACCCGGATAAGAATCACTACTCCTCCAACGTCATCCACTGGAAGGACTTTATTGCCGGGGGCCAGGGCCAGAGCACCGCAGCAGACCCGGTGGACCCCATGGACCATGCCTGCGTCGTGGTCCACACCGGCGGCACCACTGGTTCCCCCAAGGGCGTGATGCTCACGGACCGGAACTTCAACACCATTGCCAAGCAGTTCAAGACCTACGAGTTCCTGTGCCACCGGGGCCAGACCCTGATGAACATCATGCCCCCCTTTATTGCCTATGGCTTTGCCTGCGGCATCCATCTGCCCCTGACCCTGGGCATCAAGGTGGTCATTATCCCCAATGCGGACGCCTCCAAGCTGGGCAGTCTGGTGCTGAAGTATAAGCCTCAGCACATGTTCGGTGTGCCCACCCATTATCAGCAGCTGGCCACCGACCCCCGGCTGAAAAACAAGGACCTGTCCTTTATCCGGATGTACGCCGCCGGCGGCGACGCCATCTCGGTGGGTGCTGAGGAGAACGTCAACGAGTTCCTGGCTGCCCATAACGTGGAGTTCCCCATGGCCAAGGGCTATGGCATGACCGAGGTCTCCTCTGCCGCCACCGCCGCTGCCGCCTCCATCACCAAGCCCGGCAGCGCCGGTATTCCTCTGGTGGACACCATCGTCTCTGTGTTTGAGCCCGGTACCGCCAAGGAGCTGCCCATCGGGGAACAGGGCGAGATCTGCATCTGCAGTGAGTCCATCATGAAGGGTTACTACCACAAGCCGGAGGAGACCGCCGCCGTCAAGCAGGTCCATCCGGACGGCCGCACCTGGGTGCACACCGGGGACGTGGGCTATATCGACGAGGATGGCTTTGTGTTCGTGGGCTCCCGGATCAAGCGGCTGATCATCCGTCCCGACGGTTTCAAGGTGTTCCCCTCCATGATCGAGAACGCCATCAGCCATCACCCTGCCGTGCGGCAGTGCTCTGTGGTGGGCTGCGTAGCCAAGGACCACCCCCAGGGCCGCCTGCCCTTTGTGTTCGTGGTGCTGGACCCTGCTGCCGCTGACAAAAAGCGTCAGATCCTGCGAGAGCTGCGGCAGCTCTGTGTGGAGGAACTGCCGGAGTATGTGCAGCCGGTAGCCTACAAGTTCATCAGCGAGATGCCCCTGACCCCTGTGGGCAAGGTGGATTACCGCAAGCTGGAGGAGCAGATCAGCCCCCGGGATTATTAAAGTTTGCCTATTACGGTCGTGCCTTGTGCACGGCCGTTTTTGGTTTGTCCAACGCATTCAAGCAAAACGGGCCTTGACATTCCTGGCTTCTCTTTTTATGATAGAAGGGACCTTATGGCTCAAAAAAAAAGAGGAACATCATGAAAAACCGTATTGTCAGCCTGCTGCTGGCCCTGGCTCTGCTGGTGCTGCCGGTGGTTTCTGCCGGGGCTGCCCAGCCTGCCGCTGCAGAAACCGTCCCGGTGCAGACCCAGACCGACGCCGCTGCCGAATCGGCCCAGCACTGCTATTCTTACATTGCTTTGGGCGACAGCATTGTGGCCGGCATCGGCCTGCCGGACGCCGTTTACCATCGAAACGGTCGGTACTACGATGTTTCCGGCAACTATCAGGGCTACTCCAAGGATTGCTATGTGGCCCGGGTGGCCGATAGCCTAGGCCTGAGCCGGGACCAGACCGCCAATTACGGAATGCCTGCCCTGATGAGCAGCGACCTGCTGGAGCTGGTGCGGACCGGTTCCTGCCAGAGTGCCAGCATCAATTTCTCTCTGCCTGACCTGCGCCAGGAGCTGAAGCACGCTCAGGTGATCACGGTGGAGATCGGTGCCAACGACGTACTGGTGCCTATCATGTACGGCATTGCCTCTGCCATGGGCGGCCCCCAGGTCTTTGAGGCCCTGCTGCCTATGCTGGAGGGAGACTTCCGCCAGATGGATGCCTCCTCCTTTGCCGCCCTCCGGGAGAACCTGGACTCTTTGAACATCACCGCCCAGCAGCGCAAGGCCCTGCTGCAGCTGCTGAGCAGCGGCGTTGCCGACATTTGCGCCCAGAGCCAGGCCACCACCCTGGCCAACATCGAGGCCCTGCTGCAGGAGCTGAAGGCTCTGAACCCCAACGCCCAGATCGTTCTGGTGGGGTACTACAATCCCCTGCCCCTGCTGCCGGCCCCTGCCAACCCCTTTGTCAAGCACTTCCGTACCCTGAGCCGCTCGGTGCAAAAGCTGGCCCAGCAGTATGACGCAGCCTTTGCTCCTGCAACCTACACGGTGGTGGCCAACGACGCTCACCCCACGGTATGCGGCCACAAGTACTTGGCCCGCCAGATCCTGAAAGCTCTGGAAAAGTGATCCTTTTCTGAGCTTGCGATACAAGGAGGTTCTTTATGAAAAAACGCATTCTCAGCCTGCTGCTGGCAGCCGCCATGCTGGTGCTGCTGGCTGTGCCCGCCTTTGCGGAGGACGGGCACGCTTATACCTATGTGGCCCTGGGCGACAGCATCACCACCGGTGTGGGCCTGAAGGACGCCCACTTTTCCAGCACCGCCAAGAGCTATGACGTGCAGGAAAACTATCATAATTACTCCAAAGACTGCTATGTGGCCCGGGTGGCCGACGCCTTGGGCCTGGACCGGGACCATGCCGTGAACTACGGGATGCCTGCTGCCATGAGCAGCAACATCCTGGACCTGGTCAGGACCGGCTCCACCGCCTCCGGTGTCGCCTACTACGACCTGCCTACCCTGCGGCAGGAGCTGGCAGACGCCGACCTGATCACCCTGCTCATCGGCTCCAACGACACTGTGCTGCAGCTCATGGGGGCCATGGGCAGAGCCACCAACGGCAAGGCCACCAAACTGCTGATCCCCCTGCTGACGGGCACCATGCGAGAGCTGAATCTCCAGACCCTCCAGACTCTGAGAAAGGGCCTGGAAAACCTGGACCTGACCCCGGAAGAGCTGAAGGCCGCCCTGAAGCTGCTGGATTCCGGCATGGAGGAGATCTGTGACCAGACCCGGGACCAGACTGTGGCCAACGTGGAACAGATCCTCCAGGAGCTGAGAGCCCTGAACCCTGACGCCCAGATCATTCTGGTGGGTTACTACAACCCCCTGCCCTTCCTGCCCACCTACGGCAGACACTTCCGCCTGCTGAACCGCTCCGTCAAGGCCCTGGCCCAGCAGTATGGCGCAGACTATGTGTCCATCCCCTATACCTCCATTGCCAACGACGGTCACCCCACGGTGTGCGGTCACAAGTACATCGCTCGCCAGATCCTGAAGGCCGTCCGCAAGTAAACGTCTCGTTTTTTCAAGGCCCTGCCTGTCCGGCAGGGTCTTTTTGCTTTCCTGCGTTTATTTCCGGCATTCAGCTTCAAAAGCTTCTGTTTTGACAACTTTTTCCTGCGATTTTCCACGTTTTGTCAATTGACATTTCCCCCTCATTTCCTTATCATGGAAGCAGTTCCGCAGCCTTGAGATGTTGCGGGGAAAGAGGGAATGATGACCATGAAAACAAAACGCATTGCAAGCCTGCTGCTGTCGGCCGCGCTGCTGCTGTCGCTGGCCGTTCCTGCCTTTGCAGAGAACCCCACCACCGAAGAGACTGCTGAGCCGGAAACCGCCGTGCAGGAAGTGGAGCCGGAAGCTCTTACCGAAGACGATGCTGTGGCGCCTGTTGCAGAGCCCACCGCCAAAAAAGAGTACACCTATGTCGCCATCGGTGACAGTGTGACTGCCGGCGTGGGCCTGAGCGGCCTGCAGTACAAGCTGATCCAGAACGGCTTCGATATGTCCGGCAATTACAAAGGCTACGATGGCCAGTGCTTTGTGGGCTATGTAGCCGACCAGCTGGGCCTGGACCGGGACCACGCCATCAACCTGGGCCTGCCCGCCGTGATGACCAAGGACCTGGCAGACCTGATCGAGACTGGTGCCATGCCGGCCATGAACCATTATTCCGGCGTGCAGTATACCTCGGTGCCGGAGCTGAAAGAATATATCCAGAAAGCGGACCTCATCACCTTGCAGATCGGTGCCAACGACGCCCTGATCCGCACCATCGTGGCCCTGGGTGAGGCTACCAACTGGAAAAGTGAAAAGCTGGCCAACAGCATGGTCACCGGAATGTTCCGCAACCTGACCCCGGACAACATCGACTACTTTATGGACTGCCTGAAGCAGCTGACCCTGACCCCCTCGGAGTTCCGTGCCGTGATGCATCTGCTGACCACCGGCATGGGCCAGATCTGCACCTCCACCTACGCCGATACTGTGACCCAGCTGGAGCGTGTGATGAAGGACCTGCGTGAGCTGAACCCGGAGGCCCAGATCATGATACTGAGCTACAATAACCCGGTGCCCCTGATGCCCTCCTGGAGCCGCCACTTCCGTCGGCTGAACACCGCCGCAGCCAAGCTGGCCGCCCAGTATGATGTGACCTATGTGCCCATCCCCTATACCCGCACTGCCAACGATGGCCACCCCACCGTTTCCGGCCACAAGTACATTGGCCGCCAGATCCTCAAAGCCGTCAATTACTGATCCATAAACATGCAGCAAAAAAGGGCCTGTCTCTTGTGAGACAGGCCCTTTTTTTGGGGGTTGCAGTTGTTTTCTCAGCTCAGGCGGCCGCTTTCTACCGAGTAGGTCACATCGGCGGCAGCCATGGTGGACTTGCGGTGGGAGACCAGCAGCACCGTCTTGTCCCGGCACTCGGCCCGCACCGCCTTGAGGATCACGCCCTCGTTCAGGCTGTCGAGGTTGGAGGTCGGCTCGTCCAGCAGCAGGAAGGGTGCATCGTGCAGGAATGCCCGCGCCACACCGATGCGCTGCCGCTCGCCGCCGGACAAGGCCCCGCCCAGCTCACCCACGGGGGTGTCATACCCCTTGGGCAGGCTGCGGATAAAGCCGTCCAGCGCAGCCTTTTTGCAGGCCGCTTCCACTTCTTCGCGGGTAGCATCCCGCTTGGCAATGCGGATATTGTTCTCGATGGTGTCGTTGAACAGCTCCGTCTCCTGGGTCACAAGGCTCTCCTGTGCCCGCAAAGTGGCCGTGTTCACTCGGCGGATGTCCTCCTCGCCAAAGCGGATGGTGCCGGTGTTCACATCCCAGAAACGCATGAGCAGCCGCAGGAAGGTGGACTTGCCGCTGCCGGAACGGCCGGTGATGCCCACGATCTTTTTTTCCGGGATGGTCAGGCTCAGGTCGTGCAGCACCTCTTCGTCCGCATAGGAGAAGCTCACATGCTCCGCCTGCGCCCCCGCAAAGGCCGTGTGGGCACCGTCGGTCACGTCGGCGGTCACAGGCTCTTCGTCCAGCAGGTCCAGCACACGGTCGGCGCTGGCAAACACCTGGGTCAGGCTGGCACCGAGGTTGGCCAGCGCCACCACCGGGCCAAAGGAGCTCAGAGCCGACAGGGTGCAGATGAGCACCCCTTCCACGCCCATCTGCCCGTTCCGGTACAGCTGCAGGCTCACTCCCAGCACCGCGATGACCGTGAACAAGATCAGGGTGTTGGTGATGGCCACGGTCAGGCCCTCGCGGTATTTCAGGGCCTTCTGCTTCTCGCCCAGTGTCTCGCTGTGGGCCGTGATGCCGGCCGCACGGGCGGCGGTGTCCTGATACTGCAGGGTATCACGCAGGCCGCGCAGGCTCTCCAGCACATAGCTGTTGGTGTCGGCCAGGGCCTGCCGGTACTCCCGGGCCACCTTGTCGCCGCGCTTTGCGCTCCACACCGGCAGGGCCACGCCCACCAGCAGGTACCCGGCCAGCAGCACCAGTGCGGGCAGGATGTGGTAACTGGCCACAAAACCGGTCATGCCGATGACACAGATGCAGGCGATGCAGATGGGCGAGATGGTGTGGGCGTAGAATACTTCCAGTGCCTCGATGTCGGCGGTGATCAGGGAGATCAGGTCGCCGCGGTCACGGCCCTCCAGCTTGGCCGGGGTCAAGCGGCGCAGCGCGCCAAATACCTGATCCCGGATGAGGGCCAGCAGCTTGAAAGCGATAGAGTGGTTGGAAGCCTGCTCTGCATAGCGCAGGACGCCGCGCAGCAGGGCAAATACCAGAATGCAGGCAAAGGCAACGCCCACCGAGCGCAGCGGGCTGGCCAGCCCCAGCGCCCGCAGGATGCCAAAGCCGCCGAAAATGGTGATGAAGGTGGCGCAGAAATGCCCCGCCACGCCCATGACGATGGCCGCCAGCATGATGGGCAGCATGGGCTTGACCAGCACGATGAGGCGACCCACAAGGACAAAGGGGCTGCGATGCTTGGGTTCGTTCATATCAGGCATCCTCCGTTTCCAGCGTTTCCAGCTGCTTCTGGGCCGTGTACAGACGGCTGTAGGCGCCCTGCTTTTTCAGCAGTTCCGCGTGGGTGCCCCGCTCTGCGATGCGGCCCTTGTCCAGCACATAGATGCAGTCGCTGTCCACCACGTTGGCCAGCCGGTGGGAGATCAGGATCACCGTTTTGCGGCCCGCCAAGCTCCGGATGGCTGCCATGATGTCGTTTTCGCTCTCGGCATCCACGTTGGAAGTGGCTTCGTCAAACAGATAAATGGGGGTGTCGTGCAGCAGGGCGCGGGCCATGGCAAGGCGCTGCCGCTGGCCGCCGGACAGGTTGCTGCCGCCCTCATGCAGGGCTGTCTGCAGGCCATCCTGGCTGCGGCAGAAGTCGGCCAGGTTCACCTGTTCCAGCGCGGCCCAGAGCTCGGCCTCGGCAGCATCGGGCTTTGCCATGCGCAGGTTTGCTTCCACCGTGCCCTTGAAAATGGTGGCATTGTGGGGCACCAGCGTCAGGGCACGCAGGCGCTGGGCCCGCTGCAGCTGTTCCACCGGCACACCGCCCAGCGTCACGCTGCCGGTGTAACCGGTGCGGCTGCCGGACAGCAGCGCCGCAATGGTGCTCTTGCCGCAGCCGGACTCACCCACCAGCGAGACAAAGCTGCCCTGCGGGATGGTCAGGGACACGTCCTGCAGAATGGTGCGGTCCTTCTCGTACCCAAAGGTAACGTGCTCCAGCTGCAGGGCAGCCTGTTCCGGCACGGTCTGTTCGCCATCGGCGGGTTCCTCTGCTGCCAGCAGTTTGAAGATTTTTTCTGCCGAGGCAGCACCGTTCATGGCAATGTGGAAATAGCTGCCCAGCAGCCGCAGCGGCAGGAAGAAATCTGCCGCCAGCAGCACGATGGTCAACGTGGCCGTCAGGCTCAGCTGACCCTTGGCAAAGGCGGACACCGCACTGATGATGCCCAGCCCGGCCCCGCCGTAGGCCATCAGATCCATCAGGGTCACCGAATTCAGCTGCATGGTCAGCACCTTCATGGTGATCTTGCGGAAGCGCTCGGCCTGGGCGTTCATCTGCTCATGCTTCCAGCCATCGGCCTGATAGATCTTCAGGGTGGTCAGGCCCTGGATGTTTTCCAGAAAGCTGTCGCCCAGGGTGGTGTACTCGCCCCAGTATTTTGCCAGCAGTTTTTTGGCAAATTTCTGCACCGCCACGATGGACATGGGGATGAGCGGCACACAGCACAGCAGGATGATGGCCGACCGTGCGTGCACTCCCACCAGCAGCACGAACAGGGTGACCGGGGCCAGCAGGCTGTATACCAGCTGGGGCAGGTACTTGGCAAAGTAGGTGTCGATCTGTTCCACGCCTTCACTGGCCAGCATGACCACCTCGCTGGTGGCGGCGGTCTCGGTGTAATTGGGGCCCAGACGGGTCAGCTTGTCGTAAATGTTGCTGCGCAGAGTGCGCTTGACGTTCTTGGAAGCCTGGTCGCTCATACTGGACGCCAGCATGGTAAAAGCAAAGCGCAGGGGCACCGTGCCCAGACAGAGCACCAGGTCCTGCCGCAGGGCCGCGCCGGTCAGGGTGCCGGCAAAGACTGCCCCCAGCAGCCGGGCGATGGCCCGCACAAAGATCACGTTGCACAGCATGCTCAGCCACTGGAACGCCACGTTGGCCCCCACAAAGCGCAGGGCCCCGCGGTCAAAGGAGAGCAGTTTTTTGTTGATCACGGATTCTTCTCTCTTTCTGTCCGGTCGGCGTCAGCGCCGAACAGACGGTCGTATTCGCCGGTAAAAATGCGGTCCGGCAGGGCGCTGGTCATGGCCAGGGCCGCAGCGGTCTTTTCTTCCTCGGTCAGGGGTTGGCTCACCGGCGGAAAATGCTCCAGAATGCTTTCCATCTCCGCATGCACCTGTTTGGCCACCCAGATGCCCCGGTCGGTCATATAGATCTTGCCGTAGTGCTCCTTTACGATCATGCCGCGCTCCATGAGCAGATTCATGATGCGCACCACCGAGGGTTTGGTCACCCCCAGCTTTTCCGCAATGCTGCGGGAGCTGATGTCCAGGTGGGTGCGCGAGACCTCATAGATCGCCAGCAGATAGCGCAGATGTGCCGACGTCAGTTCCATGCCGATCACTCTCTTTTCTGATAGATTTTCCAATGTTATCCAAAGCTAACTTTTTGTTTCTGAAAAAAGGGCGCGAGCCGAATGTTCCAGCCCGCGCCCTTTGCGGATCATTTCAATGCTCAGTGACAGCCGCTGCAACCGCTGCAGCTGCCATTGCAGCCGCCTTCGCCGCAG
>OGIR01001503.1_pt1 | contig 12560 bp, 6 predicted proteins | sample 1571831 | NCBI WGS metagenome assembly OGIR01 (sample SAMEA2582124, study PRJEB24529) | metagenome | biome: Human gut stool | place: China | collected 2011 | reverse complement strand
ACAGCTTAAGTACAGGTCAACAAGACTTGCAGGTCTTGGAATAACACTGTCAAGACTTGGTGGTGGTATAGGAACAAGAGGTCCTGGTGAGAAGAAGATAGAAACGGACCGAAGAATAATACGTGACAGAATATCCCACTTATCAGCAGAATTAAAAGAAATAAAAAGCCATCGTGATATACAAAGACAGAACAGAGAGAACAGTTCAACACCTGTGGCTGCCATAGTAGGGTATACTAATGCAGGAAAGTCAACACTTCTTAACAGGCTTACAGATGCTGGTGTGTTATCAGAAGACAAGCTGTTTGCAACACTTGATCCTACGACAAGGGCACTTAAACTTGCGAATGGCGAAAAAGTGCTTTTAACAGATACAGTCGGATTCATAAGAAAGCTTCCGCATAATCTTATTGAGGCCTTCAGGAGTACACTTGAAGAAGCTAAATATGCAGATATGATAGTACACGTTGTTGACTGTTCTAATGATGATTATGAGAGACACATGGCAACGGTATACGATACCCTTAAACAGCTGGATGTAGGTGATAAGCCGGTTATCACACTCTTTAACAAATGTGATGAATTCGATGAGATACCTATACTTAAAGATAGTAAAGCTGATTATGTAGAGAATATATCAGCAAAAACTGGTATGGGACTTGATAGTTTCCTGATGGATATACAGGATATTATCCTTAAGAGCAGAATCCAGATAGAAAGAGTATTTCCATATAATGAGGCAGGAAAGCTTCAGCTTATAAGAGAGTATGGACAGCTTGAAAGTGAAGAATATACACAGGATGGCATAAAGGTTAAAGGATATGTGCCTGCATGGGTTGGTGGCAAACTTTAGCTGGCGTATCGCCTGGTATGCATCTGTTGTGTGTGGCTTGTGCAACCGCTGCGCAGCTGGTGTATCTGTTTTGCAAAGCTATGTATATATGTGTGTTATGAATAAGAGATGATGTCAGAAAAAAGAAAGGGGCATAAGTATATATTATGAATATAATAGCACTTGCTGATAAAAAGTGGGGGATTGGTAATAACGGACGGCTTCTTGTGGATATTCCGGAGGATAAGAAGCTTTTCCGTGGAGAAACATACGGAAAAGTTGTTGTTATGGGGAGAAAGACATATGAAAGTCTTCCTAACCAGTCTGCACTTGAAGGAAGAAAGAATATAGTTCTTACTAACAATATAAATTATAAAGCAAAAGATGTAATGGTGTGCCACAGTGTTGATGAAGTGTTAGAGGAACTAAAACAGTATGATTCAGATGATGTTTATATAATAGGTGGTGCACAGATATATGAGCAGTTTATTCCATATTGCGATACTGCACATATAACAAGAGTTGATTATACATATGAAGCAGATACATATATAGCTGACTTTGACAAGCTTGATGGGTGGAAAGTCACAGCAAGAAGTGATGAACATACATATTTTGATTTATGTTATGAGTTTGTACGATACCAGAGAGTGTGAGGGATGGCATGAATAAAAAAGGAAAGAAAATAAGGCATATAATGGCAGGAATACTTATATCTGCTATATTTGCAGGAGTTTTTGCAGGTTATGGTATTCCACATCTTTATGCATCACCAAAAGAAAAGACGATTAAGACTATGAAACAGTCAGCAGATACACTCAAAGAGGTTCTTGGAGGTTTTGTTGATAAAGTGGTGCAGCTTGATCCAATGGGCAACCATACATATACAGGTAATATAACGGTATCAGAATTCACATATGATGGCGTGGATTATAGACCAGATACAACGAATAACAGTCATAAATATAGTGTTGTTACAGATAATAACAATATAACATTTTCTATGCCACAGGTAGAAGATGGTACACTTGTTGTCGATAAAAACGATATATTACCATATGGTCTTGCAAAGATAGATTCTGGACAGACAGAAGCTATGTTAAGGGCAGTGCTTTCACATATTATGAATGGGTATGAAGTGGCTGTAAAAGATAATTTTGATAATATTGGTAATGATAATAAGTCTGACAAGAATGATGGTTCTATGACTGCAATTGGCACAATATCCGATGAAAGATGTACTATAACTATAAGTGATAAGTCACTTATAGCAGGTTTTAATACATTTGTAGAAGAAATGTATAAGGATTCAGCCATTCTTCCATATATATCTCTTCTGAATGTTCATGGAATAACTATTGATAAGATAAAGTCAAAGTTTAATATGTATGCAGAGGGTGTATACACAACTATTACTATGGATATGGACGATGATGGCAGACTGACCGGAGCAGAGTTTGCGTTTAAGTCAGATTCAGATACCAGGCTTGCCAATATATCAGTAAGATTTACTGGTGAAAAAAACTTGTATGACAGTATATATATGACAGTTTCGACAGCAGTGATAAATAACAATTATATAAATGCATCAATCCAGCTGGATATGCAGGATATGGATAATATTAAGTATGATGTTGAAACAGATGTAAAATACCATAGACATAATATGCGTTTAAAGGCAGCCGGGGATATAAAGGCAGAGTGAAAAGATAAAATATATGCTAATATCGGGGAGCGAGTCAAAAGGTCTTTCACCCACCTATGAGCAAGTTCATGTGGGTTTAGACCTTTTGACCCTGATTTCATGGTATATATTCATGCTATTATAAGCTTTTAGTCAGTTTAAATCAGAGCCTGCTTTTAGTCTTTCGTTGTTAAGTTGTTATATAAGTATTGTAATGGAATCTTCTTAGTCTTTGTTCCATCTTAATAGCATTGGCCAAATGTGCATATGCTCCAACCTGTACTTTATAATAGCCATCTTCATATATTATAAATGCAGGAAATCCGTCAATGAGCAGTGAGTTTAACATACGGTCTGCATTTTCTTTGTTCCTGTATGCACCAGTCTGTACTCTGTAAAGAGGTTGTGGTGAGTAAGAGTTATCTGTGTTATCATCATAGTTACAACCGCAGTCAGCTCCGTTGCTTATATAACTGGTAACGGCCATGCTGTCTGTTGTATTAGCAGGACTTAAACTGTTTTTATTACTATTATTGCTGTTATTATAATCGTTTCTATTATTATTATTATTATTATTATTGATATTATCATTGCGGTTATTATTGCTTATATTATCATTGCGGCTATTATTGCTTGTATTATCATTTTTATTATTGTTGTTATTGCTATGACTATTATTGTTATTACGGGCACTGGCCGGAATACTTTCAAGTATTCCATCAGCTATAGCATTTGCAACCTTATCGAATTCCTGGTCAAATATATAATTATCTTTTTCGTTATTTATAAAGCCTGCTTCAACAAGGACAGCTGGCATCTTAGTTCTCTTAAGTACCACAAGATTTTTCCGGGTATCAACTCCCAGATTCTTAAATCCAACATTCTCAAGCTGGTTGTTTATGTTTCTTGCAACCTCTGATTTAAATCCTGAATCATTGTATACAAGAGTTTCAACACCAGAATACTGGTTGGGCTTTTCAGAAGAGTTTCGATGTATTGACACGAAAAGATCAGCGCCTGAGTTGTTAGCATCAGTTGCCTTTTTAAAAGGTGTCTCATATTCGTCGTTAGTTCTTGTATAGAAAACATCAACTCCATTTTTTTTAAGAATATCGCCGACGGCAAGAGCCAGGTCGAGGGTATCATCTTTTTCCTGTCTGTCATTATAAACAGCACCAGGATCGCTGCCACCATGACCTGCATCAAGAGCTACTTTATATTTTGACATATCCGCTCCTAAGGGAATTATCATTTTATTTTATTCATAAAAATATATAAAGATACATATAATAATGAAAAAATATTGATTTTTGTATATAGGTGTATACAGAATGGGGGTATAATGGTGTATGTTCATACTATGGAAACACCACAGGATATGATAGATAAAGGGAAGATGCACATAAATGTATATGATAAACAGCAGGGAGCACCGCTTGCAAATGCAAGAATCACTCTGTCATACACAGGTAATCCGGATTCGATAATAAATGAACTTGTAACGGATTCAGAGGGGGCGGTTAATCTTGATGAACTTTTAGCACCACCGATAGAGTACAGCATGGAGCCAGGGGAAAAACAGCCATTTGCAGAATATACGATTGATGTCAGTGCCAACGGATATGAGGAGACTAACATATCCGGAATAGATGTCTTTTCAGGGGAAACGAGTATACAGGATGTATATCTTAATGAAAATGAGTATGCAGTTGCGGAAGATAATATAGTTATTCCGGTTAATACCCTGTATGGAAACTATCCAGCCAAGATACCAGAGAGTGAGATAAAGCCACTTAACCAGTCTGGTGAGATAGTACTAAGCCGTGTTGTTATTCCTGAAACTATAGTTGTGCATGATGGTGTTCCTACTGATTCAACGGCGCTTGATTATTATGTCAGGTATAAGGATTATATTAAAAATGTTGCAAGCAGCGAGATATATTCAACATGGCCAAGGCAGACGTTAGAGGCTAATATACTTGCAATCATGTCATTTACATTGAACAGGGTGTATACAGAATGGTATAGAAACCAGAGTTATAATTTTACTATAACATCTTCAACAGCATTTGATCATAAATGGGTGAATGGCAGAAATATATTTGAGAGTATATCAAATGTAGTAGATGAAATATTTGATAATTATCTTTCACGTCCGAATGTTAAGCAGCCAATACTTACACAGTACTGTGATGGAAAAAAATCAAGCTGTCCGAACTGGATGACACAGTGGGGAAGTAAGTATCTTGGTGACCAGGGATATTCATCAATCGATATATTAAGATATTATTATGGCGATGATATGTATATAAATACAGCAGAGCAGATACAGGGTATTCCTTCATCATGGCCTGGTGCCAATCTTGATATAGGGTCATCGGGTCAGAAAGTAAGACAGCTTCAGGAGCAGCTGAATCTCATAGGAGATTATTACAAGGCTATACCACCATTGTCAGTTGATGGAATATATGGAGAGCAGACAGCAGAAGCGGTAAGACAGTTTCAGAGGATTAACAATATGCCACAGACAGGAGTCGTTGATTTTCCGACATGGTACCGTATATCAGACAGATATGTGAGACTGTCAGGCATAGCTGAGCTTATGTAAGCGGGCATGATATAGTCTGGATTATGGAAATGTTGTCTTTAAACAGTATTGAAATAGTATTATAGTACTGATATTATGATGATATAAAGAAATGTGTACAAATGAAAGAGGCAAAAGATATATGAGGTATAAGATAAGTGATCTTGCAAAACTTCTTGGTATATCTACAAATACGGTGAGAAGATATGAGGATATGGGTTATATATCTGCTGTGAGGGATGAGAACAGCGGATACAGGTATTATGATGATGACGGAGTTTTTGGTGTGCTCAATGCTAAAATGCATATAAAGTATGGTTTTACGCATGAGCAGATAAGTAAGATGCAGAATTATACGCTTGGTGAAACTATAGAGGCGTGTCAGGAACACATGCAGCAGATGGATAGGCAGATAGCCTATATGACGTATTTAAGACACAGGCTTAAGGATGACTGTGTGCTTATGAATAAGGCGGCAGCTAATACAGATATATATGAAAAACAAAGTCTTCCTATGTATTATGTTTTATATAAGAATGGCGGAAAGCTGCTTCAGGAGCCAGAAAGACTGGAGCAGCTAAGCGAGTTTTTATACAATTCACCAGAAATACAGCATATATACATAATTCCTGAGAGTGAGATGAAAGCAGGACGTTTTACTGTAAGCTGTGGTTATTCGATTAAGGAAGAGCATCTTGAAAAGTATCATCTTCATATTAACCAATATGCACAGAAGTATATTCCTAAGCCGTCAGTTATGGGTATATCAAAGGTGCCGGCAAGGTTAAGCAGTATATATGATTATTCACAGGATGAGATTAAGGAGATTATGATAGGGCGTCATCTTGCGTATATGAAAGAGCATAATCTTGTCCTTGATGGCGATATAACAGGTATAGTTATAACAAAGGTTAAGGATGATGATAGTGATGATCATGTGATGTATATTCTTATGAGTGTTCCTGTACGGCATGAAAAACAGTGAATTATGAGATATTATGTTCGCATATAAAAACAATTCTTTATTAAATATGTAAAAGATATTGACCTTGACATTGGTTCATACTTTATAGTTTGTATTATGGATATCAAAAAGGTTTTATAAACAGACCCTGACAGTATCCATGCAGATATATAATGTTATAATGCCTTTAAAGGCAGAAAGGGAGGTCAATATGCGCAAAACAACTAAAAGACGTCTTAGCAGTCTTTTGTGTGCAGTACTTATGCTTGTTACAAGCATAGACGTAACTGCATTTGCAGCAGAATCAAAAGCGTCAACAAGAAAGATTGACGTATGGGACATGGGCACAGTACAGGAAGCAGATACAGATAAGTATAATAATCATATTACTGCTGCTGACTGGGAGAATTGTGACAATGTTTCAAAGGATGGTAAATTCGTTGCCGGAGAAACAACATTTGGTGATCTTACAATCAATCATAATGCCAATGACAGATTATTCTCGGCATCAGGCAAAAACTATGGAAGCAATGCGTTAGCAACAACAGCATATGATGATGGATATACAGCATCCGGTATGTACTACTGTAATGGTACAGGAGGAGAAGGAAGAAGATACATTGCTATTAACAATGTAGAAGCCGGAGATAAGATAGTTGTATACATGGCATCAAGCAATGCTGCTAATGGAACACTTCTTTTTAAGTATCTTGGTGAAGATAATGAACAGGTAGAAAAAGCAAGCTTTACTAACAAGGGCGCTAAGTATGAATTCGTAGCTAAGTATAGTGGTTCATATAAGGTATATACAGATGCAGCAGCAGGAAAACCTATATATAACAGGGTGGTAAGAATTCCGGGAGTAAAAGTCAGTGGAACAATAGAAGGTGTACAGGTAAGCGGTCTGAAGGTTTTATTTAAGGATGATGTTAACGATATCACATATGATGCAGATGTAAAAGGCAATACATTTACAGCTACACTTGCAGCAGGTTGTGATTATACAGCAGTTTTATCCGGAGCAGCAGGATATGGATTTTCCGTTGATACAAAGAATGTTACAACAACTGTAGATGAAGCTCTGACAGGCAAGACAGGAGTTACATTAAAGGTAGAAGAAAAGAAAGTATATACATATACAGGAAAGGTTACAGGATTTGCAGCAGATTATGATACATCGGGATTATCAGTTAAGCTCGTAGCAGACCCATCTTCATTAGCAGATGATGTAGTTCTTAAGCTTGATGATAACAAAGCTTTCAAAGCAACACTTGAGCCTGATGTTAAGTATACAGTTGAGCTTAGTGGAGTTAATGATTATGAAGTAGCTGATGGCAAAGAGGTTACAGGCCAGACAGATTACTCTAAAGATATAAGTGTTTCTGCTAAGAAGTTATATAAGGTAACAGGTAGATTTACAGATATTGATGCTAAAGCAGCAGTTACAGATATTAAGTTTATCAATGTTGATGACAAGTATGTGTATACAGGAAAGGTTACATCAGATGGATATGAAGTTTCTTTAAGAAATGGTTCATATGAAGTTGAAGCAGCAGTTGATGGATATAGAACAACAACACATATAGTAGTCAATGATGCGGATGTAACTAAAGACATCTTAATGGTGTCAACCAAAGATAAGGAACAGATTGAAAGAGTATCTGATATATATGTCGGATATAAAGAAAAAGGAAATGCAAACTATAATACAGTAAAAGAAGCAGTATCAGCAGTATCATTAATGACACCTGCTCCTGATGAGAATAATGGAGTTACTATTCATATTGCTCCTGGTACATATAGAGAACAGGTTATTATATCAACTCCATATGTAAGATTTGTTAATGATGAAAAGTCATCAGGCAAAGAAGTGCTTCTTACATGGTATTATGGAATAGGATATAAGTATTACAGCATAGATTCTAAAGGCTATTATAATGCTGAAAATGCATATGATAAGTACGAGAAGGCAGCTGCAGCAAAATGGGGCTGTTCAGTACTGCTTAAAAATACAGCAACAGGATTTAGTGCTGATGGAATCACATTTGAAGCTTCGTTTAACCGTTATTTAACAGATGAAGAAATAGAAGATGGTGTGACACCTACAGAAAATAAGAATCCAGACAGAAACTATGCAACAGATGTTACATCAAAGGCAGCAACAGAAAGAGCAACAGCCATGGCTATAGAAGCTGATAAGGTTGAATTCACAGACTGTGCATTTCTTGGAAGCCAGGATACATTATATACTGGTAATTCAGCAACTAATATGTACTTTAAAAACTGCCGTATAGAGGGTAATACAGATTACATATTTGGTGATGGAAACGCAGTGTTTGATGGATGTGAACTTAGATTTGCAGGTTACAGTGCTGGCTCTGCAGGTGGTTATATTACAGCACATAAGCCAACCTCTGCTGCAACAACTAAGATTGGCTATGTATTTAGAAACTGTACAATAACAGGCAGTGATAAACTTGAGGTAAGTGCAGGATATCTTGGAAGACCTTGGGGTCAGGATGCAAAGGTAACATTCCTTAATACTAAGATAAATGGTAGTTACATTAAGGATGAAGGCTGGTTTGAAATGTCTGGCAATAAGCCGGAGAAGGCTGGTTATACAGAATATAATTCAGTTTATACAGATGGAACAGCAGTAGATGTTTCTAAGAGAGTAACAGGAGTTACAACAGATGAAAGTGTTGCAAAGAAAGATGTTGTGAATGATTATCTTTCAGGCTGGACACCTGATGCTTATGTGGCTGATGAGAGCACAGTAGCATTTGTAAAAAAACCATATCTTGTTGATAATGGAGATATCAATGCACCATATCCAGGACATACTCTTACTGTTATATACTCGCTTGGAGAGAAGAATGATAAAAATGATGCATCAGTAATCCGCTGGTATATTGTTAATGAGGATGGCAGCAGAACACTTGTAAAATCGTCAACTGCCAATGCGGATAATACATATAAGATTTCTAAGGATGCTATTGGAAAGCATATTGAAGTTGAAGTTGTGCCAGAGAACTTAAGTGGTGTTAAGTCAGAAGCAGTAAAATATAAGGCAGAGGCATATGTAAGAGATGGATATGAAGATCCTACAGGTTCAACAGATATAGAACTTGGTGATGGAGTAAATGTATTTTTAGCAGGTGATTCAACTGTTAAGGATTATTCAGCATCAGGTATGTATATGAGCGGTAAGGCCCAGGCTGAAGGTTCATGGGGCGAATATTTACAGGCATTCTTTGATTCTTCAAAGGTTAAGGTGCAGAACTATGCCAATGGAGGACGAAGCAGCAGAAACTTTATCAATGAGGGCTCATTAGATAAGATAAAAGCCAATATTAAAGCAGGTGATTATCTGTTTATACAGTTTGGACACAATGACTGTGCCAATGGAAAAGGATATATTGAAGATAGATATGTACCACTTGGACAGCCAGATGCCAACGGAATATATCCGGTAACAGCAGGAACTAAAGTGGCAACACCATCATCACTTACTTCAAAGTATGGAGATACATTCTATTCATATGATTGTGGTGGTACTTATAAATGGTATCTTAAGCAATATGTTGATGCGGCAAAGGAAGCAGGTGCAATACCAGTTCTTGTAACACCAGTATCAAGACTTTATTATACTAGTGATGGTACTATCAAACCACATCATGATTCAACAGATACGGAAACAGGAACACTTGTAACTAAAAATAATGCATATGTTGAAGCAGTTAAACAGCTTGCAAAGGAACAGGATGTATTACTTATTGATGGTTTTGAGATAACAAAGAATATGTATGAGGAAGCATACAAAGCAGATGAAAAGGCAGCTAATGGCAAGTCTGTTAATGGTACACAGGTTATGTCAGCAGGAGATAGCACACATAGCAATAAGCTTGGTGGTTTCATAACAGCAGAACTCTTTGCACAGCAGATCCAGAATATGAATATATCACTTTCAAAGGCTGTTAAAGCACCATCCAGAGTAGCAGGTGTTAATCCGGATGGACAGCAGGTGTTTGTTGTTGATAAGAACGGAGTGCTTACTGCTAAAGCAGCAGATGCAAATGGCAGCTTCACAGAAGATGCAGTGTACTGGACAACAAAAGGCCAGAGCCTTTTAGGTGTAATAAGTGCTAAGAATGAAGAACTTAATAAGAGTGAGAAACCAGCGCCGGATCCAACACCATCGCCAGACCCAACACCATCGCCAGATCCAACACCAGCACCAGACCCAACACCATCGCCAGACCCAACGCCAGCACCGGATCCAACGCCAGCACCAGACCCAACTCCGGCACCAGATCCAACGCCAGCACCAGAACAGGGTGGCAGCGATAAGAAAGATGACAATACTATATCATCTGACGATAAAAATCCAGATGCTTCTAAAGATGATGTAAAAACAGCAGATGTATATCACGTGATGGGATATAGTGTGGCATTTACAATGGCATTAGCTGGAATAGTACTTCTTGTGTATGAAGATAGAAAAAAGAAAAGGCTGATTAATAAATAATATAATAGTTATAGATACTAGTTTTAGTGATGATTAGAATTGATTAGTATTGATTGGCATTGAATAAAGCCAGATACACAATGACTTAGGTTGTTGTGTGTCTGGTTTTTGAATACTTGAATATTGTTTGTTCGAATATTATTTGCCTGAATGTTTTTTGAAATATAATAATGTATGGATTTATGTACAATACATTATTAAATGTGCAAAAAGATATTGACCTTGACATTGGTTCATACTTTATAATTCCATAAAAAGGACAGATTGTCCAGAAAAGAAAGGGAAGGTTATTTATGATGAAGAAAAGAAACAGAAAACGTATAAGTTGTCTGCTTAGCGCTTTGCTTCTGCTTGTTATGAGCATAGGCTGGAGCGTTATGGCTATGGCTGATGATGCAGTTAATAAAGACAGCAGCAAGCCTACAGTATGGATAATAGGTGATTCTACAGTAAGTTCTTTTGCTGATAATTATTATTATCCAAGATATGGATGGGGTACACAGATTGATAAGTATCTTGATGGAACATATGAAGTGAAGAATATAGCTTTATCAGGAAGAAGTTCTAAGAGCTATGTTAATGATAAGGAGTATAAAGAACTTACAGCCGGTATGAAGCAGGGTGATTATCTTCTTATAGGCTTTGGTCATAATGATGAAAAGGCAGAAGCAGACAGATATACAGACCCTAATGGTGATTATAAGACAGCTGGCTCATTTGCTAACTCATTATATGAAAACTATATTAAGCCTGCGCAGGCAGCTGGTACAACAGTTATTCTCTGTACACCTATAGTAAGAAGAACTGCTACAGCAGAATGGTCTGACAGTAATCTTCATATCACAAAGGATAGTGGTGATTTCAAGGGTGGAGATTATGCCCAGTCTATAAGGAATCTTGGTAAGGAACTTAATATACCAGTTGTTGATATGACTAAGATGACAAAAGAGTTATATGATACATTAGGACCAGATGAGACAGTCAACCTTCATGCATGGACATCATCTAAGGCTACAAGCGTTGATAATACACATACAAACATTTATGGTGGAACATATAATGCTTATCTTGTAACTAAGACAATTAAGGAACTTGGGGTAGCTGGAATATCAGAACATATAACAGCTAAGGAAGCACCTGTTAAGGCTGATGTACTTAAGTCTAATCCTGATTATAAGGAAGCTGAATATTCAGGAGAACTTAAGCAGAGTGAATTATGGAAAGATGCAGGAGTTTTCAAGGGTTCAATATTTGGAGATATAGGCGGAGACCCAAATCTTATTAAAGATAAGTTCATACTTGAGGGCAATGAAGATGGAAGCATTCACATTGCTGTTAATGGTAAGGGAAAGATATCATCAACAACAGATGGAATGGCAATGTATTATTATAAAGTACCAGCAGATAGTAACTTTGTTATAACAGCTAATGCAACAGTAAACAGCATTAATAAACACAATCAGGTGGCATTTGGTCTTATGGCAAGAGATGCTATGTATATTGATGTTAATGATAAGTCAGCTCTTGGAGATTATGTTGCAGCAGGAAGTATCCAGCAGGGAACAGCTAACTGCTTTAAGAGAAAAGATGGCGCATTAGGCTATGGTGGTAAATTAGAGAATCCAGTAGAGGCTGGTAAGACATATGCACTTAAGATTGAGAGCAACAGTGATGGATACGCATGTACATTTGGCGATAATGCTGCTATATCAGGTGGTTTTGATTTCAAGCTTACATCAATAGATGCAGATTATGTATATGTAGGTTTATTTGTGGCAAGACAGGCAGATGTAACATTCTCAGATATAAAACTTGTTGTAGATGGTAAGGTAGTAACTGGTTCAGATGTTAAGCCTGATGATAATAAGCCGGGAGATAATAAACCTGATGATAATAAACCAGGAGATAATAAACCAGGAAATAGCACACCAAGTGACACACCAGATGATAATAAGCCAGGAGATA
>OGIR01001489.1_pt1 | contig 12706 bp, 5 predicted proteins | sample 1571831 | NCBI WGS metagenome assembly OGIR01 (sample SAMEA2582124, study PRJEB24529) | metagenome | biome: Human gut stool | place: China | collected 2011 | reverse complement strand
TTATATCGTCCCGCCAGTGTTTACGAACTCTGATAAGGGAAAATACAAGGGTAAAAAATCTGATAACACATTATAACACAAAATAAAAGTGACATGGTGAACTGATTGAAATGCTTCTTAATTTTTACAATTAATGATTGATTGAATAATAAGGAAATGGGATACGGATTTTCCACATCGACGAATACCAGTAATTACCTTAATCAATCCATTATTCTTTCTTTTTATCAATTTATCCAAATAAAAATCTCTGTGAATCTCCATCTTAAAGCCTCACTATAAAAGATTTTTGCAACATGTTGCATTTTTCTATTCTAGCATATCCGGATGGACTTCAAAAATCAATATATCAGCTGGACATTGAAATAGATTTTTGTAACTTGTTGCGTATTTCTATTCCACAATCATATTATATTCTTTAGAAGCAGTGTTTATCCCGCATTTTAATCGTGTTTTTCATTGCTTCATCGTCTTCGTCAGTAAATTAAGCAATGCCCGCAGAACCAAACATCCCCTATATAGCTATGAAGAAATCGAAATTCACAATATAGCCGATTGGTTACTACAAGAATAAGCAGGGCGAAATATCTCCGTCATTCTCTTTTGAAATGATGGAGATATTTTTATTATGACGGAGATTGTAGAACAGAAAATTGTATCAGGTTGCAAAAATCCTTTCCGAACTTTTTACATAGCAGTCATGCACTACGGTGTGTGGCTGCTTATTTTTTTGTGAAAGGAGCAGATGCAAATGAAATTAGTTTTGGCTGAAAAGCCTTCGGTTGCACAGAGTATTGCCAAAGTGTTAGGTGCTGCCAAGCGTGAGGATGGCTACTTAGAGGGAAACGGATATGTGGTCAGCTGGTGTGTAGGGCATTTGGTGGAGCTGGCACAGCCGGAAGTCTATGATGCGAAGTACAGCAAATGGGCTTATGCAGACCTTCCTATCTTCCCGATGGACTGGCAGTATGAGGTTTCTGCCGGTACGAAAAAACAGTTTGGGATTCTGAAAAAGCTCATGGCCAGAGAAGATGTTGCGAGTCTTGTGTGTGCAACAGATGCCGGTCGTGAGGGCGAGCTGATCTTTCGGTTGGTGTACCACAAAGCCGGGTGCAGAAAGCCGTTTGAGCGGCTTTGGATTTCCTCGATGGAAGATGTAGCAATCAAGGAGGGCTTTGAAAATCTCAGGTCTGGAACGGAATATGATGCTTTGTATGAAGCAGCACTGTGTCGAGAACGAGCCGACTGGATTGTTGGTATTAACGCTACTCGACTTTTTTCGACCCTTTACGGGCAGACCCTGAATGTTGGTCGTGTTATGACCCCTACCCTTGCTATGGCTGTTATGCGAGAAGCTGCCATTTCCGCATTCAAGCCTGAACTGTTCTACACAGTTCAGATTGGATTGGATGGTTTTACGGCTGCAAGCGAACGCTTCAAAACCAAGGCAGCAGCCGAAGCTGTCAAACAAAGCTGTTCGGTGGCAATCGTTCAGAAAGCTGAATGTAAGGAGAAAACAGAAAAGCCGCCTGCGCTCTATGACCTGACCAGTTTACAGAGAGAAGCCAACCGTGTGCTTGGCTACACGGCACAGCAGGCCTTGGACTACACGCAGAACCTCTATGAAAAGAAACTGGTCACTTATCCTCGTACCGACAGCAGGTTTCTGACGGAAGATATGGCACATAGCCTGACCGACCTCGTAAAGCTGGCTTTCCACACATTCCCCGTGGAGGATGTGGATAACATACCAGTTCATGCAGAGCAGGTTGTGAATAACAAAAAGGTCACAGATCACCATGCCATCATTCCGACCAGAGAATTGCAGAAATGCAATCTGAGCGAACTTCCCAAGGGTGAACTTGCAATTTTGCAACTGATCTCGAATCGGTTGTGCGTAGCTGTTGGCGATCCGCACCGATACGCAGAGACAGTTATTGAGCTGGACTGTGGCGGTACCGTGTTTTCCACCAAAGGCAAAACTGTTGTGCAGGATGGATGGAAAGCTCTGGTTCAGAAAAATGATTCGACAAAATCCGACGAAAACGTGCAGACACTCCCTTCTGTTTCCGTTGGTGACGAAATGACCGTCAGCGGCACGGAAATCAAGGAAGGGAAAACATCTCCCCCTAAACACTTTACCGAGGATACTCTGCTTTCTGCTATGGAAACTGCCGGTGCGGACGAAATGCCTGATGAGGTGGAGCGCAAAGGTTTGGGAACGCCTGCGACCCGTGCCGGTATCATTGAGAAGCTGGTTCGCATCGGTTTTCTGGAGCGTAAGGGTGATAAGAAAACCAAACACCTGATTCCGACCCACAAGGGTACGGCTCTGGTAACAGTCATGCCGGAACAGATTCAGTCCCCATCCATGACGGCGGATTGGGAAGAAAAATTGTTGCTCATTGAGAAAGGCGAATATGCCAGCGAGGACTTTATGGACGAGATCAAAGATGTGATTGCCGGTCTGATTCAGAACTATGAAGTAATCCGTGATTCCGAGGTTATGATGTCGAAAGAAGCCAATTCTATCGGCAAATGCCCGCTCTGCGGCAGTGCTGTAGAGGACAAAGCCAAGGCATTTTTCTGTTCCAACAGAGCTTGCAAATTTGCCCTCTGGAAAAACAATCGCTACTTTGCGAGCATCGGCAAGAGCATGACTTCTGCCACGGCGCAGAAATTGCTTGGTTCCGGCAAGGTAAAGCTCAAGAATTGCAAGTCCGAAAGAACGGGCAACACCTTTGATGCCACCGTCTTTATGGAGGTATCAGATGATGGCAAAACGAAGTTCAGTATGGAATTTGAAAATGGAGGAAAGCGCAAATGACAAATGAGTACAACCCGGATGGTAAGGAAATCCGATTTATCGACAGCCATTATAAGGATTTGTTTCATATCCCCGATGGCAGCTGTGTGCAGATTCACTACCCGGATGAAATGGTTGTGAAGCCCTGCACCTTCATTGACGAGTATCATACGCAGATCGGATACAATGTGTTTCATATCTGCCAGTTTGCAGAAATTATGGAGCGCAACGGCGCAAGCTATATGCCGGAGCCTGAGATTATGGGCGATGAAGCCGCATGGAAGGTCGGAAAGGATAGAATCCTTGCGGTGCAGACCTGCGAAGATGGTTACGACTACACCCTGTTGGATGAAAACTACAACGAGATTGATGGCGGTCAGGTTGATAACCCTGAACTGTCCATGCTCGAAGTCCGCCGGGATATTCTGGAATCCTTCGGGCTGGAGCGCCGGGAACTGCGGGCAATGTTCTATGAGGATGTCATGGAGCAGGCTTTTGAAGTCGGCAGACAGGCGGTGGTGGTCAATGACCCTATCGCTGAGCTTGCTTTTAAGCTCGACCGTTTTGCAGAGAACTTCGACCCCTATGAATATATGGATCAGGTCGATGATGTGCAGGCGCATATCCAAGAAATCAAGGCAGATCTTGCCGCTGGTAATACGGCTCCGTATCGTGAGTTCCTGAATACAGCCATTGAAGAAGCCCGTGAGGAAACTGCGGTTGAGGTTGCCAAAGTGCTGAAAAGTCAGCTGGATAAGCTCGACTCTCCGAAGCGTGAGTCGGTCATGGAAAAACTGGCACAGGCCGCAGAAAAAGCTGCGCCTGCCAGTCCCTCTCCCAAACGCAAAGAGCCTGAACGATAAGGAGGACACGGATATGAAAAACGAAAAATGGGATGATGTTCACGGAAATACCACCCCGGATGACAGAATGGTTGCTTTTCTGGAAAGCCCCACGGATTCCTATGCGATTCTTCAGCTGCGGGAAGATGTAGACGATAATATCCCGCTCATGTTTGCAAATTACAGCTACCTTCAGAAGAAAGAAATGGAGCCTGAGATTGACCGTTACGAGGTGGTCTATCATGGCTCCATTTCTATGTCCGAGGATGTGAATCGGCAGCTGGAAGATTTGTATGTAAAGTTCAATATTGACCACCCGGATGATTTCCGTGGTCACAGTATGTCGGTCAGCGACATCGTAGCCTTAAAGGTAGTCGGTGAGGTATCCTTTCACTATGTAGATTCTGTTGGGTTTCAGAAGCTGGAAAACTTTATGAAGTCCGAAAACTACCTGAAAAACGCAGAGATGGCAATGGAAGATGATTATGGGATGATTGACGGTATCATCAATAACGGAAAAGCGTCCGGATTAGAGGAACGTCCTTCGGTGTTGGAGCAGTTAAAGGAAAAGCCCGTGCCGGATGTTTCCCATAAGCCGCCCAAGAGCCACCCGGAAAGGGAGATTGAATGATGGATTTCACACAGGATGAGCGGAACATGATGATGCTTTACAGCCCTGGCACAAGGTCAGGGCTGTGTGAAGCACTGACACTGATGAAGGAACAGCTTTCGGAGGACGAGTCAGAGCTTTTTGCTTTGGCAGACTCGGTTCTCCGTAAAGTTTCAGCCATGGACGATGCCGCCTTTGAGAAGCTGAACCTTTATCCGGATTGATAGGATTGGAGGGATACAATGAACGCAAAAGAGCGATTTTATTCCGGATTAGCAAAAGAAACGATTGGGAAAATCACCTCGAACACAGATAACTGGACTTCGTTTTTGAGAACGATGTCCCGCAACTATGAGTTCACCTATCCGGAACAGGTGATGATTTATGCTCAGCGCCCCAATGCGACCTTTTGCAAGCCCTATGAGGACTGGAACGCTGAAAATTACCGCAGATATGTAAAGCGTGGCTCTACCGGCATTGCTCTGTTTGTGATGAACAGGGATAAACCGTATCTGCGCTATGTGTTTGATGTGGCGGATACCGGCGTTCGCCGTTCTTCCCCGGAACTGAAACCGTGGGAGGTGACGCCTGAAAACCGCTCCTATGTCATGGAAGCGATGGAGCGTACCTTCGGTGTTGCCGCTGACGGGGTACTGGAAGCACAGCTTGAAGATATTGCATCCGCACTGGCGGCTGAGTATTGGGACGATTACAAAAAGCAGTTCCTCGACATCGTTGCCAACAGCTTCCTTGAGGAGTATGATGAACTCAACATCGAAGTAGCTTTCAAAAATGCGGTGGCAAACAGCGTATCCTATACGATGTATTGCCGGTTCGTGGAAAGTCCCGACAACTACTTCGAGCATGAGGATTTCCAGAAGGTGTTTGATTTTAACACCAGACAGACGGTAAATGCCCTTGGTACTGCGGTGAATGCCATCAGCACAAGGATGTTTCAGGAAATCGAAAAAGCGATTGGAGAACATGAGCAGATTAAAGCTACCGAAAGGAGTACAGATTATGAGCGAGATGACTTACAGACAGGCCGGAGATTATCAGATTCCGAACCTTCAGTTGGAGAACGAGGGAGAGAAACCTCTGGGCAAGTACGGCAGGATGCGTCGAGCATTTTTGGAACAGAACAATCCGATGCTCCTGAACGACATGATTCTGACGGAGAGCCTGTTCCCGCACCTGTGGGAGATCGAGGAAACAGCGAAAGCCAGAGTGGAGTTTCTGATGGAGCAGTACCTGAAGGACAGCCCCGCACCGGACAAGGAAACGCAGCAGATGGCGTGGGTGCAGCACATGAACAGCCTGAAAGCACAGGCGGAGGAAGTCGTGATGACGGAGCTTATCAACAGCTGAGTCTGAACCTTTTCCTCTCCGAAAATGAACAAATCAGTTTTATCGACCGAGCAGAGAGCTTTACGCCCTCTGCTTTTTCTTTTGCCCAGGAAGAAATCGACCACTTCCTTCTGCTTGGTAGCAATACCGATGAAGCCCGAAAAGTCGTAGCGCTGGAATATATGAAGCAGAAGCCGTTGGAAGAAATCGTTCAGACCTTAAAGCAGGTCTATCACGGCGGCTATGGTCTGAAAGAAGATAGCGGGAATATCTGTGCGTGGTATGCCGAGGACGGTATCCACCTTGCCAAAGGTTCCTCTGCCATTGACAGCCCCAGAGCGCAGATCGTTTCTTGGGAAACGGTTGCCGAGCGCATTGGAGAACTGCTTGAAAATGGTCGGTTCGCAACTAATGTGGAACTGGTAGAAGCATCCGGATATGAGCGTCAGAAGTTGGCAGAATCCCTGTGGCATCTTTATCACGATTTGAGTGAAGAAGCCCGTTCCAGCAACTATCTGGCAATTCTTCATCAGGAACCGTTTCGTGGTTTCCCTGACGAAACCGCAGACTTGGCTGAAAAGTTGGATGACCCTCGTTTCCACGCAACCTTGGTACAGCAGTATTCGGAATTTAGAAAAACCCTTGCGGAAAATCCCGATCTGCTTCGTTTTCACTATCACAAGCTGAATCTCATTCAGAAACAGCTGTATGAGTTGAATATGCCTTTGCGTGAGTATCAGACCGATATGATGCAGATGCCCCTTGTCCGCCAGTTCATTACGGATGATGAAGTCAATGCAGACTTGACCCGTGGAAGCGGCTTTTCCGGTGGTAAAGCCCGTATTTATAACTACTGGCAGGAGAATCATTCTGCCAAGGAAAAGATGGACTTCCTGAAGCATGAATACGGAACCGGTGGTCATTCCCATGCCTGCTCTGGTGCAACGCACAGCGGTCAGGATCACGATGCCAAGGGTGTTGCTTACACCAAGAGCGGTTGCGATAAATTGCAGATGTCCTGGGCGCAGGTGGTGCAGAGAATCGACGGTCTGATACGAAAGGGACGCTACCTCAGCCCGGAGGAAGAAGCGGAACGACAGGCTATCGAAGAAGCTAAAACTGATCCGTTGGAAGATGTTTATGACCGTTTCGCAGTGATTGATACCGAGGATGGCGAGTATGCGATCTGGGATAATCAGACCGATGACTACTATGTAGACCCGGAAGGCGTTACGGAATACTTCACGGACGAATGGCTTGCCAATGACTATTTGGAGGAAGTTCGTCAGTCCGTAGCTGCGATGGAGTCGGTTCAGCCAGAAGCGCCTGTGGCAGAGCCTGCCGAAGTTGTGGAAGCATCTGCTTCCGAGGAACCGAAATGGAATTATCAGGTCGGTGACACGGTATATCTGGACGATACAGCTTTCCGTGTGGAGCAGATCACGGACAGAGAAGTTCAGCTGCGTGACCCTACGCTTGCTTATCCCATCTTCCGTGCCGAGAATCGTGAGAATTTCGAGCGTATGCTCTCTCAGGACGAAAGAAACCATGCGGTAAGGGTTGATGCCCAAACCGAAGAAAAGCCCGTTACAGAGGATTTTCTGGGCAAAAACGAACCGAGGGACTACACCCCTGAGTATCAGCTGTTAGACCGTCTGGGGATGGACTGCGAATACTTCCTTGGTGCAGGACAGCACAGCGAAAAGCATCTGTGGGCAGGCAACCGCCATGCACAGATTGCCAAGATGCGTGAGCTGTATGAAATGATTCCCGACAAACCAGAATGGCTGACACCTGAGATGATTAACAGCTACGAGGAGCGCATGGCTCCCCGCTATCTGGTTGCCGCCTACCATCACTTTGAAAACGGCTTCGATGATAAACTGGACTACTACACTCTGGAAGAAGCGGAAAAAGCTGCCCAGGGCTATGTGGACGGAACCATGGAGGATGACGGATTCAAGTACGATGGTGCTGCCGTTTACGATCAGCAGGAGCATAAGTGCATCCGTATCTATGGAGACTACCCTGACGAAAAGGCACACGCACAGGTCAGAGCCAGTGCGGAACCCGAACAGCAGGAACCGGAACACTTCATCGATCATTTTTATGTTGCCGAGGACATTCAGAAGCGGGGTTCGCTGGACATTAAGGAATACAGTTCCTTTGATGATGCCCTGCGAGCCTACTATGCACTTCCTGACACGCAGAGAAAAGCCCTGGGTGCAATGAATACCAGAGATCTGCCGGGTAGTCTGGACTTCGTACAGTGCGTAGATGGAAAGGACACCATCATTCAGGATTATGCCCAGGTGGACGGATGGCAGAATGCCGAAGTCATGGACATTATCGCTCAGCTTGAGCAGTCCATCACCACCAGAGAAATCCCACCTGTTCCTGCGGTGAACTTCCACATCACGGATGACAACATCGGTGAAGGTGGACCGAAGCAGAAATTCGCAAGAAACATCGCAGCCATTGAAACTCTGTTCAAACTGGAAAGCGAGAACAGGAACGCCACTACCGAAGAAATGCCGTTCACGCTGAACAGGAGATTTTGTCGAATTATGTCGGTTGGGGCGGTCTGGCAGATGCCTTTGACCCGGACAAGGGAAATTGGGCGAAGGAGTATCAGACACTGAAAAACCTGCTTTCCGAAGATGAATATGCTGCGGCAAGAGCTTCCACCCTGAACGCACATTACACCAGCCCTACGGTCATTCGCTCCATCTACGATGCGGTCGGACAGATGGGCTTTGAAACAGGAAATATTCTGGAGCCTGCTATGGGTATCGGCAACTTCTTTGGTATGCTCCCTCCTGAAATGCAGAGCAGCCGTTTGTATGGTGTGGAACTGGATTCCATCACCGGCAGAATTGCTCAGAAGCTCTATCCCAACGCAGAAATCAAAGTAGCCGGTTTTGAAACGACAGACCGCCGAGACTTTTACGATCTGGCTGTGGGTAATGTCCCTTTCGGCAACTACAAAGTGTCCGACAAGCCGTATGACAAGCTGGGATTCTCCATTCACAACTATTTCTTTGCCAAGGCTTTGGATCAGGTTCGTCCCGGTGGTGTGGTCGCTTTTGTGACAAGCCGTTACACCATGGATTCCAAGAACTCTGACGCAAGGCGATATATGGCGCAGAGGGCGGAACTGCTTGGTGCAATCCGTCTGCCAAACGATGCCTTTAAGAAAAACGCAGGCACGGAAGTCGTGTCCGACATCCTGTTCCTGCAAAAGCGTGACCATCCGATTGACATTGTACCGGAATGGGTAAACCTTGACCGCACCGAAGAAGGACACACCATGAACAGCTACTTTGTCGCTCATCCTGAAATGGTTCTGGGCGATACGGTGGAAGAAAGTACCGCCTACGGCATGGACATTACAGTGCGTCCCATTGAGGGCATGGAACTGTCCGAACTTCTGAAAGAAGCAGTTTCCCACATCCAAGGAACCTATCAGGCTGTGGAGCTTCCCGAAGCTGACAAGGGTAAGGAAATCGAAACCATTCCTGCAACCCCGGATGTAAAGAATTTCTCTTATACCGTGGTGGATGGCAATGTGTACTTCCGTGAAAACTCCCTGATGCGCCGTGTAGACCTGAATGAGAAAGCAAAAGACCGTGTGATGGGCATGGTGGAACTTCGTGGTATCGTCAACGAGCTGATCGAATATCAGCTTGAGGATTACCCGGATGAAATGATTACTCAGAAACAGGCAGAACTGAATGATGCCTACGATGCGTTTGCCGCAAAGAACGGGCTTATCAATAATCGAGCCAATGGTCAGGCATTTGCTGACGATTCCTCCTACTATCTCCTGTGTTCTCTGGAAAATGTGGATGAGGACGGCAATCTGAAAAGCAAGGCGGATATGTTCACCAAGCGAACCATCAAGCCGGAACGCAGAGTGACGAGCGTGGATACGCCGTCCGAAGCTCTGGCAATCTCTATCGGTGAGCGTGGCAAGGTGGATTTGCCGTTTATGGCACAGCTGCTTGGAACACCTGGAGAATACGATGCGATTCAGGCAGAGCTTCGAGGGGTGATCTTCAAAGACCCGATGGCTCCCGATGCTGTGGAAGTTGGATGGCAGACTGCCGATGATTACCTTTCCGGTGATGTAAGAAGCAAGCTGCGTGTCGCACAGATGGCGGCAGACAGGGATTCTTCCTTCCACATCAATGTGGAAGCCTTGCAGAAAGCACAGCCGAAGGACTTGGATGCGTCCGAGATTGATGTGCGTTTGGGTGCAACATGGATTGATGCCGATTATATTCAGCAGTTCATGGAGGAAACCTTTGAAACGCCGTATTACTTGCGCCGTTCCATTGAGGTCAAGTTCTCCGAGCTGACCGCAGAGTGGCGCATCAACGGTAAGAGTTCTCCCAACTACAACGATGTGGCGGCGTATGTCACCTACGGTACAGAGCGAGCCAACGCATATCGGATTCTGGAGGAAACGCTGAATCTGAAGGATATTCGTATCTATGATACGATTGAAGATGCAGATGGTAAGCAGAAGCGTGTCCTCAATAAAAAAGAAACTACCCTGGCACAGCAGAAACAGCAGGCAATCAAGGATGCGTTCCGAGATTGGATTTGGAGAGATCCGCACAGACGAGAAACCCTTTCCACCAAGTACAACGAACTTTTTAACTCCACCAGACCTCGTGAGTATGATGGCTCTCATATCCGTTTCGGCGGCATGAACCCGGATATTACCCTCCGTGAACACCAGAGAAATGCTATCGCTCATGTGCTATATGGTGGAAATACGCTGCTTGCACACGAAGTTGGTGCGGGCAAGACCTTCGAGATGGCTGCATCGGCTATGGAGAGTAAACGGCTTGGATTGAGCCAGAAATCCCTGTTCGTTGTGCCGAATCACTTGACCTTACAGTGGGCAAACGAGTTCCTGCACCTCTATCCGAGTGCCAAGCTCCTTGTTGCCACCAAGAAGGATTTTGAAACAGCAAACCGTAAGAAGTTCTGCGCTCGTATCGCAACGGGTGACTATGATGCAGTCATCATCGGTCACAGCCAGTTTGAAAAAATCCCGCTTTCTGCCGAACGACAGGAACGGCAGCTGCGGGAGCAGATTGATGAGATCGAGGGTGCGATTGCGGAGCTGAAATGGCAGCGTGGCGAAAACTTCACGATCAAGCAGATGGAGAAAACACGAAAATCATTGGAAGCCAGACTGGACAAGCTCCTTGCCGCTGACAAGAAAGATGATGTCATTACCTTTGAGCAGTTGGGTGTAGACCGGCTGTTTGTGGACGAAAGCCATGCGTTCAAGAATTTGTTCCTCTACACAAAAATGCGAAATGTGGCAGGTCTGTCCACCTCCGAAGCCCAGAAATCTTCGGATATGTTTATGAAGTGCCGCTATATGGATGAGCTGACCGGCGGGCGTGGTGTGATCTTTGCAACCGGTACTCCAGTAAGTAACTCGATGACCGAGCTTTATACGGTCATGCGCTATCTCCAGTACAGTACGCTCCAGCAAAAGAACCTGACCCATTTTGATTCCTGGGCATCGACCTTCGGAGAAACAACAACTGCGATTGAGCTTGCACCGGAGGGAACCGGCTATCGTGCCAGAACCCGATTTGCGAAGTTCTTCAACCTGCCTGAACTGATGAATATGTTCAAGGAGGTTGCCGACATCAAGACCTCTGACCAGTTGCATCTCCCTGTTCCCGAAGCAAAGTTTGAAACGGTTGTGGTTCAGCCCTCTGAGTACCAGAAGGATATGGTGGCTTCCCTTTCAGAGAGAGCAGCAGATGTTCATGCCGGTATTGTAGACCCGTCCGTCGATAATATGCTCAAGATTACCAGCGACGGACGAAAATTGGGACTGGATCAGCGGCTAATGAACACCCTGTTACCCGATGACCCTGACAGCAAGCTCAATGCCTGCGTGGGAAATATCCTGCGTATCTGGCAGGACGGTCAGGCTGACAAATTGACCCAGTTGGTGTTCTGCGACCTTAGCACACCGAAAAATGATGGAACCTTCAATGTCTATGATGATGTCAAAACCAAGCTGATTGCAAACGGTGTGCCTGCGGAAGAAGTTGCCTTTATCCATGATGCAGATACCGAGGCAAAGAAAAAAGACCTCTTTGCCAAGGTTCGTACCGGGCAGGTGCGAGTGCTTCTTGGCAGTACGCAAAAGATGGGTGCAGGAACCAACGTCCAGGACAAATTGGTGGCAGTTCACCACTTGGATGTGGGTTGGCGTCCGTCCGATATGACCCAGAGAAACGGTCGTATCATCCGTCAGGGCAACCGGAACAAAGAGGTTCAGGTGTATCAGTATGTGACCGAGGGAACCTTCGATGCCTACCTGTATCAGACCTTGGAAAACAAGCAGAAGTTTATTTCTCAGATTATGACCTCCAAATCACCGGTTCGCTCCTGTGACGATGTGGATGAGCAGGCGCTGTCCTATGCGGAGATCAAGGCGCTGTGTGCCGGCAATCCGCTTATCAAGGAAAAGATGGACTTGGACATTGATGTGGCAAGGCTGAAGGTGCTGAAAGCTGACCACCAGAGCCAGCAGTACCGTATGGAAGATAAGCTTCTGAAATACTTCCCGGCTGAGATTGAAAAGCAGACAGGCTATATTCATGGCTTTGAAGCTGATATTAAAACCGTGGAAGCACACCCGCAGATTGCCGATGGCTTTTGCGGCATGGAAATCATGGGCAAAGCCTACACCGAAAAGGCAGATGCCGGTGAAATCCTCCTTGCGGCTTGTAAGGACACGAAAAGTGCCGATCCGGTTCCTCTTGGCAGTTACCGTGGCTTTCAGATGGAGCTTTCGTTTGACAGTTTCCGGAACGAGTTCGATGTGACCCTGAAGGGCGCTGTGAGCCACAGAGTAGCCCTTGGAACGGACGCACGAGGAAATATCACCCGACTGGACAATGCCCTTGCAGGCCTCCTTGAGCGCTTAGAACGAGCCAATGAGCAGTTGAATAATCTCTACAATCAGCAGGAAGCAGCCAAGGCGGAGGTTGGAAAACCGTTCCCGCAGGAAGCAGAGCTGACAGCCAAAAGTCAGCGACTGGCAGAACTGGATGC
>OGIR01001480.1_pt1 | contig 12790 bp, 9 predicted proteins | sample 1571831 | NCBI WGS metagenome assembly OGIR01 (sample SAMEA2582124, study PRJEB24529) | metagenome | biome: Human gut stool | place: China | collected 2011 | reverse complement strand
AGGCTGTTGCTGCGCCCCCACTCGATCAATTCGTCGAGGCACCCTACGATCACGTTCGTACCCTCGCGGCGCAGCTCGGCCGCCATCTTTTCGAGGTATTCGTTGTCATTGAAATCCTCGTATTTCATTGCCTTTATCTCAGGCTTCCTTATTTCCATTCCAAAGCTCCTTTCCGCCATGCGTATGCAAGGCCCAAAACCAGTACGACCAAAAAGAAGAGGATGCTCACCAGCCCGTAAATCCCCAGATCCTGGACGACCACCGCCCACGAAAAGAGAAAGACGGTCTCCACGTCGAACATCAGGAACAGGATCGCGAACAGGTAGTACCCCACCTTGAACTGCATCCACGAACGTCCGCGCGTCGGGATGCCGCACTCGTAAGCCTCGCCCTTCTGGGGGTTGTACGAACGCGGCGACACGGCGCGGGCGATGCCCAGCGCGACTGCGACCAGCGCAATGGCCGTAAGGATGACGACCACCAATAGCGTGAAATACATAGATATGTTGTTTTACGATTTTTAATTCCGGCACGACGAACGCACGCACGCCCCGCGGACGGCAAAGCCCCGGAAACATGCGGCAGGTAAAACGGCGGAAAAGGCTAAATCAGAATGCGCCCCAGAGAGAAGACGTAGTAATCCACGGCGTCGGGGTGCAAAGCCGGGGAATAGGTCCGCATTGCGGTACGGAGGCCGAAAGCGGCATCACAGGCGACGCGCGCGCCGGCAAGCTGCCGCACGGCGGCCTTATGGTCCGAAGGAGCTGCGGGAGCCTCGATCGAGACGGCGCAGGGACAGATCGCGGCGGAGAAATAATTGCATGCCGCGGCGTGCGAACCGGCAACCGAGGATTGCGTCAGGGCAGGGCGCACGCTCTCCGCGCCGCTGCGGAACGACGTATCCTCCAGACTCCCCGCCAGGGCGAAGAGCAACAGGATCAATGCCAATTGAATTCTCTCCTGCATCCGGTCCGAATCATAAATTTCTACGCTGCGAAGATACACTCTTTTACGCAGAAAAGCACATTGGCAAACCAAAAAGATCACAAAATGACGAATTTTGATTACAAATCCACGAATCCGCGGCCCGCAAAAAATGCCGTTTCCTATATAGGAAACGGCATTCGAATACCGGCGGAAACCGCCTATTTTTCAGCGTATCGGTCGCCCACGACCTTCCAGTCGACGACGCCCCACAGGGCCTCGACGGCATCGGCGCGGCGGTTCCGGTAGTCGATGTAATACGCATGCTCCCAGACGTCGATCGCCAGCAGCGGCTTCATGCCGTGGCGCATGGGGTTGCCGGCGTTCTGCTCGCTGACGACGGCCAGACGCCCCGAGGGGTCCTCGGCCAGCCATACCCACCCCGAGCCGAAAAGGCCCGCGGCGGCGCGGCCGATCTGCACCTTCAGTTCGTCGAGCGAGCCGAAATTGCGGTTGATGGCCTCCAGCAGCTCGCCCGAAGGCTCCTTTTGGGGTTTCGGCGAGAGCTGTCCGAAGAAGAACGCGTGGTTCCACGCCTGCGCGGCGTTGTTGTAAACCGGCCCGTCGGCCGAAAGGATGATGTCTTCCAGCGGCTGCCCGGCAAAGGGCGTGTCGACGATCAGCTCGTTCAGTTTGTCGACATAACCAGCATAATGCTTGTCGTGGTGGTAGTGCATCGTCTCCTCGGAGATTGCAGGCGCAAGCGCGTCGTAGGCATAAGGCAGGTCCTGCGGGGTGAAACGCGGCGAGGACGCGGTATCGGTCGTTGCCATAATCAAAGATGTTAATAAGTTGAGATACAAAATCATATGTCGCTTGTTTTTTGTTCCTTCATCGCATCGAAAGCCCATTTTCCCCGGCCGCAGACGGGACATACCCAGTCGTCGGGCAGCGCGTCGAACGGCGTATACCGGCCCACGTTGTGTTCCGGATCGCCCGACACGGGATCATAGATGTATTCGCAGTAGGTGCAGCGGTATTTTTGCATCGCATTCGGAAGGTTAAATTCAGCAGGACCCCGAACAAATAGCGTACCCGAGTTCCGGTTTCGGAAAATTTTTCGTAATTTTGATCGGAATACCGACGAATTGCAACCTAAAACCAACTATATGATGACACTTCCTTATGCCGAACCCTACAAGATCAAGATGACCGAGGCCATCCGCACTTCCACGCGCGAAGAGCGCGAAGCGTGGATTCGCGAAGCCCGCTACAACCTTTTCAAACTGCGCTCGGACCAGGTGACGATCGACCTGCTGACCGATTCGGGCACGGGGTCGATGTCCGACCGCCAGTGGGCGGCGATGATGACCGGCGACGAAAGCTACGCCGGGGCCTCGTCCTATTTCCGGCTCAAAACGACGGTCGCGGAGCTGTTCGGCATGCCGTGGTTCCTGCCCACGCACCAGGGGCGTGCTGCGGAGAACGTGATCTTTTCGGCACTGCTCAAGGCGGGCGACATCGTCCCGGGCAACTCCCATTTCGACACCACCAAAGGGCACATCGAATTCCGCCGCTGCCACGCCGTGGACTGCACGATCGACGATGCGGCCGACACCCAGAAAGAGTTGCCGTTCAAGGGTGAGATGGACATCGCCAAGCTCGAAAAGCTCCTGCGCGAGAACCCGCGCGAGAAAGTCCCGTGCGTCGTGCTGACCATCACCAACAACACGGCCGGCGGCCAGCCCGTGTCGATGCGCAACATCCGCGAAACGGCCGAAGTCTGCCGCCGCTATGGCGTACCCCTGCTGCTCGACTCGGCCCGCTTCGCCGAGAATGCCTATTTCATCAAGACCCGCGAGGAGGGCTATGCCGACAAGACCATCAAGGAGATCGTCCGCGAAATCTACACCTATGCCGACATCATGACCATCTCGGCCAAGAAGGACGGCGTGGTGAACATGGGCGGCTTCGTGGCGATGCGCTCCGAGGAACTCTACAAAAAGGCGATGTCGTTCAGCATCATGTTCGAAGGCTACGTCACCTACGGCGGCATGTCGGGCCGCGACATGGACGCGCTGGCCGTGGGACTGGACGAGAACACGGAATTCGGACAGCTCGACGCCCGCATCCGGCAGGTGCGGCTGCTGGGCGACCTGCTGGACCAGTACGGCGTCCCCTACCAGCGTCCGGCAGGCGGGCACGCGATCTTCGTGGATGCGAAGAAGGTGCTTCCGAACCTCCCGAAGGAGCAGTTCATCGCCCAGACGCTGGCCGTGGAACTCTACCTCGAAGCGGGCATCCGCGGCGTGGAGATCGGCTCGATCCTCGCCGACCGCGACCCCGAGACACACGAGAACCGCTACCCCGCGCTCGAACTGCTGCGCCTGGCCATCCCGCGCCGCGTCTACACCGACAACCACATCCGGGTGATCGCCGCCGCATGCCGCAACATCTTCGAGCGCCGCGCGGAGATCACCACGGGTTACCGCATCACCTTCGAGGCGCCGATCCTGCGCCACTTCACCGTCGAACTCGATAAAATCCGTTAACGATGAAACGAATCCTTCTCACACTGGCCGCGCTCGGCACAGCCCTCACGATGCAGGCGAAAGTCGTCCTGCCCGGCATTTTCGGCGACAACATGGTGCTCCAGCAGCAGTCCGAAGCGCAGTTCTGGGGCAAGGCCGCGCCCGGCAAGAAGGTCACGATCCGCCCCTCGTGGAGCACGCAAGGCATTACGGCCAACGTCGGCAAAGACGGCCGCTGGCGGGCCGCCGTGCCCACCCCGGAGGCCGGAGGTCCCTACACGATCGAATTGAGCGACGGCGAGCGGCTGACGCTCCGCGACGTGCTGATCGGCGAGGTGTGGCTCTGCTCCGGACAATCGAACATGGAGATGCCGGTACACGGATTCCCCAACCAGCCCGTCGAAGGTTCGGCGGAGGCGATCATCCGGGCCAGGGCCGCGACGCCGATCCGCCTCTGCACCGTCAAACGCAGCACGGCACGCACGCCGCAGGAGGAGTGCGCGGCACAATGGCTGAAGCACACCCCCGAAGCGGTCGCCGGAACCAGCGCCACGGCCTACTACTTCGCCCGCTACTTGCAGAGCGTGCTGGACGTCCCCGTGGGCGTCATCGTCACCTGCTGGGGCGGCACCCCGGTCGAGGCGTGGATGGACCGCGAAACAATGTCCGGATTCAAGGAGTTCGACCTCTCGTTCCTTGACAACCCGGACCAAATCGACCGCCCCCAGTACAAACCCTGCGGACTTTACAACGGCATGATCGCACCGCTCGTACCCTACACCGTGAAGGGATTCCTCTGGTATCAGGGCGAGTCGAACAGGCCGAATCCCACCCAGTACCGGGCGCTGATGCCGGCCTTCGTGAAGATGCTCCGCGAGCGCTGGGCGCAGGGCGAGCTGCCGTTCTACTACGTGCAGATCGCACCCTACCGCTATGATGGACCCGACGCCATCAGCGGAGCCTTGCTGCGCGAAGCCCAGCTGCATAATCTGAAGGATATTCCATCGAGCGGCATGGCCGTAACACTCGACATCGGCGACGAGGGCTGCATCCATCCGGCCAAAAAAGAAGAGGTCGGAACACGTCTGGCCTGGCTGGCGCTGTCGAAAACCTACGGCATGAAAGGCATCGACGCCGATACGCCCGTCTGCGAAAAGATGGAGGTCGCCGACGGCAAGGCCTACCTGACCTTCGCGACAGGTCCCGACGGCCTGGCGCCCTACGGCCGCACGCTCACGGGCTTCGAAATGGCGGGCGCCGACCGCGTCTTCCACCCGGCCACAGCCCGGATCGAGAAGGGCAAAAGCCGCCTGATCGTCGCGTGCGACGCCGTTCCGGAACCGGTCGCCGTGCGCTACGCCTTCCGCAACGTTTCCGAAGCCACCCTTTTCAACACCTCCGGCATCCCCGCCTCCTCGTTCCGCACCGACGACTGGGAGGTGAAGTAAACGCATGTTCCAACCGACCGATCCGGCCGCGGGGACAGACCTCCGCGGCCGGATTTTTTCAGACCCGCATCTCCGGACACGTCAGCAGGAGACGCAGCGGTTCAGCGAAGCGAGGATTTTCCGGTTGGCGGAGTCGATGACCGAGGTTTCCAGCGCCGAGAGGTAAATCTGCGTCGTGCGCTCGGAGGTGTGCCCCATTCCGGCGCTGATCACCGGCAGCGGCACATTGTGGTTGCGGGCCGCCGTCGCCCAGCTGTGACGCGAGGTGTAGGACGAAAGCCCGGAGTCCAGCCCCAGCAGCGACGCGAGCTTTTTCAGCAGACGGTTGTAGTAGTTCAGCGCGACCTGATACTGCGCATAGGCCCGGGCCGGGTCCTCGGCCGTCAGCACCGGGAAAAGATAGGGCGTATCGCGCGTGCGCGGAGCGTACCGGCCGATGATCTCGCGCATGCACGGCTCCAGATGCACGGTCATCCGCTGCCCCGTCTTGCGGCGCACGTAGTGGATCGCCCCGTCCCTCATGTCCTTTTTCCGGAGAAAAGCCATGTCGACGAACGCCATGCCACGCATGCAGTAGCTGAAAACGAACAGGTCGCGGGCCAGCGGCAACGCACCCGAAACCGGCAGGTCGAGGCTCTTCAGACGGGCGATGAGCCGCTCGTCGATGGCCCGTTTGCGCGTGCGGTCGACGCCCGTATAGACACCGCCGAACGGCGACGCCGGCTCGGCCAGCCGCCTGCGGACCGCCTTGTTGTAAACCGAGCGCAGGATGCGCATGTAGAACGACACGGTGTTCCGGACGACCCCGCGGCGCAGCAGGTAAGCGTTGTACTCCTCGACCAGCCGCTCGGTGAACGCGGCGAAAGGCAGTTCGCCGCCGCCGAGAAAGCCCGAAAAACTGCGGAGCGTGCGCGTGTAGTTGCGGGCCGTGCCCAGCCGGTTGTCGGCTGTCAGCTGCGCGATCTGCTCGCGCATGAACGCCGTCACGCCCACGCCGCAGGACTGTGCGCAGAAGCGGTCGGCAACCTCGTCGACCGTATAGGGCCGCCCCTCGCGGCCCAGGTCGCGGATGATCCGGTGCAGCCGGTCCACGTCGCACTCTATGCGGCACTGCCAGACCGGAACGCGGCCCGGCTCGGGAGAGACGGCCCGCTGCGCCGAAGCGTCCCACTCGCCGGGCATCAAACGGATGCCGGTCGTAATGCAGCGGGTCCGACGGAGATGGGTCAACTGATAGTAGATGGTTCCGGCCTTGCCGGATACGCGCGATGCGCGGAATTTTACCTTTACGGAAGTGATCATAACAGTATGGGATTTGTTCCGAAAGGTCGCAATTATCCTCTGTTTCGCACGCATACCCACCCCCGCTTAATCGGGTAAGCGACCTGCTTTATCCGGATTTCCCGATACAGAGCAGGCCCGGGATTTCGGCCCGGGCCTGTTCTTGCGACAAAACCGCCGCTCTACGCGCAAACCGCAATCAATGCGGTCATCGGCAGCGCAGGCCGTCAGTTCTTCAGTCGGCTTTCCGCCCGAAGCAACTCCCGGACAGCCGCCGGCCGAAAGCTAAATCAGCGTTTCGAGGATCTGCACGGCATTGAGCGCCGCACCCTTCTTGATCTGGTCGCTCACGCACCAGAACGCCAGGCCGTTGTCGCACGTCAGGTCCTTGCGGATGCGCCCCACGTACACGGGGTTCTTGCCGGCGATGAAGAGCGGCATCGGGTAGACCTTGCCGGCGGGATCGTCCATCAGCACCACGCCTTCGGCCTTCGAGAAGGCTTCGCGGGCTTCGGACACGGAGACGGGACGCTCGGTTTCGAGCCACACGCTCTCCGAATGGGCGCGCATCACCGGGACGCGCACGCAGGTCGCCGACACGGCGATGTCCGAATGCATGATCTTGCGCGTCTCGTGGAACATCTTCATCTCCTCCTTCGTATAGTCGTTGTCGGTAAAGACGTCGATATGCGGAATCACGTTGTAGGCCAGCTGGAAGGCGAATTTCGCCACCGTCGGTTCCTTGCCCGCGCCCAGTTCGGCATACTGCGTCTCCAGTTCCGCCATGGCGGCCGCCCCGGCGCCGCTGGCCGACTGGTACGTCGACACGTGCACGCGGCGGATATGCGACACGTCCTCGATCGCCTTCAGCGCCACAACCATCTGGATCGTCGTGCAGTTGGGATTGGCGATGATGCGGCGGGGCGCGTTCTTCGCATCCCCGGGGTTGACCTCCGGCACGACGAGGGGCACGTCGGCATCCATGCGGAAAGCGCTCGAATTATCAATCATAACGGTCCCGTGCCGGGTGATCGTCTCGGCGAACTCCTTCGACGTACCCGCTCCGGCCGATGTCAGGGCGAAGTCGATTCCCTTGAAATCGTCGTTGTGTTGCAGCAGTTTGACGGTAAGCTCCTCCCCGCGGAATTTATAGGTACGGCCCGCGCTGCGCTGCGAACCGAACAGCACCAGTTCGTCGATCGGGAGCCGGCGCTCCTCCAAAATCCGCAAAAACTCCTGGCCCACAGCGCCGCTGACGCCCACAATAGCAATTTTCATCTCGATAAAGTTATAAAGTGATCATCGTTTCCGCTCGGACGAACCGTACACGGAAGCTCCGGAGGCAAAAATAACGATTTTCCGGGAAAAATCCTCCTTCCGGCCTGTAAATCGGCAAAATCCGGAACGCAGGCACACGATCCGGACACCGGAAAACGACTGCGTACGAACCGTTCCGCCCGCACCGCCGCCGCAGCAACTGCCCGAAAACATCCGCAGAAACGGTCCCGGCAACGGCTGCCGCCCGAAAACATCCGCAGAAACGGTCCCGGCAAAGGCTGCCGCCCGCTTTCACCCGCACCCGGCACCGTACCCGCGCAGCATCCACCCGGCTCCCACACCCGGCACCCGCGCCGCCGAGGGCTTTGCTTACGCCCGGTCCGATTCCTCCGCCCGGGCATCCTTTTCCCGCAGCGCCTCCTCGATCTTCCGCTCGCGATAGACCTTCGGCGTCGCCCCGAACCGGGCGATGAATCCCCGGAAAAAGGTACTGCGGTTGGCGAACCCCGACTTGTAGATAATCTCGTCGATCGAGAGCCGCGTGGTCGCCAGCAACTGCTCGGCCAGGTTCAGCCGGTACTCCCGGATGATTCCCGCCGGGGTCTGGCCGGTGATCGTCCCCAGCCGCCGGTAGAAATTGCAGAGGCTCATGCCGAGTTCCCGGGCGATGAACTGCGTCGAGAACCCCGGATCGAGAATGTTCCGGTTGATGATGTCGAGCATCCGCTCCAGAAACGCCTTGTCGTCCTTGTGCAGCAACCGCCCCTGCGTGAGGTCGAAGGCGCTGTAAACCGAGCGTCCGTAGCTTTTCAGCGATTCGTAACGGCGCAGCAGCTGGTCGACGACACTCTGCAAATGGGTAATGTCGAAGGGTATCTTCAGGCAGATGTCCACGCCCAGTTCCAGCCCCTCGACCTTCACGTCCGTACGGGAAACCGCCGTCAACAGGATAATCGGGACCTGCATCAGCTGCTTGGTTTCCCGGATGCTGCGGATCAGGCCGATCATCGCCGCATTGAGCGACACCGTCCCGCAGATGATGATCTGCGGCTGCGCTTCGGCCAGTTTCTCCTGCGGGCATTTCAGGTCGGAGACGATCCGCACGTTGTAGCCGCCGCTGAACAGACCGGCGATGAAATCGGCCATATCCCGGTCCTCGTTGATGACGAGCATCGTCGGGAGCATGTCGCCGAACGTCATCACGGAGGCTTCGGGAACCGGCACGGGCAGGCTGAACCGCCGTCCGGGAGCGATGTCGGGCTGTGCGGCGGACCGTGCCGCACGGGTGATCTCGAGCCGCGGCAGCGACAGCGTAAAGGTCGTCAGCCCGTCGCGGCTCTCCACCCGGAATTCGCCCTGGAGTTTGGTCACGAGGTTGTAGCAGATCGTCAGCTCCAGGTCTTCCTTCAGCGACACGCCCTGGCGGCTCAACGCCCCCAGGTGGTTGAACAGTTTGTAGCGGTCGAAAATCAGTTCGATCTGCCCGGCGTCGAGTTCCACGCCCCGGTTCGAGACCTCGATCCGAAGCCGTTCCGCTGCGCCGGAAGTCTCCTCCCCGGCGCCGGAAGCCGCCCCGTCCGGACGCGGCACGGAGCAGGTCCCGACCGAAACGCTCACCTCGCCGTCCGGCTCCGTTCGGCGGAACGCATTGGACAGCAGGATATTGAAGATCATCATCAGGATATTGCGCACCGAAGGGAACAGCACGCCGCTGCCTACGGCCGTCCGGTAGGCGATACGGTTCTCCCCGGCATAATCGGCGAATGTCTGCGCGATGCCGCCGGCCGTGCGCGAAACGTCCAACATCTCGATATCGTCCGAACCGTCGACGGGATCGGTCGACTGGAATTCGTTGAGCATATAGATCAGATCGTTGATCTTCTGCGCGTTGTGCCGGATCAGTTCCGCCTGCCGGCGGACGAACGCGTCGGCCGACTTGCAGCCCATGATCTGCTGGCAGGGACCGTTTATCAGCGTCACGGGGATCGAGAGTTCGTTGGTCAGGTTGGAGAACGACCAGATGCACGACTCATAGACCAGTTCCCGCTGCCGCTGTTCGTAGAGCGACTGCCGGAGCCGCGCCCGGAGCCGGCGGCGGCGGATCAGGTATCCCGACACGCCGATAACGACGCCCAGCGTTGCGGCGAGATACCCGATCCAGGCCCAGGTCGAGGCGTAGGGCGGAGCCAGCACGCGGATCGGCAGGCGGCTGACGGGACTCCACTCCCCGGTCGTATTGTTCCGGTAGCGCACCCCGAGCGCATAGCGGCCCGTGGGAAACGCAGCGAAAGCCAGCGTGTTGCTGTGGTAATTGTCATGCCAGTCGCCGTCCAGTCCCTCGATATTGTAAAAATAGGAATAATTGCTGCCGTTGACGTAATCCAGCGCCGCGATCGAAAGACTGAAAGCATTCTGATGATGCCGCAGCACCATCCGCCCCCGACGCATCAGCGTCCCGACATCGTACGACTCGCCGTTGGCCCTCACCTCGCGGAACCGGATGGGCGGCATGTAGGAGGCCGCTTCGGAATCCCCGCTGTCGGAGATGACCACGAAGCCGTTGATCCCTCCGAAAAGCAGTTTTCCCCGCTCCCGGTCGTAAAAATAGGCTCCGTCGCTGAACTCGACCACGTCAAGTCCGTACGAAGCGCCGTAAACCACCGAACGGTTCGTCGCCGGGTCGTAGCGCACGATGCCGGCATTGGTCCCGACCCAGATGTTGTCGAGCGAATCGACCAGCAGGCCGTGGATCACCCCGCAGCGCAGCTGGTCGTTGCTGTAATCGGGTTCCGCGCCGCAGCCCGCCGGATCGTAACGCACCAGGCCGCAGCCGGTCCCGAACCACGACGAGCCGTCCGAACGGCACACGCCCGCCGTCACGTCGTTCACGGCCAGCCCCCGGCGGGTGTCGAACCCGACGGTCCGGCCCTCCCGGGTGCGCCTGTCATAGTGTACGACGCCGATACCGTGGTTGCAGAACCAGAGGGTGGAATCGGACTCCTCGCAAACGGAGAAAAAGAAGTTCCGGCTCCGCGCCTTGAGTCCCAGCTCCACCGGTTCGACATTCGCGGCGACGGGCGCGTCGGCGCTCCCGGACAGTTCGATGCGCCAGACCCCGTAGCCCACGCTCGCAGCCCACAGCACCCCGTCCCGGTCCTCGTAAAGCCCGTGAATGCGCCGCAGCGCCCCGCTCCGCGGCAGTTCGAAAATCCGCCTGTGCCGGTACGAGTAGTAGCACACGCCGCCGTCGCCGCCGATCCACAGCACATTGCGGCGGCTTCCGGCAAACGTATAGACCGAATTTTTCCCCAGCGGCGAATCGGCGGCCGTATAGCTGTCGGTATTCTCCCGCGTAAAGGTCCGCCGGGAGTAGAAATCGCGGATGCGCAGGATGCCGTCGTTCTTGGTCCCGATCCAAAGGTCGCCCTCCGGGTCGACATGGAGCGCCTTGATCGGTTTGGTCAGCAGGTAGGGCAGCGTTTCGTAGGTGACCGAACGGATCGCGACCTCCCCGACCGCCTGCCGCAGCAACCCGCTGCCGTCGGTTCCGATCCAGACAATATCCTGGTTACAGTCCTTCAGCAGCGCAAAAACGCCGCAGTTGACGTCGATCTCCTGCAACTCGTAACGCCCCTCGATCGGATCGGTCGAACGGAGCCGCAGCACGCCGCTCATCCCGAAGGCCAGCACGTAATCGTCCTTGTCGCTGATCACCGACGAAAGGGTGCCGCGCCGTCCGAGCTCCTCCCGCAGGTCGAAAATCGGGAAAGCCCGCCGCTGCCCGGTGTCGAAGCGGAACAACATGCCGTTCCGGTCGGTGAAAAAGATCGTCCGGTCGCCGTCGTAACGGGTGAACACCACCCCGTCCGGCAGCGGCATCCGCTCCCACTCCCCCACCGAAGCCCTGCCGCCGGCGTCATAGACCACCTGCGCACAACGAATATCCTCCGAACGCACCAGCCACAATACGCCGTCGCCGTCGAGGCACATGCGCAGCACCCCGTTAAGCTCCTCCCCGCGGACATCGACCGGCTCGAACGCACCCTGCGACGCCACATATCCGTACAACTTGTTGCCATGCAGGAAAAACGCCTCGTCCCGGCTGCGGGCCGCGAATTTATAGACCCGCTGGAATCCGGCGAGCATTTCGATCCGCCGGTCGCGCGTGTCGAAGCGGTCGACACCGTAGTTGGTCCGCACCCAGAGGTAACCGTCGTCCGTGGCTACGATCTCCTGAATCAGGTTGCCCGAGAGCCGGAAATGCCGGGCGGAATTGCCGTCCCACAGATTCAGTCCGTCGCAACTGCCCGCCCAGATATACCCGTCCGCATCCTGCGCCAGCGACAGAATCGAACTGTTCGACAGCCCGTCGCGGTGGGTAATGCGGCGGATATTCTGCGGGAATGCACTCCGGACGACCGCGACCGCGAGGAGAAGGAATACGCATCTGAAATACATAGCAGGGCGAATTAGATAAAAACAGACCGGAATATCTATGTAAATATATACAAAAAAACCGGATTTCAAAACAAAATATCCCATTTAGCGACAACGCCGATTCCCCTTGGTACAAGGGCTTTTTCCCGGATACGCCGGATGGCTTTTCCGGCGAGCGGCAAAGAGCGATCTTGGGCGCTATGATATGAAATCATACTTCTTTTACAAGAAAATATACTCGCACAATGCCGTTTTCCGATATTTTTGTAGAAGCCCTGACGAAAGTTTCCGCTTCCCGAAAGGCTTATTTGCGACACCTATATATAAAACCCGCATGCTATGAAGAAAACGCACTTGTTTCGGCATCAGAGGTATTCGCATCCAAATCGGACGATAGCCGGAAAATCATTCCGGGCAGTCTCCGCATCGTTTTCCGTATTCCAGTTCCGCCGGTCGAAATACCGGAAGCAACGGCATCCGAACGACCCGCTCTTCGGCTGATCCGCCGTATCGCCCTCTCTCTTACGTTCGCATCCTCCCGCAGCATCTCTACCCACACCCGCTGCACGCTTATTCAAACGCACTGTTCCTTTTCCGATAGCCGACGGCCCATCGGAAAGGCAGCCGGCCCGAACCTCGTACCAAACCCATTTAAATTTTCGCCTATGATAAAAAAATTGCTCTTATCGCTATCGGCGGTTTTCTGTATGACGGCAGCTTCAGCCCAGACCCAGACGGTCAAAGGCCGCGTCGTCGATGAGAACAACGCACCGGTCATCGGTGCGACCGTTGTCGTCAAGAACCGCCCGACAATCGGCACTTCGACCGATGTCAAGGGAGAATTCGCACTTCAAGGAGTCCCGAAAGGAGGGGGGGGGAAACTCCAAATCT
>OGIR01001473.1_pt1 | contig 12812 bp, 10 predicted proteins | sample 1571831 | NCBI WGS metagenome assembly OGIR01 (sample SAMEA2582124, study PRJEB24529) | metagenome | biome: Human gut stool | place: China | collected 2011 | reverse complement strand
TTTGGAACGTAATGGTTCAAAAACGATTCAATAAAAATGCCATGATGTACTTTGGCATCAATAATATCTTTAACCATCGCGATGATGACCGTGCTACGCAAGAACGTGTGTATCGTGTAGGGGTTAACCTTAAATTTGGTGGTGGAGACAGCAGTAAAACGACAGCTATCGGTAAGACTAAGGATGGTACAAAAGGTAGCGTAACAGGTGCAAATGTAACGGATACTAATGGGAAAGTTACAAATGGTGAATCCGGTGTACAAAATGTATCTGATGTGGTTCGCTTAACTGATTTTATTCATTCTGATTTCGACACTACTAAAGAACGTGGTGTTACATTAGTTGGCGACTACAGAGCACGTTGGATGGCACATGATGGCTCTAATAGACCACAATCTCCATTTAGAGAAAATTCCGCTATTGGTTCTGCAAAAGCTAATATGTACGATGCCAATCGTCATAGCTTTGAACAACGTTTGCGCCTAGGCTTCGATGCTCGTCTTAATGAGTTTACCAATCTTAAAGTTATCGGTAGTGCAACTGGTATGAGCGGTGTTGATACAAGCTGGACACAATCCGATTCTAAAGGCTTTAACCATCAACGAATCGACACAGTTGATCTCACAAGACGCGTTAAAAAATGGGATGTATCGGTAGGTCGCTTAACAGAACCTATGGGGGCTAGTGGCTACTGGTTTGGTCAATCTTATGATGGCGTTCGTGCCGTTTGGAATGGTAATGACTCACAAGTTCGTATTGGTGTTGGTACTTTCAAACATAGTACAGGTATTACTGATTCGGCTTATACTCATGCAGTACATGAAGTTATTTATAGACCGCCAACAGCGGCTGAATTGATTGGTATCAATCGTGATGAATATCCATATGATATCAACAGTGCTACAAAAACTGGCTCTGATGGTGAGAAAAAATCTACAGAGGATGCAGCAGCACCAGATAGTCCTAATGGTATCTATGATTCTACTTACAAAGGTAAGACAGATAGCATCTACTTCTATCAACAACTTAAAGGCTTACAAGATGAATATGAGGCTTATAAGGAGTCATTAGATCTTAGCTGGAGCAATCCAAACCGCGATCAAGAAATGGCTAAAGCTGATGCTAAGCTAAAAGAGACTCAACAAAAACAAGCTCAAATCATGGGCCATTTACAAGATATTCTTACAAAAGCATATCCTACAGATATGGCTGGGAAGAAATTCTCCCTCGATATTCCATCTGGTGGTTATGCAATGTATGAAATCACTAATAAGCATACAGGAGAAAAACTCTATAAGACAGGGGACATTATGTATAATGTGAACTCCTCCTTATACCCTGAATACTTAAAAGAAAAGGCTAAAGGTCTTATCGTATCAACCGATAATAAAGATGCTTTAGTAAATCCTAAGGCCTATGTTGAAAAACATGGTGACGAGATCAATCAATCCGTAGCAGAAATTGCAAAATATAATGCTACAGATAACTGGAGTAATTATAACAATAGTGAGCTCGATGTTGTTTGGGTTAAACAGCCAGATGGCACTTACAAACAATCCTATGATTACTATGGTCAACCATCTAGTGATTATGAGTTCACTGGTTATTTAGGTGCTAAAACGTATAAATACGATAGTGGTAGCTATGTATTTAGCGATTATGATGCTAAAGATGCGATTTATAAAAAGAACTTTACAATGGCCTCTAACGACTGGGGTGAAGGTAGTTCTGATTATGGTTGGGGCATGACACCAGCAATGTACAACTATTTATACAATCTTGAAAAAGTTGTACATGATGCAGAGTCTGAAAATAAATTACCTCGTGAAGCAATAGGCAAGATCATCGGTAATTTGATTCGTACAGAAGGTGTAGTTCTTGAAAAAGATACTGTACCGGCTATTGATAAAGCGGCCTTTGTTCAATACAAGAAACAAATAGGCTCTCGTCTTGGGTTACAAGCCTGGTACTTACGTTCCTTTGGCGGTAAAAGACATACCTATTTAAATGCAAATGGTAACGGCAATGATGAATATAACTTCTCAAATGTAGCTCAAGTATTCGGTATTGGCGCTAAATATCAATTAGGTGCTAATGCTTCGGTTACTGTTGATTACGGCCAAAACCGTTCCAACTTAGGGCGTTACTTAAATGGTAACACTGTATATCAACATGAACGGGGCACTGCGGACTTTGCTATTAAAGGTCATCAAATGGGTGGTACACCTCACTTCTGGATGGCCCGCTTAGACATTGGTCGTGCTGATCTAGATGTTCCAAAATCTTGGAATGCATTTATCGACTATAAATATTTTGAACATGGTTCATTCTTTGGCGGTAATGGTACTGGTGCTGTACCAGATCGTTATCTCGATGGTATTCGTAGCTTCACATTTGGTGCGGGCTATGTACCACGCAAGGATTTACTCCTTGAAGCATTCTATACATTTGATGCGAAGGGCACTAATAAACGAGATACTTTATATGGTAGTGAAAGCTTTAAGTTAGGCGATTATACAAGAATTCAAGGGACCTACAGGTTCTAATGTTCAGTCTGTAAACAGGCAGAAAGGTTACTAATATGGAAAACTTAAATTATGTCATTCACTTGTTTCATAGTGGCGGGTATGTAATGTATCCATTATTACTCTTGTCTTTCATGGTTATCGCTATTGCTGTAGAACGGGCTTTCTTTTATCATAAGTATTCAGGTAAGACATTTGTTGTTACACATGCAGTAAATGAACTAGCAAAATTACAAAAGTGGGACGAAATTGATAAAGTAATCAAAGAAAATCCATCTATTGCAAGTCGCATTGCAGAAGCTGGTCTACATAATGATTCTAGCGAAGAAGCAATGAAAACGGCCTTCGCTGATCAAATGGGTGTTGATGCGGTTGGTTTCCGTAAATATATGGATTACCTAAGCGCTACTGTTACAATCTCCCCACTATTAGGCTTACTTGGTACTGTTACAGGTATGATTGGTTCCTTTAGTATTCTCGATGCTGGTGCTGGTGCATCCGCTATTACTGGTGGCGTTGGTGAAGCCCTCATCGCTACAGCTTCTGGTTTGTGTGTAGCCATCATGGCATTTATTGTGTACACATTCTTTAGCCATCGTTTAGATTCCATTATTAATCAAATCGAAGGTATGTGTGTGAACATCGTTAGTGCTAAGCGAGAAGGGTGGAATTAATTATGAACCTACAAAGCTTTCGTATGAAAACAAAGCCTGAATTCATGATTATCCCAATGATTGATATTATTTTCTTCTTGTTGGTATTCTTCATGATGAACAGCTTGCAAACAGTTGCTCAAAAGGCGTTATCCGTGCAATTACCACAAGCTACTAGTGCCTCTGCACCAGCTCAATTACCTGTAGTACTTACATTGGATGCAGAAGGACATATTACAATTGATAATAAGCCAATGAGCATTGATGATGCTGAAGCAATGGTTAAACAGCGTATTCAAGAAAATCCAAATGCTAGCGTTATTTTACAAGCTGACAAACGCGCTGCTCATGGTCAAGTTGTAGCGATTATGGATATGTTAAAACAATCTGGCGTTAAACGCTTGGCTATTGCAGCCGAACAGAAAGGATAACTATGGGACTAGGCATATCATGGAAAAAAGCAGCCATTATATCCGCCATAGTTCATCTCATTGCTCTCTTTGTTGCCGTAATCTTTTTCGTAGTAGTTCCAGCAATTCAAGATATGGAAACGTATGAGATCGACCTCACACAAAGTGTACTCGATGATGGCGGCAGCGGTCATGCTGGTGGAGGTGGCGGGAACAGGTCTGACCTATTCCCAAAACCGTTGTCAGCAGATGAAGTGGCGGCAAGAACAAAGGCTGTTGTAGCGAATATAGATCCATCTACTGTAACAGATATTCCTGATGCAGTAGATGTACCCCCGAAAGGCGGCGAACATAAAGGTAATGCCTCTGGTGATAATTCCGCAGGTGGTTCCGGCCCTGGTACTGGTGGCGGCTCTGGCGGTGGTAACGGTACAGGTGTTGGCACTGGTAATGGCGATGGTCAAGGTCAGGGGAATGGTAACGGTGACGGCCCTGGTAAAGGTGATGGTCATGGTACGGTGAAAGCTGCCTTTGATACGGAAGGATTCCGTGTAAGAGTGCAAAATAATGCACAAATGCCTTCAATGGCTTTAAAAAGAAAGTTACAAGGTGATGTAACTGTACAAGTTACATTAGATACAAATGGCAACCTTATTGGTCAAAGTATTGTATCGTCTACCAATGAAATCTTTAATGATGCGGCTATGTCTGCAGTGGTAGCGGCAACACCATATCAAAATCTAACTGGTGAAGATATAGATATCAATGTACCAGTTGAGTTTAGAGGTCATGAATCATCTGATGATGAAGATGAATAGAAGTATCTATGTGATAGACCTATCTATGAATTAAAGGAGATAATTATGAAATCCATTATTTTATATTCATCCCTCACGGGAAATACTAAAAGCGTAGCAGAAGCAATGGCTTCCGTCATGCCTGAAGGTACGCCTTGCGTCCCTGTAAAAGAGGCGCCTGAGAATTTAGGAGATTATGATACTGTGTTCGTAGGTTTCTGGGTAGATCGCGGTACAGCGAATAAAGAGGCGGCCAAATTGATTGAAACCTTGAAAAATCCTAATATCGTATTCTTTGCTACCTTAGGTATGTATGCAGATTCCGATCATGCTCGTGAAAGTATCGAAAAAGCATCCGAGTTATTACAAAACAAGGAATCCCTTGTAGATGGCTTCGTATGCCAAGGTAAAATCGATCCTAAAGTCATCGAAATGATGTATAAAATGTTCCCACCTGGATCTGCTCACGGTCAAAGCCCTGAACGCGATGCGTTACATAAAGCGGCTGAAACGCATCCAGATGAACAAGACTTTGCAAATGCAAAAGAATTTACAAAATCTGTACTTGCAAAGTTGCAAGCCTAAACTGAAAGGGGATTGGAGTATGAGTTTAGCAAGTTTCTTTGAGTCCATTCCGGAGAAGCAACGGAATCTACAACTAGGTTTAGAATGCGATAATCCGATGAGTGGTGCATTCCCTCATAAACGCGTTGTTCATGCTGGTCTCAATGGTATTTTGGTTTCTCCAAAGGAAACACAAGCTGTTTGGGATACCTTAATGAATGGCACACCTAAAAAAGGTGAAATGCAATGCGCCTATATTCACATTCCGTTTTGTAAGACCAAATGCACATACTGTGGCTTCTTCCAAAATGGTACGAGTCAAAGCGTAGAAGACCAATATATTGATGGTCTTATTAGCGAATTAAAACTGGCTAGTGAACGTCCTAGATTAAAAGATGGTTTGATTCATGCTGTGTTTATTGGCGGTGGCACGCCAACATCATTATCTCCAGCAAACTCTAAAAGATTGTTGAAAGCCATTAAAGAGTATTTGCCACTAGCTAATGATTATGAATTGACTTTAGAAGGTCGTATTCACGATTTGATTCCTGAAAATCTCGACGTATGGATGACAAATGGCGTTAACCGTATGTCCATTGGTGTACAATCTTTCAACACAGAGGTACGCCAAATGGTGGGACGTTTAGATACAAAAGAAACCGTATTAGAACGGTTAGCTGCATTAAAAGCCTATGGACAATGTTCCGTTGTTATCGATTTAATTTACGGTTTACCAGGTCAAACGATGGAGGTTTGGGAACAAGATTTGGCAGATCTTGTAAGCTCTGGCGTAGACGGTGCAGACCTTTACCAATTAAATGTATTTGATGGTAGTGATCTTAATAAAGATATTGCAAAAGGCAAGGTGCCCGCAGCAGCCACAACAGCTATGCAAGGGGATATGTTCGAGTTTGGACGCAAATACTTAGACGAGCGTTCCTATCGTCGATTGAGCGCGGCTCACTGGAGTGCGAATAACCGTGAACGTAGCTTGTATAATATCTTAGCTAAAGCTGGTGTTCCGATGTTCCCATTCGGAAGTGGTGCCGGTGGTAATGTCGATGGGTACGGCATGATGTTACATCGTGCATTAAAACCATACGAAGATATGCTTAGTCGCGGTGAAAAACCATTTATGGCGCTCATGAAGCAAAGCGATTTACAACCTATCGTAAATCAGGTGGTAAGCCAGCTTGAACAAGGTTTCCTCAATATTAAGAGCTTAACTGAATTAGATGCAAAACTAGATGAATTAAACTGGCTTTATAAATTATGGGAAAAACGTGGTCTCGTAGCTTACAATGGTTTGCTTTATAAGTTGACTGCAGCCGGTGAATTCTGGACTGTAAATCTTACACAAAGTACATTAGAAGCCGTTGAATATATCATGACAGGTAAAAACTCCTTCGCTATGGAGGCTGTGGCTGCTCAAGATACTAAAACAACGTCTAAAGATAATCCTAATCAAGAGGTACGTGGCATTGGCCAAGGTAAAGCTAATATTTCGGTACCAACTGATGAGGATTCAGAAGCACAACGCAAGGAAGCTCTCATTGCAAAAGCAAAAGCAGAAATCGCCAAAAGTGGTGCTTCTGGTGAGTCAGCTAATCGAATGGTACAAGCTATGTACAATTTGAGTGCTGATGAAATTGAATATATGATGGAACGTATGATGTCTTAAATTTATATTACACCTTGAATCTAACAACCCTTTTCAATAACAACATATACTAAACAAGACATAGTACGTGACATATAGTACTCTTTGTAGTACAGAGAAACCCTAGACATTAGTCTGGGGTTTACTTTTTATAGAACGAAATGTATTCTGTAATTATATGAATCACTAATAAGAAAATGGGCTATCTTATGGATATGCCTTTGGGAGGTTAGTATAAGTATGTTTCCTCAAAAAAATATAGATATTGTAGGCATTGGGGCTAGTACGCTAGATCGATTTATCGTAGTGGATCATTACCCAACAGGCCGAGAGGTACAGCAAGTGGTTTCATCTACTACTGATGGTGGTGGCCCTGTAGCAACAGCGTTAGCAGTAGCCGGTAAATATGGTGCTCGTACAGTCATGATCGATAGTATTGGTGATGATATGGTGGGGCGTCATATTTTAGATGATTTTGAAAAATACAATGTAAATACAGATGCGATCCAGGTTGAACGTGGTGCTAACAGTGGCGTTGCTACCATTCTCGTAAAACATAGCACCGGAGAGCGGGCCGTATTTTTTGAACGCTCTACAGCTGTGGAACCAGAATTCCTAGATGCTCATAAACAGTTAATTGATAATTCCTTTATATTGCATATTAATGGACGTCATAGAACACTCATGCGTACTGCTATGGATGTAGCAAAGGATGTGGGTACCATTATTTCCCTTGACGGTGGTGCACAGCGCTACGACGAAGAGATGAAACCGATTACAGAGGCGAGTCATATCGTCATTGTAGCCCGTGATTACGCTGAAAAATATACAGGTACTACTAATCTAGAAGAGGCTTGTCGTATCATTCATGAACGAGGAGCACTCGTAGCAGGGGTTACAGACGGTGCTAATGGTAGTTATTTTGTGTGGCCTGATGGCACTGCCTATCGTTGTGAGCCGTTTTCTCAAGACTCTGTCGTTGATACAACAGGGGCGGGGGATAGTTTCCATGGTGCCTTTTTAGCTAAACTTTCTAATATTTTACATAGTGAGAGTGCTAAAGTAAGTTCGACGAATGCGGTTCAAGGTGATACCTCTTTATGTATTATTGAGTTACTTAAAGGCTGTGCCCATAGTGACTTGGAAAAAGCGGCTACCTTTGCGTCTGCCGTAGCGTCTTTAAATACACAAGGTATTGGCGGGCGCAGTCCTTTGCCGAGCCTAGAACTAGTTCATAAACTAATGGGATTGGAGTAAGGTCGTATGTGGCATGATATTTCACATTCTAATGTACAACGATATATGCAACAAAATCCCTATCGATTATTAGCGCTTAGCTTTTTAGGGGTTATGTTTATAGGCACGATGTTGCTTATGTTGCCTATTTCAAGTGCTCATGGGCAAACAACAACACTTGTAGATGCAGCTTTTACAGCGGTATCCTGTGTTTCCGTAACTGGACTTGCTACAGTAGATACGTATTATCATTGGTCTCTATTTGGCAAAATTGTTATGGTCATACTGATTCAGCTCGGTGGACTGGGGATTGTCTCTTTTACAACTATCATTGCCTTGCTTTTAGGTAAACGGGTAGGCCTAAAAAATCGGTTGCTATTGTCAGAAGATGTGGGACAAGAGGGAATGACAGGGCTATTACATATTACGAAAAAATTAACCTTGTATACCTTTGCCATTGAAATTATTGGCGGCATAATTTATACGATTCAGCTATATCCCTATATTGGGTACGCTGCATTGTATACAGGAATTATGCAAGCCATCTCTACCTTCTGCAATGCAGGCTTTGTATTTTTTGACAATGATCTACCATATGCCATGGTAGGGGATGTATTATTTAATATTAATACAATGGTTCTTATTGTTATCGGTGGTTTTGGGTACCTAGCAGCCTTTGATATATGGTCACACCGAAAGGTACGACGATTTGTGGATTTAAAATTACATACCAAAATCATGCTTGTTGGTACCATATTCTTAATTTTCTTAGGTGCCATCATTTTCTTAGGTGTTGAATGGTCTAACCCTAAAACCTTTGGACCGTTACCTATATGGAACAAAATCATGGCTTCTTTGTTCCAAGCCATTACACCTCGTACAGCAGGTATTGCAACGGTTGATTATAATGCATTGCATCCTATTACCCTGTTTATTACCATCATTCTTATGTTTATCGGGGCAGGCCCAAACTCTACTGGTGGGGGCGTAAAAATTAGTACGGTAGCGGTAGCGATTCTTTCATCCTGTACATTGTTTAACAACCGACCAGATACAGAGATTTTTGAACGGCGCATTTCGTTAGTAACTGTGCTAAAAGCAAATGGGATCATCTTTTTATCCATTCTTCTCGTATTACTAGCCACATGTTACCTTGCTTGGGATGAACCTTACGATTTTATTCGTCTACTATTCGAGGTTACATCTGCCTTTGGTACTGTAGGACTTACAACGGGGATTACGCCTAATTTATCTGAAAGTAGCAAATGGGTCTTAATGCTCGTCATGTTTACAGGACGTGTAGGTGTTATGACTGTTATCGGTACATGGGCGCTCAGAACTGCACCGACTAAGCCAATTGGTTATGCAGAAGAGAATGTATTGTTATAATTGCATAATAATTAATATATCAGGAGATATACTATGAAATATAAAACAATTGCTGTTATTGGCCTAGGCCAATTTGGGACAACCATCGCAAAGATGTTAGCCTCTATGAACCATGAAGTATTAGGTGTAGATATTAATCCAGAAATCGTACAAAAGGTTTCCCCTTATGTAACACATGCAATTGTGGCTGATACGACTGATGAAGAGGCGATCAAAGCATTGGCTTTGAGTCAATTTGATATTGTTATCGTAGCTATTGGTGACAATATACAAGCCAATCTCATGACATCTATGTTGTTGAAAGAAATGAATATGCCTTATGTAGTTTCTAAAGCGGAGAATGGTCTTCAAGGTAAGATGCTAAAGAAGATGGGCGTCGATATGGTGATTTATCCAGAATATGATGTGGCAGAACGGTTGGCGCAATCATTAACTAGAGAGCATGTGATGGATTATTTACAGCTTTCTAAAAATATTAGTCTCATTGAGGTTGTTATGCCTCAATTTATGGTTGGATCTTGCTTAAAGGACTCTAATTTGCGTGAGAAATACAATCTTAATGCAGTAGGAATTAGACGAGGTGAGGAATTAGAAGTTCCGCCAAATCCGACTACCATTCTTTCAGCATCGGATAAATTATTAGTAATTGGGAATAATTCTGATTTAGATGCGTTAACGGCGTAGTAAGTATACGAAAGAAATATAATTATATCGAAAAAATGTGATACAATAAAAATAGAATTCAGTATAGGTCATACGTGTTCGTATGGCCTTTTTAAATAGAAATGAAGGTTAGTATGACAGAAGAACAATATATAACGGCGCTGACCAATAATCCACATGGAATTAGGAATATTCCTAATCCTACAGAAGCAATGCAACTTACTTGCGTAGCCCAAAATGGCATGTTGTTGCAATATATTAAAGAACCTACTAGAAAGGTTATTGAAACGGCGCTTTCACAATCACCACGAGCCATACAATTCGTGGAAAATCCTACAGAAGATTTATTACAGACACTGGTAGAAAAGGACTGGGCTGTTTTAGAATATATCGATAATCCATCGGATACGATTGTTAAGCAAGCACTCGCTCAATCTGGATGGGCTATACGCTATATCTCAAATCCATTAGAAGAACTACAGCTGGAAGCTGTAAAGGCCAACTATGATGCGTTGCAATACATTAAGGATCCCAGCGAATCCGTACAATTACAAGCAGTTAAAGAAAATTACTTGGCCTTGCGTTATATTGATGAGCCTAGCGTAGCAGTTCTAGAAGCAGCAGTAAAACAAGATCCGCAGGCAATGCGACAAATCACAAAGCTTACTAAAGAATTGGCGTTGCACCTATTTAGTGTAAGTGCTGCCACACTAGGGTATATACCCAATAATTTAGGCGTCACTGTGGACGAAATTAAATCTATCATCATTAGCGCTATCTCTAGTGATACAGTTGATGCAGACTATATTCGTGAATTAATCAACAATAAAGCTATCGGAGGTCGTCAATCTAAATGGCCTATCGATCTATTGTCACTTATAGATGCTTATGGAACTAGGGCTGTTAAGAAGATTGCAGTTAGTGAATATTTGAAATATTAGAACGGAGATATAATGAACTTTATAGATACAATGGCAAGCGTAGAGTTAGTGCTTGCTGCTAATCAAGTACCTTTGCTCGTTGGTGAAACGGGGATTGGTAAAACATCTCTTGCGGCGCGTGTAGCCGCTGAGCATGATTGGGAACTGATAACAATTGACGGTAACCTCTTAAAAGAAGGTGAAATTGGTGGTTTGCCAACTGTAGAATCTGTTACACATACAGATGGTCGCGGTAATACGCATTCCGTGAAGACTACAGTGTATGCTGTGCATCATACATTGGAACATGTGGCACAAGCAGTAGATAAAGGACGCCAAGTATTGCTATTTATCGACGAAATTAATCGTGCAGAACATGCGGTGCAACAAGAGTTAATGAACCTTATTTTGAATCGTGAAATTAATGGCTTTTCTTTAAGCGACCAAGTGCGCATTATAGCCGCTATGAACCCTGAGGATTCTTTTGACTATCAAACAATTGATATGGACCCAGCACAACAAAACCGTTTTGTATGGCTCTATATGAATGCTGATTACATGCAATGGATTGACTGGGCTATTGGTGCGGGGATTGAAGAAAAGGTTATTGAATTCATTTCTTCTTATCCAGAATATTTGAACCAACGTCATGAAGATGACATTGATGCTACACCACGTTCCTTTGAACGCGTATCTGGGTTATATACAATTTATAAAACTCAAGAAGGCTCAGCATATAGTCGCGAAGTCTTCATGAATGTTATCCGCGGTAACGTAGGGAAACTCATTGCGGAGGCTTTCGTAAACTTTGTTGAGTCCGATCAAGAGCCACTTATTACCTTTGATGATGTATTGGCGGCGGTTCAAAAACCAGGTGCTATTATGTCTATGGCTGAACAGGTTAAAGGTGAAAGCCCAACTCGTTTATATGTAGCAGCTAAAAATATGTTGCATCGTTTAAATCGAAACAGTAATGCCGAAGAAGTTCATCACTTCATTGAATTCCTTACATTATATCCAGGTGATTTACGCGTAGCAGTTATGAAAGACTTGCGTAACACTTACGAACGTGTTTACGCCTATGCCATTGAAGATGACTTATTCGTAGATACCTTTTTTGAAGCACAAAAGTAAGTCTATTTAGATAGGTAATAATAGTTTTACATAATGATGTATAAATAACATAAGGTAATTAACATATAGTTTGGAAAGAAAAAGGAGGTGGAATGATGCAACGAAATTTAGATAAGGATGATATTCGCGATGCCTCTGATTTACTCACCCATATAGACGGGTGGGAAAAAACAGGGTCCTATGATGAAAAGGCTATCGCGGCTCTTGATCGATGGCATGCAAAGCGAGAGCGCATTCATCGTGAGGCAGAGGCTTTATATACGCAAATCTATGCCGCTTACGAAGCTTATGTAGATAGTTATGAAGCGCAACATCATAGCATGGAACCACAACGCATAGCAGCAGATATGATGAATCACAATATGTCAGATAGTCATATAGGGACCATAGGCCGTGCCCTAGATGAGCTGCAGGTAGAAGGCTCAGACCTTGCTGTTATGCAACAAGCTGTAATGACACCTGCTTATGAGCAACGGTTGTGGAATATTCTACATGATGTGAATAGCTTGTTACTTGAAGAGGACCAATTCTTTGGATATTTTTATTTGCAAATGGCCCATCGCATTCGCTTTGATATGACCAGCGCCTTTGGCATTAATCTAAAGCAAGGTGGCTATGTATTATATGTCAATCCGTTCATCTTATTACGCCAACCGCCAGATGTAATGAAGGATGGTATTAAACGTGAAATTCTTCATATCATTTCTGCACATTTGATGCGGGTAAAAGCGTTGAGTCAAAGCTTCAATAAAACTGCGGTACATATGGCTATGGACATGGTAGTAAACGACTATTTAGAACATGTGGATCGTGATGCGGTTACTGTAGCCAATGTAAATGAACGTTTTGGCTTGATGCTCA
>OGIR01001464.1_pt1 | contig 12889 bp, 15 predicted proteins | sample 1571831 | NCBI WGS metagenome assembly OGIR01 (sample SAMEA2582124, study PRJEB24529) | metagenome | biome: Human gut stool | place: China | collected 2011 | reverse complement strand
GCAAAGCCAATTAATTTTTATTATTTAGTGTGTAAACTTGACAGGGTACAGTACCGACCAGCTCCCCTACGCTTTTTAATGATGCAATGCGATTTGCTCATATTGCTCTTGAGCCATTTGGCAAGAAAACAACTCCTGAAGACATTAAGAACCTTTATCCAGATGGTAAAATTAACCACCTTCCCGCAATTGCTCCTAAACTAGCTCATGGCTGGGTAGACGTTCGTGATCTCGCTGTTCCACCGAAGTATCATCAAAATTTCCGTCATTGGTACCACCATTATGAAGAAGAGGAGGAACAGGGAAATGACTGATTACTTACAAGAAGCAAACACTACTAAGAATCAAGAAGACTTCTTAAATCGAATTGCAAAGGCTGCCAACCGCCCACGTCATACGCTTAGTGAAGATCCATTTGTCCCCGTTAATGATCTGCCAGAAACTACCCTTGCTGGAAAAAGTCAGGATGAACTTCTTGACCTTGCGCGCAAAAATAGTGAAGAAGTTCATGTTGATTTCCATGTTGTTAAATCAGCCGATCTTGGCCACACTCTTAATGATTTTATCCAAGAAAAAGAGATTAAAAGTTTAATGCTTCCTCCTTTGATGAAGAAAAATGGCAAGATTATTCATTGGGGAAATGGCAGGATAATTTGCGAGTAGATCCTATTTACTATTGGGAGCCTGAATTTGGGCGGCAAAACATTGTAAATGCAAATAACAGTGATGGGGCAATTGGTTTTGCGGACTTTCTATTAGCCGAGTCAGGGACAGTAACCGTTGCAACCTACCCACAACAAGGACGGATGTTCCATTTTCTTCCAACCCATTACCTAGCTATTGTGCCGAAAAGCAAAATTTTACCACGTTCACGGCAAGCAATGGATTATTATCAAAAAGCAATTCAGGATGGTAGTTTACAAACATCAAACATCAACTTTATTACCGGCCCATCTAATTCTGGTGATATTGAAATGGTACTAATCGTTGGTGTTCACGGTCCACTTGATATGGAATATGTCGTTGTTGAAGATATGTAAAAAAATAAACCTTCAAGATCCCTATAACGAATCTTGAAGGTTTATTTTTGTTAAAAGGCTAATGCTAGTCTTACTTCTTAGAATTATTTTGCTTATCTTCAGCAGCAAGTTTTGCGCCTAATTCCTTAATGTATTCACGCAATTCTTCTTTAACTTGTGGGTGTTCCAAACCATATTCAATGTTTGTCTTAACCCAGCCAAACTTATTACCAACATCGTAACGGTCACCCTTGTATTCACGAGCGAATACCCGTTGAGTTTGGTTCAAAGTATCAATTGCATCAGTTAATTGGATTTCGCCGCCCTTACCTGGCTTAGTCTTTGCCAATACGTCAAAGATTTCTGGAGTAAAGACATATCGACCAATAATTGCTAAATCACTTGGCGCATCTTTAGGAGCTGGCTTTTCAACGAAGCTAGTTACGTTATAGAGACCTGGCGTAACTTCCTTGCTAGGGTTAATTACACCATACTTTGCAGTATCTTCATGTGGAACCCGCATAACAGCAAGAGTAGATGCGCCAGTTTGGTTATAACTTTCAATCAATTGCTTAGTTAAAGCTTCATTCTTGTTGTTAATGTTATTAAGGTCATCCCCAAGCATAACAACAAATGGTTCATCCCCGATAAAATCACGAGCAGTTAAAACAGCGTCCCCTAAACCACGAGGATGAGATTGACGAATGAAGTAAATATTAACATCGGTTGTTTCTTCAACCATCTTTAACATCTCATCCTTGTGTTTTGAACGAAGATTATCTTCCAACTCTGGATTAGAGTCAAAATGGTCTTCGATAGACCGCTTATTCTTTCCATCAACAACAACAATATCTTCAATTCCTGATTTGCGCGCTTCTTCAACGATAAATTGAATTGTTGGCTTATCAACAATTGGTAACATTTCCTTTGCCAATGCCTTGGTTGCAGGAAGAAAACGAGTTCCTAAACCGGCAGCAGGAATAATGGCTTTTCTAACACGTTTCATACTTATAAAACCCTTTCCATGTTTCAATTTCTCTCAATATCCATCCTCTAGCATTTTACCATATTTATTCGTTTTCTGAAGTAAGATCTCGGTCCATTAATTGAGAAATTGCAGTTTTAATATCTTCGCCTTCATACAAAACACGGTAAAGAGCTTCGGTAATTGGCATCTGTACTTGTCGTTTACGACTTAATTCATAAGCGGCTTTGGTAGTATAGACACCTTCGATAACCATTCCCATATTATCAATTACATCTTGAAGCTTTTTTCCTTGCCCCAATTGATAGCCAGCACGCCAATTTCGAGAATTTTTACTGGTAGCAGTAACAACAAGGTCACCAACCCCAGAAAGACCAATAAAAGTCATCGGGTTGGCACCAAAAGCAACTCCCAATCGGCGAATTTCTGCAAGTCCACGAGTAATTAACGCTGCCCGAGCATTATCATGATAACCAAGTCCCTGAATAGCTCCAGCACCAATTGCAATAATGTTCTTTAAGGCTGCGCCAAATTCGGCACCAATTACATCGTCATTAGTGTACACACGGAAATAAGAATTACTAAATAACTTCTGCGCCTTTTTAGCACTGGCCAGGTCCTCACAAGCTGCGGTTACAGCTGTCATATCTTTAATCGCCACATCTTCAGCATGACTCGGACCTGATAAAACAACAATTGCCTGACGGTTTTCAGGAGAAATATCTTCGCTAAGCATTTCCGATGGCCGCTTATAAGTATTTTGTTCTAAGCCTTTCGTTGCGTGAATAATTAACGGTTTTTGATGTAATTCAGTCAAAATTGCATTTAATTGCTTAGCAACTTCACGAAGACCCTTTGTTGGAATTACAATCAGGACCACACTGGCACCCTTAACAGCTTTTTTCATGTCCGTTGTTGCTGTTAAGTTAGTAGAATAAACAAAATCTTTCATATAGCGAGGATTTGTATGTTCAGTATTTAATTGCTTAACTTGTTCCTCATTACGAGACCATAATGTTACATCGTGGCCATTTTCTGTAAGCATGTTTGCTAAAACACTGCCCCACGAACCAGCACCTAAAACAGCAATTTTTTCTGCCATAATTTTTTCTCCTTCTCTAATTCAATTAATTTTTGTTTATTCCGTTATAATACCACGAAATATTTTTATGACGTCGAATTATTAGTATTACTAATGCACTGACAAAAAACACTATCGAAAGTAATTGCGAAATGCGGATATTTCCGAGCATTAAACTATCGGTCCGCATTCCTTCAATAAAGAAGCGTCCAAACGCATACCACATTACATAAGTTAAGAAAATTTCACCGCGACGAAATAGATGTTTGCGATGGCGAAGTAACATTAATAATGCAAAGCCAGTTAAATCCCATAATGATTCGTATAAGAACGTTGGAATTCGATAGTGACCGCCGATATACATTTGGTTTATTATCCAACTCGGAATATGCTGAGCCATTAGATGCGCCCGTGTCGTAATATCGCCAAATGCCTCTTGATTCATAAAGTTACCCCAACGGCCAATTCCTTGAGCCATAATAAGGGTTGGGGCAATGATGTCCATCATCAGCCAACTAGATAAATGGCGGTAATGGCAAAAGACAAGTAAAACAATAAAGCCTCCTAAAATTGCTCCATATATTGCAATTCCACCATCCCAGATAGCAATAATCTCACTTGGATGCTGGGAATAGTAGCTCCACTGAAATACTACATAGTAAATTCGCGCGCAAATTATCGCAATCGGGAGCGCCCATAAAAGATAATCATAAAAATCATCTTCAGGAATTCCCTCTCGCTTTCCTTCACGAACGGCTAGCAAAAGAGCCAAAACTACCCCGCTAGCAATAATTACGCCATACCAGTGAATAATAAATGGACCACCTTGGAAAGCGGTTGGGTTTAAAGCGGCTTTTATTCCTGGATTAATCATCTAGTTTGCCGCCCCCTTGTTATTTTTACTATCACGTTCTGAATTCTGCTTAATCAACTGGTTAAGGTTTCGATCAAATGTTTCAGTCGCATCATAGCCCATTGTCTCAGCCCGATAATTCATGGCAGCTGATTCAATAATAATTGCCAAATTACGACCAGTTTTAACCGGCACAGAGACTTTAGGCACAATGACACCTTGAATTGTTTGAGTATCTCCACGATCACCAAGACGATCAAACTGTACATCTGGAGTCCACGTTTCAAGGTGAACAATTAAACTAATTTGATCAGAAGGCATAATTGCCCCTGTTCCATAGAGCGTAGAGACATCAATGATTCCAATTCCACGAATTTCCATTAAGTGTTTTAAAATTTGCGGAGCAGTCCCTACCAAAGTCTGTTCGTCACGGGCGTAAACTTCTACCCGATCATCAGCAATCAGTCGGTGTCCACGACGCACAAGTTCCAACGCGGTCTCACTCTTACCCACTCCCGAATCACCAGTAATGAGCACTCCAACCCCACTTATATCAACTAATACACCGTGGAGAGACTTTCGTGGTGCCAAACGTTCAAGCAAGTAAGAAGTCATGTTACTTAATATTTGGGAAGAGGTTAAATGCGTTCCTAAGATTGGAATTTTTGCATCTTCCGCCGCCTTCTTTAGCTCCTTAGGAATTGGCAGATTAGTTGAGATAACAAAACATGGTGTTTGTGGCATACACATTTTTGTCATGTACTCCTCACGTTGCTCATGAGTTAAGTCTTTAGCAAATGAGGTTTCCGTGATTCCTAACAATTGAATCCGTGCTGCTGGATAATGCTTGAAATACCCCGCGAATTCAAGAGCCGGCCGTGAAATATCACTGGTTGTTATCTTCCGTTGGAGGTAATCTTCTCCTTGCAAGACTTTTAACCGGACCTTATCAACTAATTCTTGCACCGTTACATTGTTTGGCATTTTTCTCCACTCCTTTACAATCTATCCTCGTGACTTGTGATAACTGCATTGAAAATTGCCATAATAATCGCAATCAACATTGCAGAACCAAATGACGAAAAATGAAAGTTTGCCGACCCGACAAGCATCGATGTTAGTTGTAGCATAATTCCATTAATTACAACACTAAAAAGGCCCAGGGTCAAAATATTAATCGGCAACGATAAAATTACTAAAATTGGCTTAATAGCAACGTTCAAAATTGCTAACACAAAGCTTGCCAATGGTGCAATCCAAGCACTTGTGATATAAAACATCCCTGTTCCGGCAAATAAACCAGCAAGGGCAATAAAAAGGATTGTATCAATCAATACTCGTTTCCAAAATTCCATCATGATCTTCCATTTCTTTTAATGTCTTTTTCCTCGACATTCGTTAAAGTCCGCCGAGAACGTTGGTGAGGCTGTTGAGATGTTTTTTGTGATTCACTGAAGGACTTTAGGAATCCTAGTAAATCGGGATTTTGCGGATCAGCAGGCATTATTATTACCAAAATAATATAGATAATAATACCTGGAACAAAACCGGTAAAAATAGTCAGTAAGACATATAAAATACGTAAAATATTTGGCTGAATCTTAAAGTACTGGCCAATTCCGCCAAATACACCAGCTATCATTCGATCTGATCCTGAGCGAGTTAATCTTTTATGTTGGCTTTCGCGCACTTTACTCACTTCCTTCCAAACTAAATAACTTATTGAGGATTCTTTTGACTAAGTTTCCACTGGAGGAAAGCATCAATAAATGGATCAAGGTCCCCGTCCATTACAGCTTGCCCATTATGGGTTTCATAACCCGTACGATTATCCTTGACTAGGGTGTATGGGTGAAAAACATATGAACGGATTTGAGAACCCCAACCAATATCAAGTTGTTCACCCTCAATTTCCGCCCGTTTTTTTGCTTTCTTTTCTTCTTCCAGTTCATACAACTTTGATTTTAACATATTCATTGCAGTCACTCGGTTTTGAAGTTGGGATCGTTCAGCTTGAGAAGAGGTTACAATCCCGGTTGGAATATGCGTAATTCGAACAGCAGATTCTGTTTTGTTAATATGTTGACCACCAGCACCACTAGACCGGAAAGTGTCAACTCGTAAATCTGATGGATCAATATCAACTTCAACACTATCATCTAACTCTGGCATTACATCAACCGAAGCAAATGATGTATGACGCCGACCAGCCGCGTCAAATGGGGAAATACGAACAAGCCGATGGACTCCCTTTTCACTACGAAGATAACCAAACGCATTATGCCCTTTAATTAGCAGCGTAACACTCTTGATACCAGCTTCATCACCGGCTTCATAACTTGCTGTTTCAACAGAGAAGCCATGCTGTTCACCCCAACGAACATACATCCGCAGAAGCATTTCACCCCAATCTTGGGCCTCAGTGCCGCCCGCTCCGGGATGAATTTCTAAAATAGCATTTTTAGCGTCGTATTCCCCATCAAGAAGTTGGGTCAACCGATACTGTTCTAAGGCCTTTTGTGTATTTGTAAATGATGCTTCGAAATCTTTTTGTAAATCATCGTCCGGTTCGACCGCGAGTAATTCAAGCGACGTTTCAAGATCGCTAATCTGATCACGTAAATTCACAAAAGTATCCCGTTTCTCTTTTAAAATATTATTTTCCGCAATAACCTTTTGTGCCTGCTCATTATCATTCCAAAAGTCTGGTTGAGCCATTTCCTGTTCAATTTCTGCAATGCGCTCATCTAGTGCATCTAAGTCAAAGAGACCTCCCGAAGTGCGTAACTTCTTTTTGCATTGATTCTACTTGTTTTTTTGCTTCATTTAATTCCACAATCGAACCTCCGTTATACAACAATACGGCAGCGGTACCGCCATGGGTTACCTTACTGCCGTACCTAGTAGTAATTAACAATTAACGTGTTACATTTTGCCGAATTTCTGACTTCATGAAGAGTCGAGTAGTTTCGTACTCAATATCAGCAATCATTTGTTCAAACATGTGATAACCAGCAGTTTGATATTCAACCAATGGATTTAATTGTCCATATCCACGTAAGCCAACTGACTGCCGGAATTGATCCATGATGTCAATATGATCAGTCCAGTGTGAGTCAACTACCCGCAAAATAACAACCTTTTCAAATTCAAGCATTTGTGCTGGATCATAAAGTTGTTTTTGCTTTTCCTTATAAACTCCCTGGGCAAATGTCATCAAGTAATCCACCATTTCTTGAGGTGATTTACCTTCTAGATCCTTAACTGTGATGGTATCAGGCTTGATTAAGACTTCTTCTGCAAAGTCAACAATTCCTTGTAAATCCCAATCCTTCTTGTCACCAAGGGTATGTTGATCAACTTCACGCTGGATTGTCCGTCTAAACATTGGCATAAGGACCCACTTCAGCGACTTATCTTCAGTGATAATTTGTTGCCGCTCTTTATAGATGATTTCACGTTGTTCACGCATAACATCATCATATTGAAGAACGTTCTTCCGTGAATCGTAGTTGTTACCTTCAACCCGCTTTTGAGCTGATTCAACCTGGTGAGTTAAGAAACGACTTTTAATGACAGCATCTTCATCATTAACCTTCATCCGTTCTAAGAAGGCTTTGATCCGGTCCCCACCAAATCGCTTCATCAAATCATCTTCAAGCGATAGGTAGAATTGTGATAGACCAGGATCACCTTGCCGCCCAGAACGTCCACGAAGCTGATTATCAATCCGCCGTGATTCATGTCGTTCAGTACCAATAACCGCAAGTCCACCAATTTCACGTACTCCAGGGCCTAACTTAATATCTGTCCCCCGCCCAGCCATGTTGGTAGCGATAGTTACTGCACCTTTTTGACCAGCATTTTTAACAATTTCCGCTTCCTTAGCGTGATTCTTAGCGTTTAAAACAACATGCGGAATGTTCTCTTTATCAAGAAGTTGAGATAGGTATTCAGAAGTTTCAACAGCAACTGTCCCAACTAAAATTGGTTGCCCTTTAGCATGAAGTTTCTTAATCCGATCGACAACAGCTGCAAACTTACTTTGTAATGTTGGATAAAGCAAGTCAGGCTCGTCTTTCCGCTGAACGGGACGGTTAGTTGGAATAGTAATAGTTTCCATGTTGTAAATTTCACGGAATTCTTCTTGTTCAGTTTTAGCAGTACCAGTCATCCCCGCCAGTTTGTTATACATCCGGAATAAGTTCTGGTATGTAATGTTAGCCATTGTCTTATTTTCTTCTTGAATTTCTACGCCTTCTTTGGCTTCAATAGCTTGGTGCAGGCCATCAGAGAAACGCCGACCTTCCATTACACGTCCAGTAAAGGAGTCAACAATTAATACTTCACCATCTTGAACCACATAATCCTTATCCAAAAGCATGATATAGTTAGCACGCAAAGCCTGATCCAAGTGGTGGGTCAACGCAGTATTTTCTGGATCATATAGGTTCTTTAAGTTGAAGTATTTTTCAGCTTTTTTAATTCCTTCATCAGTTAATGAAACTGTCTTTGATTCAAGATCAATCTTGTAATCAACATCTTTCTTTAACTGCTTAACAAACCGATCAGTCTGTTTGTATAACTTAGAAGTTCCCGTTCCTGGTCCTGAAATGATTAACGGTGTTCGCGCTTCATCAATTAAAATTGAATCCACCTCATCAACTAAAGCATAGTTTAACCCACGTTGGACTTGGTCTTCTTTGTAAACAGCCATGTTATCACGAAGGTAATCAAATCCAATTTCACTATTAGTGGAATACATAATATCAGCTTTATATGCTTCTCGTTTTTGATCAGGGCTCATCTCTGAGTTGTTAATACCAACAGAACATCCAAGCCAATTATAAAGCTGTCCCATTTCGGTAGCATCACGCTTTGACAAGTATTCATTAACAGTAATAACATGAACACCTTTTCCCGAGATCGCATTAAGGTAAACCGGCATTGTGGCAGTTAATGTCTTACCTTCACCAGTCCGCATTTCTGCGATATTACCTTCGTGAAGAACAATTCCCCCCATAATTTGAACATGGAATGGATAGAGTCCAAGAACCCGTTTAGCACCTTCACGAGAAACCGCGAATGCTTCTGGCAACATATGATCCAAGGATTCACCTTTTTTATAACGTTCCCGAAATTCATCAGTTTTTGCCTGAAGTTGTTCATCAGTCAATTCAGACATCTGTTTAGCATAACTTTCTACTTTATTTGCTATTTTATTAATTCGCCGTAATTCACGACGATCGCTTTCAATCCATTTTTTTAGAATATTGGCCATAAAAGCGTCCTTCCTACTTTCTGGCTTAAGTCCAAAATCAATAAAAAAGTACTACTCAAGCCAATTATATTTTTTACTCTAACCATAATATTTTACCACGTTCATGGTATAAATAAAAATTATTAGTATGAATATTACAAGGTGGCTATAAGTTATAAGATATAAAAAGCGCCAATGATTTCTCATCCGCGCTCTTCATATTGGCATTGACTATTCAGTTTCAATCAAGCCATAACGACCATCATTACGACGGTAAACAATGCTTGTACCATTAGTTTCAGCATCTTGGAAGATAAAGAAATTGTGTCCAAGCATATCCATTTGAAGGACAGCTTCTTCAGGATCCATTGGCTTTAATGAAACTTGCTTCGTCCGTACAATCTTTAATTCATCATCTTGTTCATCTGCTCCATCATTATCAGATGAGATGAATTCAAGGTTCTTTAAGCCCTTTTCACGTGACTTACGGTTAACCTTCGTCTTGTACTTCCGGATTTGCCGTTCAAGCTTATCTGTAACTAAGTCAATACTTCCATACATATCATTAGAAGTCTCTTCTGCCCGCAACGTTAGGTATGGAAGTGGAATTGTTACTTCAACCTTGTACGTCCGGTTTGGATAAACTTTTAAGTTCACGTGGGCGGCAGCTTCAACACTATCTTCAAAGAACTTTTGAAGCTTGCTGATTCGCTTTACAACGTAATCACGAATTGACTCAGTAACTTCGACATTTTCACCACGAATATTGAACTTTAACATTGTACTTCTCTCCTTTCAGCCAAGCAATTGCTTGATCTGATATCAGAAGGACCACTCTTCTCATATCCTATTTTTATTATAGATTAGTTTGTGTTAATTAACAAACTTTATTAATGCATCTTAAGAAGAATTTAACGTGCCAGTGAAACGCTACCAATCTCTTTACAGCCGGCTTGTTTGAAAAGTACCGTTGCATGGTATAACGTCCTCCCCGTCGTATAGACATCATCAACCAAAAGGATTCGTTTATTAATTACTTTTTCTGGAGATTCAAGAATAAATGGTTGCTTAGTTGTAAGTCGTTCTTCTTTAGTCTTACTTGATTGCGCTACTTTTGAACTTGCTTTAGTTCGTAAGATCGGTTGGTAAGATACTTCTCGTAATAGACCAATAACTTGATTAAAGCCGCGCGTTTGCATCGTTGTAGACGTTACTGGAATCGGGACAATTAAATCCGTTTTCTGTTCATTAACTACTTTACTAAACTCGCGCTGAAACACCATTCGCAAACGGTAATCGCCATTAAATTTATAACGTTGCATATACTCTTTCATTGCCTCGTTATACCGATATAATCCTCGATGATGCAAGTTCCAGCCGTAAAGTTTCTTCCAAGTCTGACAGTCTACACATAAGGAACTATTTTTACCAGTATTGCTTTTACCACATCCTGCACATCCGTGATCATTCCAGCGTACAAAACTTTCCTTACATTTAGTACAGACTACTGGCGTGAGAATTTCGCGAAAGCTAAAAATATCTTGCAAAGTTAACTGGAAAGATATCCTTTTATTGCACAAAAGACACTCCATCTATCAACCTTTGACCTTTCCGATTCAAGTACTTCACCTGAGAAACAGCTTGATTAACTTGTCGACAATTACAATTGATCCAAAAAATAACCCGTCCAGTTGGTCGACTTTGCGCGCGCCCAGCCCGGCCAGCAATTTGCACTAATGCTGATGAAGAAAAGACTGGATCATCAGCACCCAAAACATAGACATCAATTTCCGGAAAAGTAACCCCTCGTTCAAGAATAGAAGTCGTGACTAAAAAGTCATAATCACCATCACGCATTTTTTGTACCTTTTCTAACCGCTGCGGATCACTTGCATGAACAGTAGCAAAGCGGAAAGTTGTAAATGAATGCCGTAGTGCAGCTTCAACCAATGCTAGATCTGCAATATGAGGAATAAATAGCAAAAAGCGATGGCCTTCCTTTAGCGTTTCCTGCAACTGTTGAATAACTTGCGAGGGTAATTGCTGGCGTTCTAAACGTCGCCGCCATCCAAAAGCTAGCCTAACTTTTATTTGTGGAAGTAAATGCCCATGATAACGAAGAGGCAAATAATTAACAACTAATCGTTTACTTTTAATTTCTCGCAGCAAAGCATCACCTGGAGTCGCAGTTAAGTAAAGACACCCTCCGTTCTTTTTTATTGCTTGCTTAGTCGCATATAATAACGAAGCATTAGCAGCGTACGGAAAGGCATCTACTTCATCAATAATTAAATTATCAAAAGCATGATAGAAACGAAGTAATTGATGAGTTGTACAAATAGTCAATTGAGCATAATGATAAGGTAATTCTTGTCGACCATGTAAAAGAGCAATATCACAATTAGCAAAAGCAGCTTTTAAACGAGGAAATAATTCTAAACAGACATCTACTCGTGGAGAAGCTATTCCAATTCTTTCACCACGTTTAATTGCTGCAGCGATCCCCGCAAACATCATCTCAGTCTTCCCGGCACCCGTAACTGCCCATAACAATTGCTGAACATGATCAGCCATTCCCTGGGAAATTTTTTCTGAAGCTTGTTGCTGAAGAGGCGATAATTTTCCTTTCCAGGTCAACACCGGTTCGGTAACCGTAAATTGATTTGGCTCTGGAACATGATAAAATTTATTTAACGTTGAAACACGACCAAGATTAATGCAATGTGGACAATAAAACTCACCTCGTGGCAAAGCACCCAGCGATTTTTCTGTGACATAATTGCAGCGATAACATCTAATATTCGCAGTATCGATTCTAATTGTTGGTAGTTCTTGAATTCCTGATTGTATCAACTCATGACGCGGAACTAAGACTCGTCGCCCATAATAATTGTCTAAATCCATTATTCACCTCCTACTTTATATATACGTAAATTAATCAAAACAGCACGAAGGAAGTTTAAAAATGACAGAACCATATTTAACAATTGCTAAAAATACCACTTATGAGCAAACAATTAAAAAATCACGGTTTATTTGCTCTATTGCTCGTGTCTCCTCAGAAGAAGAAGCTCAACAATTTATCACCAGCATCCAAGCAGCTAACAAAAAAGCTACTCATAATTGCTTCGCATATATGATTGGTGACAATGACCGAATTCAACGAGAAAGCGATAATGGCGAGCCAAGTGGAACAGCGGGAATTCCGATCCTTGAATCACTTAAACTTGCAAAGATCCATAATGTCGTAGCAGTGGTTACCCGTTATTTCGGCGGGATTAAGCTAGGCGCAGGTGGTCTCATCCGGGCATATAGCAATACAACTACTGAAGCAATCCACCAAGCTGGTCTCGTCCAACGGATCAAGCAAGCAATTCTAAAAATCACTGTTACCTATGCTCTTCACGATCCCCTTCTTTACTACCTCAAGGAGAACAATCTTGAGGTGGCCGGTGAGGAGTACGGGGTTAATGTTGAAACAAGTATTTACGTAAACGAAACGGACTTAGAAGATGTTAAAGAGAAGCTCATTAATCGTTTTAACGACCAGCTTCAAATAACTGAAGGCGATCAGCGCTTTAACGAAATTCCATATTAAAAAATTCAGGTTAGAATCTTCTAGCCTGAATTTTTTAATCGTCGTTTGTAAAATTAAGTTAGAAAAAATAAAAAGCCATTTGTGATAGACTTT
>OGIR01001455.1_pt1 | contig 12923 bp, 12 predicted proteins | sample 1571831 | NCBI WGS metagenome assembly OGIR01 (sample SAMEA2582124, study PRJEB24529) | metagenome | biome: Human gut stool | place: China | collected 2011 | reverse complement strand
CAAATGTAGCTGTATGGGATACAGCATTTGGTGGAACAATGGAGCCAAAGGCTTATCTTTACGCTATTCCTCGTGAATATTATGAAAAGTATGGCGTAAGAAGATACGGTTTCCACGGAACAAGCCACAGCTTTGTATCAAAGGAAACAATCAAGTTTGCTAACCTTGACCCTAAGACAGCTAAGGTTATCGTATGCCACCTTGGTAACGGTGCTTCAATCTCAGCTTCTATTGGCGGCAAGTGTGTAGATACATCTATGGGTCTTACTCCACTTGAAGGTCTTATTATGGGTACTCGTTCAGGTGACCTTGATCCAGCTATTATCGAATACCTTTGCAACCATGAGAATCTTACAGTAAGCGAAATGCTTAATATTCTTAACAAGAAGTCAGGTGTTCTTGGTATGTCAGGTGGTATTTCTTCTGATTTCAGAGATCTTAACGCAGCAGCTAACGAAGGTAACGAAGTAGCTAAGGTTACACTTGAAGCATATGCTTACAGAGTAGCTAAGTACATCGGTTCATACACAGCAGCTATGAATGGTGTTGATGCTATCACATTTACAGCTGGTGTTGGTGAAAATGCAGCCTGGTTAAGACCAATGGTATGTAAGTACCTTGGATTCCTCGGAGTTGAACTTGATGAAGCAGCTTCACAGAAGGCTTGCGGTGTTGAAGGCATCATCTCTACACCAGAATCAAAGGTTAAGCTTTGCGTAATCCCTACAAACGAAGAACTTGCTATCGCAAGAGAAACATTAGCACTTGTAAAGTAATTAACGACATATGTTAATTGATTAAATATATTAAATTAGTTATTGACAAACCAATATCAGGTGCGTATAATAGACAAAGTGTGGTAAGCGTTATGCTTATTTACTATATATAGTATGAATTGGAGACAATTATGCTAATTGATTTAAGAGAGCTTTTATCCGGTTCACAGGATGAGAAGAGTTATAAAGCAGATATTGAAATGAATGCATTTAGTACAGGTTCATCTGATTATGATATAATTGATAAACCTGATCTTAATGTCAGCATTAAAAAGCTAGGTAAGAATAAGCTTTCTATAAAGGCTGATTCTTATGTTACCCTTAGTATTCCTTGTGACAGATGCTTAGAGCCAGTTGATACTAAAGTTAACTACACAGTTGATGAGGTTGTTGACTTTAATGATAATGCATCCGAGGAAGAAGCAAAAGAAGAAAAAGACTATATTGATGGATACAACCTCGACGTGGACAAGTTAGTTTTCGGCGAAATACTGATATCCATGCCGGGAAAAACCTTATGTAAGGAGGACTGCAAAGGAATTTGTCTGATTTGCGGTGCGAATCTGAACAAAGGAGAATGCGGTTGTGACAGGGATATCCTGGATCCAAGAATGTCTGTTTTCAAAGATATTTTAAAGAATTTTAAGGAGGTGTAACCGAATGTCAATTTGTCCTAAGAATAAATCTTCAAAGGCTAGAAGAGATAAGAGAAGAGCTAATTGGAAGATGAGCGCTCCTAATCTCGTAAAGTGCAGCAAGTGTGGTGCTTTAATGATGCCTCATAGAGTATGCAAGGCTTGTGGTTCATACAACAAGAAAGAAATCGTTTCTGTAGACTAATCCAGTAAAATCATGGAATTATGGTGTTATTAAAGGGTTAGGTATTAAAATGATCTAATAGTAGCCCCAATTAAAGACAGAGCGATATATATTTTCAAAGGGATAAAGAGAATAATCTTTATCCCTTTTTTTTACTTTGATTTGCCCTTTTTGTTTCGGATATTATTTTACAAAAAAATAAAGTAATATGTTTACAATGGAAACTCTGGTAATATATCCTTGATAAAAACTTATTTTCGTAGTATATTTATTAAGTATTTTCATACATTATGATATAAGTGCAGGAAGTGTATATTGTTTAGTTACCGTGTGAACAGAATCATTAAAGTAACGATTTTAAAATAATATATTGATGCGCATTTATCTCATATAATAGAATATAAGGAATGGACAGATATATGATAAAAGTTGCACTTGATGCTATGGGTGGAGATAATGCACCAATTGAGATTGTTAAAGGTGCCATAGCTGCTGTTAATGCAAGCAATGAATGCTTTGTATATCTTGTGGGTCAGGAAGATGTAGTCAGGGCTGAGCTTGCAAAGTATACATACAATGAAAAACAGATAGAAGTTGTCAATGCTTCTGAGGTCATCGAAACTGGTGAGCCTCCGGTCATGGCAATCAGAAGGAAGAAAGATTCTTCAATAGTTAAGGGCCTTAATATGGTTAAGAATAAAGAAGCAGATGCTTTCGTTTCAGCAGGAAGCTCAGGAGCTGTATTGGTAGGAGGTCAGGTTATTGTAGGTCGCCTTCCAGGAGTTGAGAGACCTCCTATAGGAGCTATTGTTCCAACTGATAATAGCTGTGTACTTATTGTTGACAGCGGAGCTAATGTTGATGCAAGACCTGATTTTTTAGTACAGTGGGCTAAGATGGGCTCTATATATATGGAGAATTGTGTAGGTATAAAGAACCCACGTGTAGCTATTGTTAATGTCGGACTCGAGGAAGAGAAGGGTAATCAGCTGGTAAAAGAAACATATCCACTTCTTAAGGCATGCGACGATATTAATTTTATTGGAAGTATTGAAGCAAGAGAGATTCCACGAAGTGGTGCAGATGTAATAGTATGTGATGCATTTGTTGGAAATGTAATACTTAAGCTATATGAGGGACTTGCTGGAACTCTTATTTCTAAGATAAAAGGAGCTTTTTATTCAACGCTCAAATCTAAGATAGGAGCATTACTAGTAAAGGGAGCACTTAAAGATACATTAAAGACTATGGATGCATCTGAATATGGTGGAGCACCTCTTATCGGCCTTAACAGACTGGTTGTTAAAACACATGGAAGTTCTAAGGCTAAAGAGATTAAGAATTCCGTTCTGCAGTGTGTTACATTTTCAAAAAGCAATATCAATGAAAAGATAGTTGAATCACTTGCTAATATGCCACACACAGATACAGAATCCGAAAAGTAAATGTATAAAATATATGAATGATTAAATATAAGCCTGAAAATAAGATATAAACAGGCGGGAATGGAGGAATAATATGGAGTTTCAGAAGTTACAGAGAATTATCGCAGATGTTCTAAATATCAGTGAGGATAAAATCACACCTGAATCTACTTTTGTTGATGATCTTAAGGCTGATTCACTTGATGTATTTCAGATTATCACAGAGATAGAAGATCAGTTTGAGATTCAGATTCCAGATGATGCAGCAGAACATATAACAACAGTTGGTGATGCTGTGTCACAGATTCAGGCAGCTCTTGCTAAATAATCAGGATAATAACAGATATGGAGTGCCGCCAAGTATCACTGCATAACATGCAGGCGAGGCGGCATTTTTATACTTATGTGTCAACTATATGATGAAAGGAAAAATATATGCATAATAAGAATTTATCAGAATTAATGCAGACAATACATTATGAATTCGAGAATATAGATCTTCTTAAAAATGCACTCACACATAGCTCATATGCTAATGAGAAATGTATTAAAAAGTATAAAGATAATGAACGTCTTGAGTTTTTAGGTGATGCCGTTCTTGAACTTACATCAAGTGATTATATATATAAGAATTATGCTGATATGGATGAAGGAAGGATGACAAGATTACGTGCAAGTATAGTGTGCGAACCAACACTTGCCATATGTGCAAGAGCTATAGGATTAGATAAGTTTGTCATGCTTGGTAAGGGTGAAGAACTCACTGGTGGAAGAAAGAGAGATTCTATTATATCGGATGCATGTGAGGCAGTTATAGGTGCAATATACCTGGATGGTGGTTTTGCTAATGCAAAAGAATTCGTAACATCATTTATTCTTAATGATCTTGAAAACAAGCAACTCTTTTATGATAGCAAAACTATTTTACAGGAAGTTGTCCAGGCAGCTCATAAAGAAGTGGTATATGAGATAATTGATGAGACTGGTCCTGAACATGATAAGAACTTTATTGCAAAAGCTTATGTTGAAGGTATGTTTGAAGTAACGGCAAACGGACATACAAAAAAACATGCCGAACAGAGAGCTGCATATGAAGCACTCGTATATCTTAAGAAGCATGGACAGGCATAATGTAATTAATGGAAAAGGAATAATAAATAAAATATGTATTTAAAGAGTATAGAGGTTCAGGGGTTTAAGTCCTTTGCTAACAAGATAGTGTTTGATTTCCATAACGGAATTACAGGTATTGTAGGACCGAATGGCTCTGGTAAAAGTAATGTTGCCGATGCAGTAAGATGGGTTCTTGGTGAACAGAGTGCCAAACAGCTGCGTGGTGCTAAAATGGAAGATGTTATATTTGCTGGTACTCAGAACAGAAAGCCGGTTGGTTTTGCATATGTTGCTATAACTCTTGACAACAGTGATCATGCATTGCCTGTAGAATACGATGAAGTAACTGTGTCAAGAAGAGTTTACCGCTCTGGTGAAAGTGAATATAAGATTAATGGACATTCCTGCAGACTTAGAGATGTCACAGAAATGTTTTATGATACAGGTATTGGTAAAGAAGGTTATTCTATTATAGGACAGGGTCAGATAGATAAGATTCTTAGCGGAAAACCAGATGAGAGAAGAGAGCTTTTTGATGAGGCGGCTGGTATTGTTAAGTTTAAGAGACGAAAGTCAGCTGCGATAAAGAAACTTGAAAATGAAAGAAGTAATCTTGTCAGAGTTAACGATATTTTGTCCGAACTTGAGAAACAGGTTGGTCCATTAAAGCAACAGTCAGAAAAAGCAAAGGAATATCTTAACTATAAAACAGAACTTAAAAAATATGATGTTAATGCATTTTTACTTGAAACTGACAGAATAAGGAAGGAAACGGCAGAGCTTAATGACAGACTGAAAATAGTAGATGATGATTTAGAAGATTCTAAATCTGAATATGATAATACAAAATCTGAATATGAAGCAGCAGAAAATCAGCTTAATGATATTAATGCCCAGATAGACGAAAACAGTCAGACTGTATCAGCTCTGGAACTTGAAAACCAGAAACTTCAGGGAGAGATAAATGTATTTACAGAACAGATAAAGACATTTAACGCTAATAAGCAGCTTCATTCTGAAAGATTACTGGACATTGAAAAGGACAAGCAGAATAAGAATAACTCAGTTAAAGAGCTGAGGGAGCAGTATAATGACCTTAACACAGAACTTTCAGAATATAATGATAAGTTAGCGGCTATTAATGATACGGCTAAGGCTCTTAACGCTGAGATTGAAGGAATATCTGGACAGATTGATAATCGTCAGAACAGCATCTATGATAACCTGACAGAGCAGTCTACTATCAAGGCTGAAAATCAGAAGTTTGTTACTATGCTTGAACAGCTGGAAATAAAAAAATCTGAGCTTACAAGTCATATTATCAAAGGCAAGAGTGATGAAAGTGCACAGAAACAGGTTATTAAGTCTCTTACAGCAGAACTTGATAATGCTGTTGGAAAGCTTGAAGATATTAATAATTCGATCGAAGAAAGTAACACGTCAGTAACACAGCTGAAAGCTGAAATTGCTGAAAAGAATAGTGAACTTGATAAGCTGACACAAAACTACCATAGAGAAAAGTCACGTCTTGAATCTTTGATAAATATTACAGAAAGATATGATGGTTATGGCAACAGCATAAAAAAAATCATGGAATTAAAGGATAGCAATCCTGGTATTCTTGGTGTTATTGCTGATATAGTAAAGGTTGAGAAACAGTATGAAACAGCTATAGAAACTGCACTTGGAGGAACAATCCAGAATATAGTTACAGATAAGGAATCTACAGCAAAAGAACTTATAGGTTATCTAAAACAGAATAAGCTTGGACGTGCTACATTTTTACCTTTGAACGCCATACATGCCAGAAATACGTTAGAAAATGAAGCGTGTATAAATGAAAAAGGTGTTATAGGTGTGGCAAGTAACCTTGTACGTGTTTCTTTCGAGTATGAAGGACTTGCTAAGTATCTTCTTGGACGTATTCTTGTTGTCGATAATATTGATAATGCACTTCTGATCGCTAAAAAATATAAATACACGCTCAGAATCGTAACACTTGAAGGTGAACAGCTAAACCCAGGTGGTTCAATGACTGGTGGTGCATTTAGAAATTCCAGCAATCTTCTTGGACGTAGAAGAGAAATAGAAGAATTAAAACAGTCTGTATCTAATACTAATAAGCAGATAACACAAGAGAAGGCAGCTGTTGCTGATTTAAGGAATCAGGTTGCAAAGTACCGCGAGGCACTTGATTCTTATAATAAGCTGTTAAGAGAAACTCATATCAGAAAGAATACTATAGACGTTAATCTTAAGCAGGCAGATCTTAAGCTGTCAGAGATTATTGCTTCATATGGTGATGATATAAAAGAACAGGCATCTATTGATTCTGAAATCTTAAAGATAAGTGAAAGCAGGAATCAGGTCAGTGGTAATCTTAATCTGCTTGACAATCAGAACGAGGCAGCCAGAAAAGAGATAGAGAATCTTGGCAAAACTCTTGAAGCAAAAAAATCAGAGGAAGCAGCTGTTGCACTGAAAATAGAGAATCTGAAAATATCACATTCATCTATAGAGCAGAAAGCCTCATTTATCAATGAGAATATAGAAAGACTATGTAAAGAGCTGGATAATCTTGAAGAAGAAAAAACTTCTATACAGGAAAAGATAGGTGAAACAAAAGAACTTGTATCAGCTAAGCAGGCTGATATTGAGCTTGTTAAGAACTCTATAGAAGAGTCCGAAAGAAAAATAACAGCTATAGGTGAAAAACTTGAAGATTTAAGAGCCGCCAAAGAAAAGGTTAATGCAAGTCATAAAGAGTTCTTTAAGAAACGTGAAGAATTAAATGAAAAAATAATTCTTCTTGAAAAAGATAGTATGAGACTTCATAACCAGTATGACAGACTTGAAGAATCTTATGACTCACTTGTAGATTATATGTGGAATGAATATGAGCTTACATATAGTTATGCTCTTGAGTTAAAGAGCGATGAGCTTAATAATATTAACGATATAAGAAAGCAGATTAACATATTAAAAGCTGCAATCAAGAAACTTGGAGATGTCAATGTAAATGCTATCGAAGAATATAAGTCAGTAAGTGAAAGATATGAATTCATGAAGACACAGCATGATGATATGATTGAAGCAGAAGAATCACTTATGAAGGTTATTGAAGAACTTGATGAAGGCATGAGAACGCAGTTTACTGCTAAGTTTGAAGAAATAAAGGTTGAATTTGATAAAGTGTTCAAGGAACTTTTTGGTGGAGGCAGAGGAACAATAGAACTTGTAGAAGGAGAAGATATTCTTGAAGCCGGTATACTTATAATATCCCAGCCACCTGGAAAGAAACTTCAGAATATGATGCAGTTATCTGGTGGAGAAAAAGCGCTTACCGCTATTGCACTTCTTTTTGCCATACAGAATCTAAAACCTTCTCCATTCTGTCTTCTTGATGAAATAGAAGCGGCACTTGATGATTCAAATGTTGGAAGATATGCTAATTATCTTCATAAGCTGACAAAACATACACAGTTTATTGTTATCACTCACAGACGTGGTACAATGTCAGCAGCTGACAGATTGTATGGTATAACCATGCAGGAAAAGGGTGTATCTACTCTTGTATCGGTTGATCTTATAGAAAATGATCTTAATGACAGGAAAAAAGAATCGTAGAAAATATATTGATTAAGAAAGAGAGGCTGTATATGGGACTTTTTAGTAAATTAAAAGAGGGTCTTACAAAGACACGTAATAATATAGTGTCAGGTATTGATAATATATTTAGTGGTTTTTCTTCAATAGATGATGATTTTTATGAAGAACTTGAAGAAACACTTATTATGGGAGATATCGGTGTAAGAGCAACAGACGAAATTATAGAAGAATTAAAATCTAAGGTTAAAGAAAACAAGATTAAGGATCCTAAGGATTGCAAGCAGTTACTTATTGACACAATCCGTGAAAAGATGAATCTTGGTCCTAATGCATATGACTTTGAGAATCAGAAGTCAATAGTCATGCTTATAGGTGTTAATGGTGTTGGTAAAACAACATCAGTAGGTAAGCTTGCGGGACATTTAAAGGCGCAGAATAAAAAGGTTATCATGGCTGCAGCTGATACCTTCAGAGCAGCAGCTATAGAACAGCTTACAGAATGGTCTAACAGAGTCGGAGTAGATATTATTGCTCAAAGCGAAGGCTCTGACCCTGCCGCCGTTATATATGATTCAATAGCAGCTGCAAAGGCAAGACATGCAGATGTTTTATTGTGTGATACAGCAGGAAGACTTCAGAACAAAAAGAATCTTATGGAAGAGTTAAGAAAGATAGACCGTGTTATAGAAAGAGAATATGCAGATGCTTACAGGGAAAATCTTATTGTGCTTGATGCAACAACAGGACAGAATGCTCTTTCACAGCTAAGAGAATTCAATGACGTAACAAACATAACAGGTATCATCCTTACTAAGATGGATGGTACAGCTAAAGGTGGCATTGCAGTTGCTATCCAGGCTGAATTCGGGATACCAGTTAAGTATGTTGGTGTTGGTGAAAAGGTTGAAGATCTCCAGAAGTTTGATTCTGATACATTTGTTAATGCATTATTTGATGTTGAGATAGATGATGAAGATGAAGATCAGAAATAATATCATCAAATTATTTATTAAATATTATATAAAAAACTTGAATGATTACGGTAATAGGAATAATATATAAAATGTCAGAATTTTATTTTGACATTCATATCATTTTATAAAATTCAGGAAAGGAAAGTACTGTCGTGGTATAATGGGATTTTTAGTATATATAGAATAATGTGTTGTTTTATGCATTTGTATGATATACATTTATTGCGATAGCACTATATAAGTAATAATGGAAGAATTAACACTTAAGAAATTCGAAGAAGCTGCTGAAAAGGTAAAGGAAGCCACACTTCCAACTAATCTTGTATACAGCGAATATTTTAGTAACCAGACAGGCAACAAAGTATATTTAAAGCCTGAAAATATGCAGTACACAGGTGCTTATAAGGTTCGAGGAGCTTATTATAAGATAAGCACTATGTCAGAAGAAGCTCGTAAAAAAGGTCTTATAACAGCTTCAGCAGGTAATCATGCACAGGGTGTTGCATTTGCAGCTAAGAAGTATGGTGTTAAGGCAACTGTTGTTATGCCAACAACAACACCTCTTATAAAGGTAAACAGAACAAAAAGTTATGGTGCAGAAGTTGTGTTATATGGTGATGTTTATGATGAAGCGTGCGAGTATGCTCTTAAGTTAGCTGAAGAAAAAGGACTTACTTTTGTTCATCCTTTTGATGACCTTGATGTTGCAACAGGTCAGGGTTCTATCGCTATGGAGATTATAAAAGAGCTTCCAACAGTAGATTACATACTTGTACCAGTAGGTGGCGGCGGACTTGCCACAGGTGTTTCTACACTCGCAAAGCTTCTTAATCCTAATATAAAGGTTATTGGTGTTGAGCCAGCAGGTGCTAACTGTCTTCAGGCTTCTATAAAGGCTGGAAAGGTAACAACACTTCCAACTGTAAGCACAATTGCTGATGGTACAGCTGTTAAGACTCCTGGAAGCAAGCTGTTCCCATACCTTCAGAAGAATCTTGATGATATAATCACAGTTCCGGATGAGGATTTAATAGTATCTTTCCTTGATATGGTTGAGAATCATAAGATGATAGTTGAAAATTCTGGTCTTCTTACAGTTGCAGCATTAAAGCAGATTAAGGATAAAGATAAGAAAATTGTTTCTATCCTTTCAGGTGGTAATATGGATGTCATTACTATGTCATCAGTAGTCCAGCAGGGACTTGTTCAAAGAAGCAGAATCTTTACAGTATCAGTTCTTCTTCCAGATAAGCCAGGTGAACTTGTTAAGGTTGCCAAAATAATTGCTGATGCCAATGGTAACGTAATCAAGCTTGATCACAACCAGTTTGTAAGTATCAACAGAAAAGCAACAGTTGAGTTAAGAATTACAATCGAAGCATTTGGACATGAGCATAAAGAACAGATAGTGTCAGAGCTTGAAAAGAATGGATTAAGACCTAGATTAGTAAAGGTAAACATCTAATAGTGTCTGTTTCTGACATCATTATTCAAATTTTTTAAAAGTGTCAAGTAAAAGTACTTGACACTTTTTTAGTACCATGATATTATACTCAAGGCTTAAGAATATTTATGAGCTGGAAAGTTAAGGTGCATTGTGGAACGTATTGTAGAACAGACATTGTTATATGATTTTTATGGCGAGTTACTTAATGAACATCAGCGGGGTGTTTATGAGGATGCCGTGTTCAATGATTTATCCTTAAGTGAGATTGCAGATGAATATGGAATATCAAGACAGGGTGTTCATGATCTTATAAAAAGAGTATCTAACACACTTGATGGATATGAGGCAAAGCTTCATCTGGTTGAAAAGTTTATGGATACTAAAGCAAAGATTACAAGAATAGACGAGCTTGTTGATGCATATATCAAGGATGAGGATATGAGTTACATCCATGAGATTAAGAAGCTCTCTAAAGAAATTATCGAAGATTATTAATCATACATTGGAGGTCATATATGGCATTTGACAGTCTTTCAGATAAACTTCAGAATATATTTAAGAATCTTCGAGGTAAAGGCCGCCTTTCTGAAGCTGATGTCAAGGCAGCACTCAAGGAAGTCAAGATGGCATTACTTGAAGCTGATGTTAACTTTAAAGTTGTTAAGAACTTTATCAAGTCAGTAGAAGAGCGTGCTATTGGACAGGATGTTATGTCAAGTCTTACACCTGGTCAGATGGTTATAAAGATTGTTAACGAAGAAATGATATCTCTTATGGGTTCTGAAACTACTGAGATTAAGTTGAAATCTGGCAACGAAATAACTGTTATTATGATGGCAGGTCTTCAGGGTGCAGGTAAGACAACAACAACAGCAAAGCTTGCCGGTAAGTTTAAGGAAAAAGGTAAAAAGCCTTTACTTGTTGCATGTGATGTATACAGACCAGCTGCTATTGAGCAGTTAACTATAAACGGCAATAAACAAGGAGTTGAAGTGTTCTCTATGGGAACAGGACATAATCCGGTTGATATTGCCAAGGCATCTATAGCACATGCTAAGGATAATAATTTTAATATCGTTATTCTTGATACTGCTGGTCGCCTTCATGTTGATGAGAATATGATGGAAGAGCTTATCAATATAAAGAATGAAGTTGAAGTTGACCAGACTATACTGGTAGTTGACTCTATGACAGGTCAGGATGCTGTCAATGTTGCCGCTTCATTTAACGAAAAGGTTGGAATTGATGGAGTTATTCTTACTAAGTTAGATGGTGATACAAGAGGTGGTGCTGCACTTTCAATCAAGGCTGTTACAGGAAAGCCTATTCTTTATGTAGGTATGGGCGAAAAATTATCAGATCTTGAGCAGTTTTACCCGGATCGTATGGCATCAAGGATTCTTGGAATGGGAGATGTCCTTACACTTATTGAGAAGGCAGAAGCACAGATTGATGCTGACAAAGCCAAGGAGATGGAAGCTAAGCTTAAGAAAGCAGAGTTTGATTTTGATGATTTCCTTGAGTATATGGGTCAGATAAGAAATATGGGCGGTATAGGTTCTATTATGAGTATGCTTCCAGGCATGGGACTTGGTGGCAACATGAAGAATCTTCAGATGCCTGATGAAGATGAAGCAGAAGCTAATCTTAAAAGAACAGAAGCTATCATACAGTCAATGACAGCTAAGGAAAGAAAGAATCCTGATATTATCAATCCATCAAGAAAAAACAGGATTGCAAGAGGTGCTGGTGTTAATATCAGTGAAGTAAACAGGCTCATCAAGCAGTTTGAACAGATGAAAAAGATGATGAAACAGATGCCTGGTATGATGAAAGGTGCTAAAAAGGGACGTTTTAAATTACCTTTTTAACATATATATTATTATGAAAGATTTACAGGAGGTGAAACAGTAATGGCAGTAAAGATTAGATTAAAGAGATTAGGTGAGAAGAAGTCTCCTTTCTATAGAATTATCGTAGCAGATTCAAGATCTCCAAGAAATGGTAGATTTATTGAAGAAATCGGTACTTATGATCCTAATTACGATCCATGCAAGCTTAACGTTGATGCAGAACTCGCTAAGAAGTGGTTAGCTAACGGAGCTCAGCCTACAGAAGTAGTTGGAAAGCTTTTCAAGATGGCAGGTATCGAAAAATAAGACTAGTGGAGGTATTTAGCTATGAAACAGTTAGTGGAAGTTATCGCTAAAGCACTAGTTGATAATCCGGATGAGGTTGTAGTAACAGAAACACAGAAAGATAAAGCAATTGTCGTAAATTTAAAGGTTGCTTCATCAGATATTGGTAAGGTGATCGGTAAATCCGGAAGAATTGCAAAGTCTATTAGAGCTGTTGTATCTGCAGCCGCATCTAAGACTGATAAAAAGGTCATTGTAGAGATAGACAATTAATGCACTGTTATGAGTCATTATACTTTTTAAGTATAGTGGCTCATTTTTGTTATTAATATTTGCAGTAAAACACCAGGTGCATATAGTATTATATTAATACTTTTAGATTGTTTTCAAAATAACGTACTAGAAAATATGTTCGACATATGTTAATATAATGATGAAATAAGAAGTATAGGAGAATAATATTATTATGAAACTGATACACTGTGCAGATCTGCATCTGGATTCTGATATGACAAGTAATCTTACTAAAGAAAAAGCAAAAGAACGAAGGACAGAGCTGTTAGTGACATTTCAAAGGATGATTACATATGCAAAGGAAAATGATGTACATCATATTCTTATAT
>OGIR01001451.1_pt1 | contig 12943 bp, 8 predicted proteins | sample 1571831 | NCBI WGS metagenome assembly OGIR01 (sample SAMEA2582124, study PRJEB24529) | metagenome | biome: Human gut stool | place: China | collected 2011 | reverse complement strand
AGACTACATGGTCGATGGCTATGACTTTCAACAATATTTAGAAACTCATAAGCCGCAAAGCACAGCGTCTAAGAGTTTAAAAGATGAGCAAGAAGCAAAGCGTAAAGCATCACAAAAGAATCAAAGTAAGTCTATTACTGTTCATGTACCGTCTAATACAAGCATCATTGGCATGGACAATGCGAAATTAAAGGGTGTAAATTTGGTTCTTGATTCGGATAATGTAATCATACGAAATATACAGTTTGAATCTCCTTATGATTATTTCCCTTCTTGGGATCCTAATGATGGACCAGAGGGTAATTGGAATTCCCAGTATGACAGTATTTCCATAAAAGGTGGTACACACATTTGGATTGATCATTCTTCCTTCCAAGATGGCCCTGAAACAGTAGAAAAATACTTTGGTCGTAAATATGAGCATAGAGATGGATTGGTTGATATTACCAATGAAGCTGACTATATAACGATTTCTTATTCGACGTTTGAAAACCATAATAAAACCATGTTGATTGGTAGTAGTGATTCAAAAATATCAGATGAAGGAAAATTACATGTAACTTTGCATCATAACTATTTCCATAATGTAGTGCAACGTATGCCAAGAGTACGATATGGACAGGTTCATATGTATAATAATTACTTTGCATCAGATACTACCAATGGTGAATATGCGTATGCTTATTCCCTAGGCGTTGGAAAGAACTCTCAAATCTATGCTGAAAGCAATGTGGCGGATATAACAGGTAAAGACTATACATCATTTGTGAAAGTATTTGGCGGGAAACAACTTACCACTGTTAATAATATGTTTAATGGAAAAATGATTGATACATTTAACGATACGTTAACACCTGTAGATTGGAAACCTGAGCTGTTTACTACAATAGATCCTGTGAATGAGGTAAAAGAAAATGTTTTGCATAATGCGGGACCAATTAAAATGAGTCGATAGAGATATAGTTTTACTAAAATGCCGTATCATATTTCAAAATAGAAATGTGATACGGCATTTGTCGTGAGAAGTGTATTAAATATTGTTAATCAAATTTTTTATTTGTTAGGTCCTGATACATAAGCTTAGCGATTTCATACTGTGGATCACCTGCTTGTAATTGGTGGGATGGTAGTTTAAATACAGCTTCAGCTCTTTCCTCTTTCTTGATATCGATACCCTTTACATCTTCGGACCGACTTATGGAAATGGTATGTGTTGTTGGATTTATGAAGTACGCATTTACATCGATGCTGAAAGCTTTGTTTTCGTCTTTTCTCATGATTACACGTAGAATCATAGCCGAAATAGCAGTGGTAGCATTTTTTTCACCTGATAGCTGCTTAGATGTGTAGTCCACATAATCTGCATAGACATAAATATCACCAGGTTTAGCCTTATCATAATCTTGTGTATAGGCCTCTACCAAACGCAAATCGAGTTGTCTGCCAAATGGTCGAGAGAACATTTCGCTTTGTAATTCGCGTGTTTCACTAACAGGTGGATAGAACGGTATGGGCGTTAACCCCTTTAGCATATCTGTGCGAGTTTCGTTTTTTCGTTTAGCGCGCCGTTCCGCAGTGACCTTGTCTAAGCGTTCACGCTCCTTTAACATGGCCTTTTCTTGTTCTTCTTTAGTTTTGTAAGTCTTTACGGATACAACACGGTTACCAGACATAGTCACCGTTGAATAGATGGGCTTATCTTTAGTCGGTTTTCCCTTAGACGCATCGAGCGTAGATTGCACCATAGCAGGTGTTGCGCTTTCGATAGATTTTTTTAGCTCTGGAATATTGGAATAATCCATCTCAACCACTGCAGCATCTGCAATTTTAGTTGGTTGTACAGGTGTAGCACCATACGCAGATGATATAGCCAATATAGCTAATAGTGAACTGACAATAATTGATCGTTTACATAGTTTCATTGCATATACCTCTTTTTTATAAGAACTCTCTAATACTATCAACAGCTGTATTATAGCATAGTTCTTGCATAGATAGATTTAAAAACGATATAATAAAGTATACATGCGTCTATAGCTCAACCGGACAGAGCGCCAGTTTCCTAAACTGTAGGTTGGGGGTTCGATTCCCTCTAGGCGCACCAGTGATAAAAACTGGCTTATTAATTGGTTAGATTTTTTGTTATTAGAGAAATAAGCCAACTAATAAGCTGTTTTTTATTTTGAGAGGACGTAAAATGGATAACAAAGCGTTGATTCAAGAACATTGTTGTACTAAAAGGCTTAATTTCTTGATTGGATCGGGTGCATCTAGCGATTCAATACCTTTGATGGGGCAGTTTAATTCCTTTGGAGCTAAAGCAAATGAGGAACTGTTAAAGTGTGTTAAAGATATAAGTAAAAAAGCTTTATTAATATGTAAGGATGATAAGCCTAAGAGCTCAATAGAACTAAATGAAAGGTTAAAAATATTTAAATCTTTTAAGTCATATAGTAAATTTATGGAAGGTTTAATTCATTGTTTGAACAATGTTAATTCTCGTACAATACCAAGAAGTGTTAATATTTTTACAACTAATTATGATTTGTTTTTAGAGTGTGCTATCGATAGGGTGCTACGCACACAAAACTTTGTATGCAATGATGGCTCTAGAGGATACTTCACAAAAATACTAGATTGGACAAATTTTAATCGAGTTGTTGCATATAAAGGGATAAATGATAATTATAATTATGAATTGCCTTTAGTTAATTTAATAAAACCTCATGGGTCAGTTAATTGGAAAAGAGAGAAAGAAAATGTTCTTATAACACCTAATGTCTGTGAAAATCCTTTTGTAGTTCCACCAACTGGAACTGAGTCTAGAGAAACATTTTTGACAAATTATTTTTATGAAATGTTGAGAGTGTTCCAATTGGAGCTTGAGAAGCCACAGTCAGTTTTAATTGTAATTGGATTTTCTTTTCAAGACTCACATATTGCAAAGATGGTTAGACGTGCAATTCAAAATCCAGAATTACGTGTATATATCTTTGCATATAGTGATAATGCGATTAATTACATTCGGAAAAATTTGGGCGTTTCGGAAACGGATTTAAGACTAATTATATGGGGGCCAAAAAACTTTGAGTCTAATCCTCTAACATTGAAAGAAGTGACTAAAATTTTGTTTGAAAAGAAACAGGGGGATAATTAATATGGAATCTTTACCCAAAAAGATAGGTGTAATTATTTCCGTAGATGGTAATGTATCCCAAGTTGGACTTTATAATACTACAAATGATGCAGATGTATTTTGGTACGGAGATATCCTTTCAGGTGCCAAGGTTGGTGCATTTGTTACAATTCATCAAAATATGGTGAAAATTATTGCAACAGTTGTATCTGAAAGTATAATAGATCAGCAAAATATTTCAAATTTAGATATATATGATAATCGTTACAAGCAGAATTCAATGAAACGATCTATCTCTTTAAAAGTTAAAGGTGTTATAGAAAATCAACGATTTAATATAACAAGTAGATTTGTTCCTATGATTGGAAATGAGGTATGTTTAACTACTCAAGCAGAGTTAGATTTGATTTACGGTGTAGTACAATCAGAGCCTACAATCAGTATTGGAAAATCATTACTTGAAGGAAAAGATATAAATATACCTATTGATAAAATTTTTGCATCTCATATCGGTATTTTTGGCAATACAGGTAGTGGTAAATCAAATACGTTACATAAAATGTATTATGAATTATTTCAGTCATCGTTAAAAACTTATATTAATCAAAAGTCTCAGTTTTTTGTTATTGATTTTAATGGTGAATATGTGGGGGAATCAATGTTTGGTTTATCTGATGAGGATAAAGAAATATTTAATATCTCTACACGAACAGATAAATCAGATAAAATTATAATTACTAGAAAATATTTATTAGATCCAGATCTATTGTCTATACTCTTCGATGCGAAACCAGGAACGCAAGTTCCATTTTTACGTTCTGCATTAAAAGTATATAGTGATATTAAAAATCCAGAGGATTTTGCTGATTTAGAAGTAGGATTATTAATTTCAATAATTAGAGAACGTAAGAGTATTGATAGAGTCACATTAGAAAGATGGATTAAGGCTAGTGAGATTTTAGGAATAAATAAAGAATTGATTGAACCATTGGAGGACTGTAATAAGCATGCAGAATGGGGAAATACCGATATATACTCAGTAGATGGAAGGCTTGTAATACATAATGATAATATAACAGAAGAAGGCCGTAGGTATTTTCAATTTGATTTATTAAAAGCAGCTTTAGCGGGAAAGTTTTTAGCTGCTAGTGAAATAAAAAAGCTATATTATTTTATTGAATTCCAACGGGTATATATTGCAGTGTATGATTCTAGGACATTAGATTTTATTAGCCCTATGATAAAACGGATTGAGAACGCGCTAGGAGCATTAGATAGAGTTGTTGAGGTTAAGGCTGATATATATGATTCTTATAAAATGTTGAATGTTATTTCTCTTGTAAATGCAAATCAAGAGGTTACGCGTTTGATTCCTATGTTAGTATCTAAAATGATTTATGACATTCATAAGAGTCAAGTTTCGGCTTCTAGAATAGTTAATAAGACTGTGCATTTAATAATTGATGAAGCACATAATATTTTAAATGATATAAATAAAAATAATAGAGATGATTGGAAGGATTACCGACTGTCGATTTTTGAAGAAATCATCAAAGAGGGACGCAAGTTTGGCTTTTATTTAACGTTAGCGAGTCAGCGACCTGCAGATATTTCAATAACAATTGTCTCTCAACTTCATAATTTTTTTATTCATCGTATTGTGAATGATAAAGATTTACAGCTATTGGAAAATACAATGCCTACATTGGACTATAGTTCTTATAAAAGAATTCCATTATTAGGCCAGGGGGAAGTGGTTATTACAGGAAAAGCTTTTAATATGCCATTTTTTGTCGTGGTGAATAGACTAGAATCAGTTAGACCTAATAGCGATGATATTTCTCTTGTGAGATTATGGGAATCTAATTCTGATAGGGAGGGTTAATAAGCCAATTTATAAGCCTTTTCTTTGTGATTAGATAAAAATTTTTTGAGAAAATAAATTCTTATAAGATGTAAAAGAAGATTAATATAGCTCCACTAATACTTATATATCATGAGTTTTTAGTGCAAAGTAATAAAATATTTTATGTGGGATTTTATAGAAATAAGACTCCTAAACTGCGTGTCACTGGTTTGATTCCGGTTAGGTGCAACAATAAGAGTGATTTGGCATAAGACTATTTAGTCTTATGCCTATTTTTCTATAAAACTTTCCTATGTAATACAAGATTTATGAATGTATTGATAGTATATAAATTCTTATATCAGAGGCGATAATGATGAATAAAACATGGTAACTGACTTAAAACTGTGTTTACCCAAACTAATTGAATATTTGCATAATGAAGAAATTATTGATTATGAGGAATTCGATGATTTAGTTAACCATACCTTTAGTAATCTTGTAGTCGAATTAAGAAATCTGCTTAGCGTTGCTTATCCCAATACAAAGCTAAAACGGATGATAAAAAGCATTCATTATGCTAATGGAGTTGATAATGTGGATTTAAATGAAAGTGCTTTTATACTTGATTAAATTGAACTGTACTTTAGTATAAATAAGCTCCTAGATCATGATACATCCGTTGATTGTTTTAATAAAAGGATTACTGAAGGTGAATTTAGAATAAAGCCGAAGAATTTCGTGACAGTTATGATTGAGAGCTTGCTTTGTTGTAGGAAGCATGGATGATTTCATAAAAGTCATGATGTAATGAGTTTGAATTGTAGATGGAATATGACACATGTAGATTGTGAAAGTTATAATAAATTAAAGGCTGAAACTAAAAAAGTATCTGATAATTGGTATTTATAAATATTATGATTATATTGCGTGTGCTTTATTAAAAAAGATATAATAAAATAAATATACAGCTATAATACAATTGAAGTGTATCAATTTTTTGTTCTGTAGAATAGATAATCATTTTTATATAAGGTGTAGCAAAAAGATTAACTTAGTTATCTTTTTATTATTGAAAATAATTTAATGAACTATTAATGAGCCAACTTTCTGATTTGGCTATTTGAAGAGGGAAGTTACTTGGAATAGTGGCTTCCTTTTTTTATGAGTGATTTTGGGCGTGCAGTATTCTTATAGGGAGTTTATTATGGCAGATATTATTACTATAGAGAATAATATTAAGAAATATCTAAAAGATGGAATTGATAAGAAAAATTTCTTCTATGACTTTATATCGAATTACGACTTTCCAGCTGCTTCAATTACACGTGCGAGAAATGCAGGTAAAACAGCGATAAAAAATAAAGCAATGTATGAAGTGGTTTCTGAAGTATCGTCACCTATGGCTCGTGTTACTGATATGGTAAAGGAAGTATCAGAAGAAAGAAATAAACCTCGTATTGTAATAGCTACAAACTTTAACGAATTAGCCGCTATTGATACGAAAACCGGTGACTCATTAATTACTCTAATAACTGAATTACCATTACATGCCGATTTTTTCTTGCCTTGGAATGGTATTGAAAAGGTAGATTATAGCCGTGAAAATCCTGCAGATATCAAAGCTGCATCAAGATTTAAAGAGTTATATCATGAGTTAAGAGAGATTAATAGTTTTAAGGATCAGACAACGCAAGAACATGCATTCAATCTGTTTTTAATTCGTCTGTTGTTCCTTTTATTTGCGGAAGATACTGATATTATGCCAAAAGGTATCTTTACTAATACTATTAAAACACGTACTAATGTAGATGGAACTGATTTAAATCAGGTTATCTCAGAAATTTATGCATCATTAGATCGTGAAAATCGCAATGCTGAGCCAGAATGGTTAAGAGATTTCCCTTATGTAAATGGTAAGCTTTTCTCAGAACCTCACGTTGACTTGGTATTTGATAAAACGACACGTGAACTTATTATTGAGGCTGGTGAGCTGCTTAACTGGAATGAAATTAATCCAGATATATTAGGTGCTATGATTCAAACCGTAGCAAATGGTGAACATCGCTCGGTTACTGGTATGCATTATACCAGTGTAGAGAATACTTTGCGTGTTTTAAATCCGCTTTTTATCGACCAACTTAATAGTGTAAAACAAGATCTTTTTGATCAAATTGATGATAATGAAGATAAAAACATAACTGAGAGGTCTAAAGATAGTAATCGACGAAGATTTCAGCTTGAATTAGAAGCATTGCTTAATCGATTATCAGAGATAAAAATATTTGATCCCGCTTGTGGATCAGGAAACTTTCTGATTGTTGCATATAAAGAATTACGACGTATAGAAATTGAGATTTTGTGTAAATTACAAGATTTGATACCAAAAGAGAGCTCTCAAGGTGGTAAATTATTTTATGAGAGTGTAGTGTCTTTGAATTCCTTTATAGGAATTGACCTAGATGATTTTGCACATGAGATTACTCGATTATCTTTGTGGATTGCAGAACATCAAATGAATGTAGAGATGGAAACTTGTATAAAGAATGCAAAGGCATCATTATTACCACTACATGATGCTGGACAGATATACGTTGGGAACTCACTCCGACATGATTGGGCTCAACTTATTGATATAGGGGTAGATAAAGAGTTATATATTGTCGGAAATCCGCCATATAAAGGCAGCAAGAAACAAGAGGCTTATCAGAAAGAAGATTTAAAATTAGTAGTGGGGGATAAAGCTTCTTATGGGATGATGGATTATGTAGCTGGATGGTTTTTTAAGGCCGTTGAGTTAATGAAATATAATAATTGTCAGACCGCTTTTGTAACAACGAACTCTATTTGTCAGGGTGAACAAGTTGCTTTAATCTGGAAGTATTTACTAAAATATGTTGATATTTCTTTTGCATACGCTGCTTTTAAATGGTCTAATAATGCCAGTAATAACGCGGGTGTAACTGTAAATATAATTGGCTTGTGTGCTAAAGGAACTATATTAGATAGATTTTTATATGATGAGTTTGGATTTAAAAGGAAAGTTAGCAATATAACCCCATATATAACAGCAAATGAAAATATTATTGTAAAAAGTGAGACTAATACAATTAACGGATTGCCGAAAATGTGTTTTGGAAATATGCCAAACGATGGGGGTGGATTAGTAATTACACCAGAAGAAAGGCTTGATTACATTGAAGTATATCCAGAGCTAGAGCCGTATATAAAAAAATATATTGGTGCAGCTGAACTTATTAAAGGTCAATATAGATATGCGTTATGGTTAAGTGAAAATGATTATAAAAAATTAGAATCTAACTCCATAGTAAAAGAACGTATTGCACGGACCTATAATCATAGAATTAATAGCTCAGCAAAAGGATTAGCAGAGAGACCTTGGAGTTTTAGAGATACTAATATGACTACGACCCAATCAATTATGATACCGTGTCATTCATCTGAAAATCGTGAATATATACCTATGGGAATTGTAGGGGATGATACAATTATCTCTAATTCGGCTATGGCTATTTATGATGCTCCTATATATCTTCTTGGTCTTCTTGAATCTCGTATGCATATGATTTGGATGCGTTCTATTGGAGGGAAATTAAAAACTGACTATAGATATTCCGCAGGTCTTGTATATAACACATTCCCTGTGCCTAAGATTTCGGAACAAGCAAAGGCAGAAATTGAAGACTGTGTCTTTGAAATGTTGGATTATAGAGAAATGTCAGGGAAAACATTAGCCGAATTATATGATGCTAAGAAAATGCCAGAAGAATTATTAGAAATTCATCAAAGATTAGATTTATTAGTGGATAAGTTGTATCAAACAAAAGCTTTTGTGGATGATCAAGAACGGTTGAGTCTTTTGTTAAATATGTATAAGGATAAGGTGGAGTCTAATGAGTGATAAAGTTTTTGAGGTAACATATGGGCAAAGATGTAGTAGTGTAAATACTGATTCTCTTGGTATGCGCGAGATGCAGGCTCGTGTATATAAGAAACGTAATAGTAAAAAATTATTAGTTAAGGCACCACCTGCTTCTGGTAAATCTAGAGCTTTAATGTTTGTTGCACTAGATAAACTACACAATCAAGGTATAAAAAAGGCGATAATTGCAGTACCTGAGCGATCTATAGGTCGATCTTTTGCTAGTGTTAAACTATCTGATAATGGCTTTCCTTTTGATTGGTATGTTAAACCTGAGAATAATTTAACCACTATTGGGAGTGATCGTAGTAAGGTTGAGCGTTTTGTTAAGTTTATGCATTCTACAGATGCTTCAGATAATGTGATAATCGTAACACATGCAACATTTCGTTTTGCTGTAGAAGACCTTTCAGATGCAGACTTTGATGATACATTGGTGGCTATTGATGAATTCCATCATGTATCTGATGATACTAACTCCGTTCTTGGTGAAGCTTTACGCGGGATTATTAAGAATTCTAGTGCTCATGTATTTGCTATGACCGGTTCTTATTTCCGAGGGGATAGTAAACCAATTCTTTCACCAGAAGATGAATTAGAGTTTGATAGAGTAACATATACATATTATGAACAATTGGAAGGTTATAAATACCTAAAAAGTTTTAGTATGAATTATAAGTTCTATCAAGGGACATATACAGATGCGATTTATGAAGTATTACCTGAATTTATTGATAAAAAAACAATTATTCATATTCCGAGTGTAAATTCTGGTGAATCCACAAAAGATAAATATGGTGAGGTTGATACCATTCTGGATGTTTTAGGGACGATTCAAGGACAAGATAGTACATCTGGAATTATTACTATAAAAACTGAGTCAGGTAAGTTATTGAAAGTTGCTGATTTAGTGAATGAAGACGGTCGTGATCGTGTTAGCAGTTATTTAGCTAATATGTCAGAATTAAATGATTTAGATATCATAATTGCTTTAGGCATGGCTAAAGAAGGCTTTGATTGGCCTTTCGCAGAATATGCTCTTACAATTGGTTATCGGAATTCTTTGACAGAGGTTGTACAAATTATTGGTCGTGTTACACGTGATAGTAGTAATAAAACTACTGCACAGTTTACGAATCTATTAGCTGCACCCGATGCCAAGGATGATGAAGTTACATGGGCTATTAATAATACAATGAAAGCGATTTCTGCAAGTTTATTAATGGAAAATGTTCTGGCACCTAACTACCGATTTAAACCAAGAACATCCCCTGAACAAGTAAGCAAAGAAAAAGATATTTATGTGAAGGGAATAGCTGAGCCATCAACTTCTAGAACTAAGGAGATTATTGAACAAGATTTAACGGAGCTTAAGGCAACTATACTTCAAGAAGATAAAATTAGAGAAGCTATTGCGGCAAATGAAGATACAAGAAATATTAATTTTGCATTAATACCTCGTGTTATTGCGACTGTATATCCGGATTTGAATACTCAAGAAATAGAAGAGGTACGTCAGCATGTAATGGCAGATTTTGTTTTAACGCATGCAGAACGAGATAAGGAAAATAGAAGCCTTATTAAAATGGCCAATAAATTTATTAATGTCAATGACTTGAATATTGAGTTGATTGATAGTATTAATCCATTCCAAAGTGCTTATGAAATTTTATCTCGTAATGTAGATGCTAAGATATTACGACTATTCTTAAAGGTTTATGATGCTAAAAAATATGACTTTACTGAAGAAGATCTAAAAGTTTTATATCCACAAATTAAGCAATTTAAGCAGAGCCATAATCGAAGTCCAGAAAAAAATCCAGATGATGAATATGAGACTAAACTATACTATGCACTTGTTAAATTGGTTGAATTAAAACGGGAGCGAGATAATGGGTGATTTTAGTATAGATGATATCTTTAATGATCCGGATTTTGAAGGATTAGCTAAGGATGTAGAGAAAAAGAAAGACACCGTTAGTTTAAATCCAGATATTATTAAATTTGAAGAATTAAACAATTGGATTAAAGCAAATGGTGGCGAACCAACTATTTCGAGGACTAATATTACAGAACGTAAATTAGCTAAATGGTTAGAGGCGTTACGCCAAGATTTTAATCGAATGGAATCTTTACAGGAGTATGATTATTTAAATTTGCTTAAGCCTGAACCTAGTGATTTGAGCCTAGATGAGATTCTTGATGATGACTTGCTAGATGAAGACGAGCAACTTTTGGCCTCTTTAACTGATATGGGGCGTTACAAAAATACTGTTCGTATGGCTGATGGATTAAGCCAACGTAAACGTATGAATAAAGGTTTTGAAAAATTCCGAGAAATGTTTAGAAAAACGCAACAAGAAATTGCTGATGGGAGAAGAAGGGTAATAGATTATTCGGGAAATAGAATACGTGCTAATGCATTTTATATTGATAAAGGTGTTCTCCTTTATGTGGAACGTATTTATGATCCAAAGACGGGCCAAACATACAATGAGACTGATGAACGGGAATGTAAAGTTCATACTATTTATGAGAATCAACAAGAAAATGATATTAAACTCTTAAGTTTAGTGTCTTCTTTGTATGATAAAACAAGATACGGAAAGATTGTTACTGATTTGGATGATGTAGATGAAAGTTTGTTTACAACAACTGGCTATGTGTATGTAGTTAAATATGCTGGAAATCATCAAGACTTACGTAATATAAATAATCTATACAAAATTGGATATACTAAAAATCTTAAGAATCGACTTAATAATACAGAAAATGAATCAACATATTTCTATGCTCCTATAGAACTTGTTGCAACTTATGAAATTCAAAATTTATCTGCATCTAGTGTTGAGAACTATCTACATAAAGTGTTTGCTAATCAACGACTAGTTGCTAATGTAAAATTAGGTAATGGAAAGTATGTAGAAGCTAAAGAGTGGTTTGTTGTGCCTCTAGAAGAGATAAAGGAGGCTATAAATAAAATGGTTATAGGATTACATCAAAATAATTAGGGCTTTAATGGATGCTGTTTTATAATTTAGATAAAACAAGTATATATATTTGGGGGTAATGTAAGGAGTGTAGTGCAAATTGGATTTATTAGAACATATAATGAATATGGTTGGTAATACTATTATGGTGATAATTGGTATATATACTTCATATTTAACATTATTTTGTAAAAAAATAGAATTAATTGGATATAAATTTAAACGTTTTTGTAGTGATAAAGTTCCTCACTATAGTGTAGAGTTAGATATATATAATCCGTCATTATCACCAATATGTATTTATGCATTATATTTAGTCTATAATAAAAATTTTGTCGTAATTGTAAAGAATTTCGAATCTCCACTTATAATACAATCTCGTACAGCACTACATATCAATGGGGAAGATTGGTGGGAACCTGATTTTGATATGGGAAAACAAGAGTTACACATAGAACCTATTTACCTTCTTGCACGTACTAATAAAGGCTGGGCAGTATCTTGTTATCATGAATTGAGATTTTTAAAGGCTTTTAGTGCCTATATACAAGGTCAAAAATTTCGATATAGGATATTTCGTAAAAGATTAAATCCGATTTCTTGTATTTTAAAAGATGATAAAACCAAGTTTCGGTGTAGGAGTGTAAGTAGTAATTTAATTGAAGAAACTTTTATTATTCAAGATTATTGGGGGAAGTATTAAATTAGCTAGAAAAATATATGATAGTTAAAATAGGTATGTGATACTGAATGCATGCCTATTTTAATTTAAAGTATAAAATTTTTGTAGTTAATAAGCTACATATTACTAATGTTATAATGAGGTGAAATAGAGTATTGGTATAAAGGAATCTATATATGAGTTTTTACAATTGGATTCAAGAAAAACTTTTCGATAATTATGAAGAATGGAGTTTGAAGAGCCCTGATTATAATCGTAACGGTTTTAATATAGTAGGTATAGATAATACACTAAAGGCTATGCATGATGGATATTTCATGTATGTTGAATTATACCCACCTCATGC
>OGIR01001446.1_pt1 | contig 13020 bp, 10 predicted proteins | sample 1571831 | NCBI WGS metagenome assembly OGIR01 (sample SAMEA2582124, study PRJEB24529) | metagenome | biome: Human gut stool | place: China | collected 2011 | reverse complement strand
CTTTATCTGCAACCTATCTGCCACAGGTATCTGCAACGTTCCAACTATTTATTAATTAGTGTGTTACACGCGTTTCGTTGCAGGTGGCAGATGTTTTTATGTTTTTCAACTTTATAGTAGGAAAAACTTTCATTCATTTCTGCACTGAAATGAGCAAAATAGTGCGATTTTAGTTTATTTCTGCACACTTCTTTGCTAAATGGGAATTTATATTTCACCACAAAGGACACGGAGGTTTACTATTTTTATTCCCTATAGAGTAATACAGAGTAATCGTATTTATCGCTCTGTTTTGCTTACGGAAAGAGAGAGAAGAACTCTGTGTCCTCTGTGGTGAACTCGTAAAGTTCCCGTTTTTTTGTGTTCCATATAAAGGTTAAGAGGCAGGATATGAAAAGACAGGAATATTGAACATAAATAAACAGGAGTTGTTTTAGTATATTATTCGCTATTTATCAACGCAAAACCTCTAAACATCAACGTGGTATATGAAAAAGGAATTTGGATTCGTCCTGGCGGCTGCAATCTTGCTGGCTGGCTGCGGACAGAAAAAAGAAACGACAACGACAACTGCACGTCCCGTAAAGACTACGATTGTCGAGTCAAGATCGATTATCAGAAAAGATTTCTCGGGAATCGTGGAAGCGGTGGAATATGTGAAGCTGGCTTTCCGGGTCAACGGACAAATCATTCAGCTTCCTGTCATCGAAGGACAGAAAGTGAAAAAAGGACAGCTCATCGCAGCTATCGACCCCAGAGACATTGCGTTGCAATATGCCGCTACGAAATCGGCATACGAAACGGCTTCGGCACAAGTGGAACGTAACAAACGGCTCCTCTCCCGGCAAGCGATCTCCGTACAGGAATATGAAATCAGCCTCGCCAACTTCCAGAAGGCGAAGTCTGAATACGAACTATCTGCCAACAATATGCGCGACACCAAGCTGACAGCTCCTTTCGACGGTTCTATCGAAAAACGACTGGTGGAAAACTATCAGCGTGTCAACTCCGGTGAGGGTATCGTGCAGCTTGTCAATACACACAATCTGCGTATCAAATTCACCATTCCGGATGCGTATCTTTATTTGTTACGCGCCAAAGACCCGCGTTTCCTTGTAGAGTTCGACACATTTAAAGGACACGTGTTTCAAGCGAAACTGGAAGAATATCTTGATATTTCTACGGATGGCACAGGAATTCCGGTCAGCATCACGATTGACGATCCGTCATTCGACCGCGATCTGTATGCAGTGAAACCCGGTTTCACGTGCAGCATCCGTTTCACGGCAGATGTAGGTCCGTTGGTGCAGGATAGCTGGACGATTGTACCGCTTAGTGCCGTATTCGGCGAAAGCGAAGGGAATAAAATGTATGTCTGGGTGGTAGAAGACAATAAAGTCCACAAACGGGAAGTAACCGTCAACGCCCCGACCGGAGAAGCACAGGCGCTCATCTCGGAAGGTTTGAAACCCGGTGAAAAAATCGTCATAGCAGGCGTATACCAACTAGTAGAAGGAGAATCTATCACAACTGTTGACAGGTGATAGTTGATAAATGATTAAGTATCATTTATCCGCTGTCATTCATCAATTATCAACGATCATTTATTATGAGTTTAGCCAAATATTCATTAGATAATACGAAAATCATCTATTTCTTTCTTGCTGTATTGCTGATTGGGGGAATCACTTCCTTCGGCAAGCTGGGTAAGAAAGAGGATGCTCCTTTCGTCATAAAGTCGGCGGTTATTATGACCCGCTATCCGGGTGCCGAACCGGCAGAAGTGGAGCGGTTGATTACCGAGCCTATCTCTCGTGAAATTCAAAGTATGAGCGGTGTGTACAAGATAAAATCGGAATCGATGTACGGGCTCTCAAAAATCACATTCGAGTTGCAACCTTCCTTGTCGGCAAGCTCCATTCCGCAGAAGTGGGATGAGTTGCGACGGAAGGTGCTAAATATACAGCCACAATTGCCGAGCGGTGCTTCCGCACCGACGGTTTCCGATGATTTCGGCGACGTGTTCGGCATCTATTACGGTCTGACGGCGGACGACGGTTACACATACGAAGAGATGCGCAACTGGGCGGAACGGATCAAGACGCAGGTAGTGACGGCAGACGGGGTGATGAAAGTCGCCCTGTTCGGGACGCAGACGGAGGTGGTCAATATTTTTATTTCCACCAATAAGCTCGTAGGTATGGGCATCGACCCGAAACAGCTTGCCAGTCTGTTGCAATCGCAGAACCAGATTATCAATACCGGAGAAATCCGTGCCGGCGAGCAACAGCTCCGGGTGACCGCCAACGGTATGTATACCACCGTAGACGATATCCGCAACCAGGTGATTACCACCAAAGCCGGACAAGTGAAACTGGGCGATATCGCCGTCATCGAAAAAGGCTACATGGACCCTCCATCCAATATCATGCACGTGAACGGTAAACGTGCCATCGGCATCGGCGTCTCCACCGACCCGCAACGGGACGTGGTGCAGACGGGCAAGAACGTGAAAGCCAAACTGGACGAATTGCTGCCACTGATGCCTGTGGGACTGGAACTGCAAAGCCTGTATCTGGAGAACGAAATTGCCAACGAAGCCAACAACGGATTTATCATCAATCTGATCGAATCGATTCTGATTGTAATTGTGATTATCATGTTGGTGATGGGTTTGCGCGCAGGTGTGCTGATCGGCTCGTCACTGATTTTCTCTATTGGCGGCACATTGCTTATCATGTCTTTCTTCGGTGTCGGGCTGAACCGTACTTCATTGGCGGGATTTATCATCGCCATGGGGATGCTGGTGGATAACGCCATCGTGGTAACGGACAACGCACAGATTGCCATTGCTCGTGGAGTAGACCGGCGGAAAGCGCTGATAGACGGCGCAACCGGTCCGCAATGGGGATTGCTTGGGGCTACGTTCATCGCTATCTGTTCGTTCCTCCCACTCTACCTTGCTCCTTCTGCCGTGGCGGAAATCGTGAAACCGCTTTTTGTGGTGCTTGCCATCTCGCTGGGATTGAGCTGGGTGCTCGCGCTGACGCAGACCACTGTTTTCGGTAATTTCATCCTGAAAGCGAAAGCAAAGGACGGCACGAAAGACCCGTATGACAAACCGTTCTATCACAAATTCGCCTCCATCCTCCGCACGCTGATTCGCAGGAAAACATTGACACTGGGTTCGATGGTAGTGCTCTTTGTTGCTTCGCTGGTTATCATGGGAATGATGCCGCAAAACTTCTTCCCTTCTCTCGATAAGCCTTATTTTCGGGCGGACGTGTTCTATCCCGACGGGTATAGCATCAATGATGTAGTGAAAGAGATGAAATCCGTGGAAGAGCATCTGGCAAAGCAGCCGGAAGTGAAGAAAGTGTCGATCACCTTCGGCAGCACACCGCTAAGGTATTACCTGGCTTCTACTTCGGTAGGTCCGAAACCGAATTTTGCCAATGTATTGGTTGAATTGACGGACAGTAAATATACAAAAGAGTATGAAGAAGATTTCGACGCGTACATGAAGGCGAATTATCCGAATGCGATTACCCGTACCAGTCTGTTCAAACTGTCGCCTGCGGTGGATGCCGCTATCGAAATCGGGTTTATCGGTCCGAATGTGGACACGCTTGTGGCGCTCACCAACCAGGCTTTGGAGATTATGCACCGGAATCCGGATTTAATCAATGTGCGCAATTCGTGGGGAAATAAAGTTCCTGTATGGAAGCCTGTATATAGTCCCGAACGGGCGCAACCGTTAGGGGTATCGCGTCAGGGAATGGCACAAAGTATCCAGATCGGAACCACAGGCATGACGCTTGGAGAGTATCGGCAGGGCGATCAGGTACTTCCTATCTTATTGAAGGATAACACGGTGGATTCGTTCCGCATCAACGACCTGCGCACGTTGCCCGTGTTCGGCACAGGCAATGAAACGACCAGTCTGGAACAGGTGGTATCGGAATTTGATTTCCAATATCGTTTCTCAAATGTGAAAGATTACAACCGGCAAATGGTGATGATGGCGCAATGCGATCCGCGTCGCGGAGTGAATGCGATTGCTGCTTTCAATGAGGTTTGGCCGCTGGTGCAGAAAGAGATTAAAGTGCCGGAGGGGTATACGATGAAGTATTTCGGGGAACAGGAAAGTCAGGTGGAGTCTAACGAGGCGTTGGCCAAGAATTTACCGTTGACGTTCTTCCTGATGTTCGTCACGCTGTTGTTCCTGTTCAGGACGTATCGTAAGCCGACAGTGATCTTGTTGATGTTACCGCTTATTTTTATCGGTATCGTTTTGGGATTGGTGCTGCTAGGCAAGTCGTTCGACTTCTTCTCCATCCTTGGTTTGCTCGGACTGATTGGGATGAATATCAAAAATGCGATTGTACTGGTGGAACAGATTGATCTGGAGGCAAAGACGGGCAAAAAGCCGTTGGATGCTGTTGTCAGTGCTACAACGAGTCGTATTGTCCCCGTAGCAATGGCGTCCGGCACTACCATTCTGGGTATGTTGCCATTGCTGTTCGACGCGATGTTCGGCGGCATGGCGGCTACGATTATGGGAGGTTTGTTGGTGGCTTCGGCACTGACATTGTTTGTTCTTCCGGTAGCCTATTGTGCCATTCAAAGAATCAAAGGCTGATTGCCTTCTCTTATATGAAACTTGAATTTATTGTATAGATTGAATAAAATGAAAACTCAACTTATAACTCTGTCTCTGCTGTTCCTCGGTCTCACTGCCGGGGCACAGCAGCCTTATCTTAGCCGGGAAGCTTACCGGGATAAAGTGGAAGCTTACAGTCAAATTCTGAAGCAACAGAAACTAAAGACGATGGCAAGTACAGAAGCACGGAAGATTGCTCACACAGGATTCTTGCCCAAAATTGATGTCAATGCGGACGGGACCCTCAACATGAGCGACCTTAATGCCTGGAACGAACCGGTAGGCGAATACCGCAACCATACCTATCAAGGTGTATTTATCGTCTCGCAACCGTTGTACACGGGCGGGGCACTCAACGCCCAGCACAAGATTGCCAAAGCGGACGAAAAGCTGAATCAACTAAATGAGGAGCTTACCATCGACCAGATTCATTATCAGAGCGATGCAGTTTACTGGAACGCTTCCGCTTCACAGGCTATGTTGCAGGCGGCGGACAAGTATCAAAGTATTGTGAAGCAACAGTATGACATCATTCAGGATCGTTTCAACGACGGGATGATTAGTCGAACGGACTTATTAATGATTTCCACCCGGTTGAAAGAAGCGGAATTGCAATATATCAAGGCGCGTCAGAACTATACGCTGGCGCTGCAAAAGCTGAATATCCTGATGGGAGAAGAGCCGAACAATCCCGTAGACAGTCTGTACACGATTGACACGGCTTCCGCTCCGGTGCAGATACTTTCTCTGGAGAATGTACTGCAACGTCGCGCGGATTACGAAAGTACGGAAGTAAACATCATGAAAAGTCAGGCGCAACGCAAAGCGGCTCTTAGCCAGTTCAACCCGCAATTGAATATGTATTTCAGCGGTGGATGGGCTACAGCTACACCTAACCTCGGTTATGATGTTTCTTTCAATCCCATCGTCGGCATTAACCTGAATATACCGATCTTCCGTTGGGGAGCCCGGTTCAAAACAAACCGTCAGCAGAAAGCGTATATCAGCATACAGAAACTGCAACAAAGTTATGTGACGGATAATATCAACGAGGAACTTTCTGCCGCCCTAACCAAACTGACGGAAACGGAATATCAAGTGAAAACCGCCAAAGAGACTATGAATCTGGCTAATGAAAATCTTGATTTGGTTTCTTTCTCGTATAATGAAGGAAAGGCAAACATGGTGGATGTGCTCTCCGCGCAATTGTCATGGACGCAGGCGCACACCAATCTGATTAATGCGTATCTGTCGGAAAAGATGGCGGTAGCGGAATACAGAAAGGTTATCAGTGAATAAATTTAGAAACAAAAGAAACTTGTTCACAAAGTCTTAGTCTTATAAAAGAAAATCGTCCTGCCATCACGCAACCGTGAAACAGGACGATTTCTTTTTATATCATAAGGACTACAAAATACCGTTTTGCTTCAGGATATCTTCTATTTCCTTATCTGTGATATTTGCACGTTCTGACTTATCATAAATAGTGAGCAATTTTATCTCTGTATCTATTTCTGTCCAGATTATCGTATAGGTTATCACCCGTGCACCTCCACTTTTACCTTTATTTTTCGAAGTTATCGCTATACGTATTTTACGAAGATTATTGCCCAAACTGACTCCTTGTTCAGGATTTAATAACAAATCATTTCCAAAATTCCTAAGATCTTCTTTCAACGATTTATACCGTTTTGACAAATGCTTCATTTCCCTTAAAAATTCGAGGGTAACGCTTATTCTATATTTCATTAAGGGCATCATCTAATGACTTAAACTCCAACTTACCCTCCAGATTCAGTTTCAGTTCCTTACACGCCTGATCTAAGCTTGCCAGAATCTCCGCCTTTGTCTGGTAGGGAGCTGCTTCCTCTGCGACAACATTCGTTTGCTCTTCTTCACAACTCAACATCGATTTCACTCTCCGCAGAATAGCGACATCATCCACATCCAGAATCCGCCGAATCAGTTCGTTCTTTTCGGCTTCCAATGACATTGCACTCATACGCTTGCTATTTTTACTGTTATACATTCACACAAAGATAACGCTATCAAACGAATCTTCCAAGTGTGAATGTATAAAAAGTCTTTTTCAGGCAGGAATTATCTTACGCAAGGAAGGAGATCAACACACCCGCAGCTACGGCAGAACCGATTACTCCGGAGATGTTGCTTGCCATGCAATACTGCAATACGTGATTCTTCGGATCGTATTTCAAAGCAATCTCATTGGCTACACGGCTCGCCATCGGAACGGCACTCAAACCAGTGGCACCGATAAGCGGATTGATTTTCTTCTTCGAGAAGAGATTTACCAGTTTCACAAAGAAAATACCACCGGTTATAGAAAGTGCAAATGCAAGGAATCCACCGATCACAATACCGATTGTTGTCCAGTTGAGGAATGCTTCGGCTGTCATCGTTGCTCCTACAGACAGTCCGAGGAAGATGGTGGCAGCATTCATGATGCTATTGGAAGCGGCATCGAACAAGCGGAATGTGTTAGTTCCGATTTCTTTCACCAGATTACCAAACATCAACATCCCCACCAAAGGCACTGCACTTGGCACGAAGAGGGCAACAATAGTAGTTACCACAATCGGGAAGATAATCTTCAATACACGCAGGTTCTTGATTTCAGTCTTCGAAGGGTACTTCTTTTCCTGTTCTTTCATGTTGATGCTCAACTCTTTCTTCGTACAGAACAGCTTCACTACCAGCGGAATAATCACCGGAACGAGCGCCATGTACGAATAAGCGGCAATGGCAATCGGGCCCAGCAAATGCGGCGCCAGTTTGATGGTGGTAAAGATGGCTGTCGGACCATCCGCACCACCGATAATGCCCAGAGAAGCGGCTTCCTGTGGAGTGAATCCCATCAGGATGGCTACCAGCAACACGGTAAAGATACCCAACTGTGCAGCTGCACCGAATATAGAAAGATGCAGGTTACGCAACATCGGCCCGAAGTCCGTCAACGCACCGACACCCATAAAGATGATCGGAGGCAGGAAACCTGTTTTAATCAACATATAGTAGATGAAGTTCATGATTCCCAGTTCGTGGGCAATGTCATGCAAAGGCATTTCCCAAATGTTCTTCAACACTCCGTTTACCATCACCATACCATTTTCGTCGGCCTGAATCACGCCCATATCTCCTCCGGGGAAGTTGGCTAGCAACACACCGAAAGCGATGGGGACAAGCAGCAACGGCTCGTACTGTTTCTTAATACCCAAATAGAGCAGAACGAACGCGATGGCATACATTATCAGGAACTGCGGTTCGGCAATGATATTGCTGAACGCAGTCATGTCATATAAGTTCTCAAATATTTCGTTCATTATCCTATCTTCATTAATACGTCATCTTCTGAAACAGCATCTCCCGGGTTGACACAGATAGCAGTCACTGTACCGCCAAACTCTGCACGGATGGCATTGTAGGTCTTCATCGCTTCTACATAGCAGATTACATCACCTTCTTTCACAGTGTCACCTACTTGCAAAGGAGTTTCCTGCGCACCTTTCACTAAGAAGAACTTGCCTTCCAACGGAGAAAGTACCTCTTTACCCTCTCCTGCCGGAGCAGCGGCAGCACCCGCAGGAGCAGCAGGTAGTTCGGTATCACCGTATGCTACCGTCACACGATAGGCCTGTCCGTCCACTTGTACGGTCAGTGTCTTCGGTTTGGCATCTTCTTCCGGAGATTTATCTTTTTCGGCACGACGTTTGGCTACGTCTTCCAGGAAGTCCTCTTTTGCTTTACCGCTCTTATAAGCCTCATATTGAGCCGGGTGCATAGCATATTCGAAGAGTTCTTCGTCGTCCTGTCCCACTTCCCATTTGTTCTCTTTCATCAGTTTGCGATATTTGTCGAGAGCATCAGGATAGTTATTCTGCGGATCACCTTCGAAGAACTTACGGCCTTCACGTTCTGCCTTTTCAATGATTTCGGGAGCAAGTTTGCCCGGCAGACGTCCGGCTTTACCCAGAATCATATCCCAGATATCATCGGCAATCATTCCCCAACGTTCTTTTCCTTTTTCCATAGCCATCACGTTCATCATGGCGAGGTTCTTCACGTATTGGCTGAACGGAGTCACCAATGGAGGATAACCGACACGAGGCCATACGTATGCTACTTCATCAAAGAGTTTGATGAGCAACTGGTCTTGCGTCATAAACGGCAGATTGTGTTTTGCCTTATATTTATTGATTGATTCCAGATTGGATTCAAGGTCGGCCATCAGACTACCCATCATACCGCCGGGAAGTCCGGGAGCAATCAGCAAGGAGTTCATCAGACGGTTTTTCGGGCTGATATACAAGCCGAGGAAGTCGTCCATAAATTCCTGAATCATGCCGCGCACTTTCATGTAGGCTTCCATATTGATTTCGGGCACTTGATATCCGGCGTCTTTCAGCATCGCCTGCACACTAAGCAAGTCAGCATGGCCTGTTCCCCATGATAGTGGTTCCATGCCTACGTCGATGTAGTCGCAACCGGCTTCGCATACTTCAAGGATACTTGCCATATTGAATCCGGGACCTGCATGACTGTGATACTGAACGGGGATTTCGGGATGTGCTACCTTGATATTTGCTACGATCTTACCTAACGATACAGGGCGGCCGATTCCTGCCATGTCTTTGATACAGATTTCGTCTGCTCCCAGTTTGATAAGTTCCAGCGCCATATTGGTGTAGTACTCTACGGTATGGATAGGCGAATGAGTGATGCAAAGCGAGCATTGCGAAATCATGCCTGCTTCCTTTGCGTATGTGATGGAAGGAGCAATGTTACGCACGTCGTTCAATCCGCAGAACGTACGGGTAATGTCTGTTCCTTGCGCTTTCTTTACTTTGTAGAATAATTTGCGGACGTCTGCCGGAACGGGGCTCATACGGAGTCCGTTCAGTGCGCGGTCGAGCATGTGGGTTTGAATACCGGCTTCGTGGAACGGTTTTGTCCATTCGCGTACCGCTTTATTCGGGTTTTCACCAAACAATAAATTTACCTGTTCAAAACCTCCGCCGTTTGTTTCTACGCGGGCAAAACAGCCCATTTCAATGATGGCAGGAGCTACCTTTACGAGTTGGTCTACACGAGGTACGTATTTTCCGGCAGATTGCCACATATCTCGGAAAACCAAACTAAACTTTACTTCTCTTTTCATGTCTTTCAGTGATATTCTTTATAGATTTATAATTTTTCTACTTTAGTGATTTTTCCTTTACCTTGTGTCACCACATTTACAGCAGCTGTAATGGCGGCTAAGATGTTTCCCGGAACAGGGGCAGGACCTTGCGATGCTTCCCGCTTCACAGGAACCACTTCTTCAGGAGCATACTTGTTGACTAATGTAATCAACAACTTACCTAAATAAATCACAATCAGCAGAATAACAAACACGGTAGCCATTCCGACCACCATCAGCAGGATCGCTGTTTCGATATTTTCCATATAATAAACTATTAGTATTTTAAGTTGTTCGTCTAAAAAGCGTCCGAAAATACCAAATTTTTATTATAAAATAAATTAAGAAAGGAATATAATGTATAAAAACGTCATTTCTCTGATTGGAAAACTGGGGAAGTTTAATGATTTATGATTTATGATTTAGCGTGCCATCCACATCTAAACTAAATTCCCATTTATCTTATTTATTATCTGCTTCTATTGCACAACCCAAATAGTAAATGGTAAATAGTCCAATAGTAAATCGTCCTATCTATCGTTCCTACAAAAAAAATGTGAGAGAAAGCCCCTCAACTTTCTCTCACATTCTGATAAAACAATTATTAAATAAAAATACTCAATGATAGACCGGTTCAGCCCTTTTCTGGTTTCAGACTCTCTTAACCTACTATTAAACTACCAGATAAAACCGGTCTTGTTAAACCTCTCATGGGCCATCACGGCTTTCATTCTTTTAATTAGCGTAGCAGTCTAGTTGAAAAACCCTTTTTTTAAGCCAACTAAGTCTGTTTAATCGGAAAAAACAAGCTTCTAAAGCTCATATCACGTCCGATGAGGGAATCTTTCCGGCTTACGTTTGTGGCAGGAATAATTCATCTGCCGCTGTCTATTGTTTGCTTTGAGCCCTAGTTTGCATTTCTTTTAAAACATTGTTTGTTTTGGGTTAAATTTAAATTTTATAAAAAGCATCTATTGTTTGTTTTGAGTTTAGCTTGTAATTCTCTATAAAACATCTATTGTTTGTTCTGAATCCCGGCCTTATTTCTGCCGGATAATTTCTAATTTCTTCTACAACATTTAATCTTCTAATCAATTCTACCGTTTTCTTCAAATATCATTAAATAGCTCTTATATTAGAAAGAGAAGCATCCGTTGTTTTTTTACCAAGAAAAAATGAAGAAAATTTGAAGAAAAACAAAAAAGCCTCTTCTGACTATCCAGAAGAGGCTTTTTTTATTTTAAAATAATTTCTTTCCCTCGAATTTGATAACTGATTCCACACGAACCAAAGACTTTTTCCAGTGTGGCGTTCAGGTCTTTCGTTAAGACCGTCCCGTTGTAGGTCAGCCCCTCGCATTTCTCATGCCCGACGACTGTCACCTCAAATATATGCTCAATATCTGCCACTACATTTATCAGCGGGTCATCTTCATATCCCAACACTTCGGGGAACTCTGATTCTTCCGCCTTTTTTTCTACTGGCACAATCTTGGTTTCATCGCAACGCACACTTTCACCGGCAAGCAATGTACGCTTACCTACGGCAGTCTCAACTTTCACACTTCCTTCCTCACAGTTGACGGTCATCTTCTTTCCTTGCTGATCGATGAGGAATTTCGTTCCCAGTACGGTTACGTCGCCGGCTTCTGTACGGACCGTGAATGTCTTGCCTTTGGTTACGTTAAAAGAGGCTTTACCCAATAGTTGCAATTTGCGCTCCCAAAGCCATGTGATATGATTGTAAGTCAGGCGGGAATTTTCCATCACCTGCACAGTACTGCCATCCGGCAATTCATAGTTCATAGCAGTGTTATCAGTCACCACCTTTTCTTCTGCCAGGAAGTAACCGCCTATCCCCAAAAGAAGGACAACTGCCGCTGCCACTCCCCATGAGAAAGAGAAACTTCTCCCCGCACCTTGCTTTCTTCTCCGGCTTAAGGCGATCTTATGGCTCTCCTCACGTTGCAACTTCAGCTTATCACCTATTTCTTTTTTACGAGAAAAGATTTCGCCAACCAGAGGAAGTTTTCCTTCTTCTAAGTATTTATCTAAAGATTCTGTCCACTTTTCCATATCTCACACCTCAATTAAAAATCCACAAATTAGCTGCTACCAACAACAAGAAAGATTTGCTCATACGCTCCCGCAAACTGGAGATAGCCATATGAGTAGTATTGTAAACCGTACGTGAAGTGAGTCCCATCACCTGGGCTATTTCTTCCGGACTCATCTTCTTATAATACTTAAGATACAATACCTCCCGCTGTTGCTTTGTCAAATTGTTCAGCTCTTTCTGCAAAACTTCCAGCTGTTCTTTTTCCAACTCTGAATGGATAATAGCAGTTTCAATATCGATCTCCAGATCAAACTGATATTCGTTTGTGCCTACTTCATCCAGTGATTTGAATGATCCACTATTCTCTTTTTTCAGTTCGTTCACTATCATGTGTCTCAACGAAACACACAAGTAAGCGGGTATGGATTGAGGTGCCGCGCAAGTTTCTCTTTTCTCAAAGATGTAAACAAACAACGACTGTATCGCCTCGGTCACCAGCGTATCATCACCGGCTATCTTCATGCCATATCCATACAGTAAATCTGCATATTGCTCATAAAGCTGCCGGAATGCCTCTTCATCCCCTTGCTGAATTTTATCCCAGGATAGTGTCTTCATTTCTATTCACTCATTTATATGAGATATGTTTTTCCTTTTTTTACCTGATTTTTTAGTTAAAATCAACGGAATATGTTTTAAAACTCACTTGTAAAGTGGAATTTGATGTGTTTAAAGTCCATCTGCGCCATCTGAAGTACATAACCGGAGTCTGCCAGGAACACATCGCGCCCTTCTCTATCCTTTGCCATATACTGGTATTTACGTTTCTTGAAGGCTTCCAGTTCTGTGGGATCATCGCTTTCTACCCAACAGGCTTTATAAAGACTTACCGGTTCCCAGCGACAGGACGCATTGTATTCATTCAACAAACGGTACTGAATGACCTCAAACTGCAACTGTCCCACCGTACCGATAATCTTACGGCCATTGAACTGATTGACAAACAACTGTGCCACACCTTCATCCATCAACTGATCGATACCTTTCGCCAACTGTTTCTGCTTCATCGGATCGGCATTTTCAATATACTTGAACATCTCCG
>OGIR01001442.1_pt1 | contig 13037 bp, 7 predicted proteins | sample 1571831 | NCBI WGS metagenome assembly OGIR01 (sample SAMEA2582124, study PRJEB24529) | metagenome | biome: Human gut stool | place: China | collected 2011 | reverse complement strand
CTCTCGAGTGCCTTCTCTGTCGGATAGCGCATGTCTCGTCCGCTAAGGAATTGTGCTTTTTTGATGTTGACGATGCGTCCGGTACGGGCTGCTGCCACAAGCAAGTCGGTCTGCCGGCAGAGAAAGGCCGGTATCTGCAACACATCGACCACTTCTCCCGCGGCTTCGGCCTGGCAGCTCTCGTGAATGTCGGTCAGGAGTCGCAATCCGTATTTTTCTTTCACCTTTGACAGCATCTCCAAACCTTTCTCCAGTCCCGGCCCGCGGAAGGAGTGGAGCGATGTGCGGTTGGCTTTGTCAAATGAAGCCTTGAAAATGATGTCTGTCCCGAGTCGCTTGTTGATTTCTACAAGCGTCTTCGCTACCGTGTCGAGCAGTTCTTGCGACTCGATGACGCAAGGGCCCGCTATGATGATCGGTTTCATATTTCTGTCGTTAGATGTTTGCTTGTGTGTTCTTGTCATTTTGTGCCATGAGTTCCGGTATGCGGTCGTTGTCAGTGCGGATGATGCGGATATCGCGTTGCGGGAACGGAATCTCCACACCGTGGGCATTGAGCGTCTCGTAGATGCATTCCATCACCTCCCCATCGTTGGTATATTGGGTAAGCACAGGCACCCAAATGAGCACTTTCAGGATGATGCTGCTGTCACCGAAATCTTTAAGAACGATTTTCACCCCACGCTCCTTGTAGATGAACGGCAGCTTGACGATAGCCTCTTGCAGGATTTGTTTCACCATTTTGATATCGCTTCCATAGGCCACGCCCACTTCCAGCACATCCAGTTCATAGCCGTGGTTTTTGGTCATGTTCTTGTAGTTTTTGGTGAGCAGCTGCGAGTTTTGAAACGAGATGATCGACCCGTAGATGGTCTCAATGGTGGTGGAAGTGTAGCTGATGCTGTTCACTTTGCCACGGGTACCGTCGCACTCGATATAGTCGCCCACCTTCACGCGGCCCGCCATGAGCGATGCCCCATAGTAGATGTTTTCCAGAATATCCTTCATGGCAAAACCGATACCGGTGGAAAGACCTCCGGAAACCACAGCCAGTACCGTCATGTTGACGTTGAATATCTTCAACGACACCAGCAACCACACCCCCCAGACGAAGATCTGTATCACATTGCGGGCCATCATGTTGCGGCTCATGGCCGTGTTGGGATCCGATTTCTCGAAGTGGTATTTCACAAAAGCCTTGATGGTATGATTGAGATAGGAGAATACAAAAAAGAGGCTGATGACCACGGCGATGGAGGTGATGCTCAGCGTGATAACATCCTTGTTGTCAATGAATTTGGTGTTGAAGATGCGCCAGGTGGTATCGCCCATGTTGAAGATGTCGGCCGCCCAATAGATGGAGATGAAAACGGAAGCTACGCCCAGCACCGGAAGTGCTACATGGTAGACGAGATTGAACAGCCAGCGCTTGGTGATGTCCTGCACATCAAGCCCCTTGCGTTTGCTGTAGACCCGTAACCAGCCGCTCAGACAAGTGATGGTGAGGATGCAAGTGAGCTGCATCATCCACCAGATGATGAGCTGTACGGAAAGCAGGGTAAAGCCTGCCCACGAGCTGATGCAGGAAGTGATGAATACGCCCAAGGAGACGAAAGTGTATAGCATGTCGCTTTTGGGCACATTGTGGTTGTGTCGCTTGATGACATTGGCCTGCCACAGCAAGCACACGAGCAGCACAGGAGGGAAAACCAAGTTGACCAACGCATTGGGGATGAGCACGATGCGAAAGAATATCACGATGAAAGTCACCACAATGAGCGGAGCGTAGATGCGGAAAGCACTCCTGATCTGTTTGTCACTCACACGCAACAGCAGAGATATGAGAATGACTCCCAACAACCAGGCATATTCCACCAGCAGATTGCTGGCCATGATGATAAAGTTCTGGCTGACCACAGTATGGATCACTCCCAGAATAATGGCAAAGGTCACCACCGTCATGGCCATGATGATGCAGGTGCGCTTGGCCATAAAGGAATCCTGCATCTTGGCAAACTTGTTGCGTTTCATCAGTCGGGTGGCGATGATCCGGATGGTGATAAGGTTGATGATGACCGATAGCAAGGCGTAGACGGCAATCAGCGTGAACAGAAAGAAAATGACTCGGACATCCCATTGCGACACTCTCTCGCTTCGGAGTGGCTTATATTTCTCCGCGACCGACTCTCCGGTCTTCGACAGGTTCGTCTTCAGATGGCTCAATATCTTGAAGTAATTGTCACTGCCATTCTTGAATATGTTGGTCTGTATCTCCTCATACTTCATGTTGGCGAAGTCGTTGAGGGTTTTTAGTTTCTCTTCCGAGCGGTTGTAGTAGCCTATATAGGTGTCAAGCAGCACTTGGTTTTCTTTCAGTTGCCGGCGAATGTTAATGGCCAAAGCCAGACACACGCTGCGGTCTATGCGTGCTTTTTCGCTGAGAAACAGCGGCTCCATGGAATTGAGGTTGGCAATGAGGGAGTCAAAGCGTGCCAATTCAGTCGTATTTTGATTGATGCGGTCACGGAATGGTTGCGACTTTGACTTGAACCGGTGAAACTGCTCTGTGGCCTCATGGCAGGCATAGGCCAAATCAAAGATGTAGCCATTGCGTTGCGAATAGAGCATCACGGCGTTTTGGTCGGCCAGATTGGTAATCGTCGTAAGCTCTTCCACCACAGTCTGCTGTTGTTCTTCCATGTCTTTCGACTGCTGTTCAAGCTCCAAATGATAGTTGATGAGCTCTGCCCGGAGTATGTGGAGTGTGGTGTCAAGATTCGCCTCTTTGAGCACTGCGTGGCCGGGCAGTACGCATAGTACGATGAGTGAAACCAAAAACAATAATCTTTTTTCCATAACGGCTGTAACTTGCTTGCAAAGGTAATAAAAGATTGGGGAATAGGCGGGTGGGTGGGGTTGTTTTTTCATTTATTTATTGGTTTCGTAGTAGCTTTTCCGTTAAAATTACTACTTTTGCACAAAACAATCAACTAATGAGCAATGAAACTGATAGCTGACGGTGGAAGTACAAAAACCGATTGGGCTGTGGCCGAGGAGGGGATGGTGATGCAACGGATAGTCACGCAAGGCATCAATCCTTTTCATCAGGACGAAAGGCTGATAGCACGCATCCTTTCCGAAGAATTGATTTCCCAACTTGTTTTCCCCATCGATTCCATTTCGTTTTATGGTGCCGGCTGTACTCCAGAGATGTCTCCCAAGTTACAGGGCGTGTTGCGACGCATGTTTCCCCATGCGGGGGAAATCGGTGCGTTCGGCGATCTGCTTGCTGCTGCACGGGCTGTGTGGGGGCATAAAACCGGCATTGTCTGCATATTGGGTACGGGAGCCAACAGCGGACTTTATGACGGTAGGGAAATCGTGATGAACACACCGCCGCTGGGCTATATACTTGGTGACGAGGGGAGTGGGGCTGCCCTTGGAAAGAGTTTCTTGAATGCCATTTTCAAGGGCTTTCTGCCGGCAGAAATGCGTGACGACTATCTTGATTGGGCCGGACTGACCTATGCCGACATCATCTCAAAAGTGTACAGAGAGCCTTTGGCCAATCGTTTTCTGGCCTCCGCAGCCCGCTATATAGTTCTGCACCTTGACAACCGGGCGTTGAGAGAGTTAGTGAAAGCCAATTTCAGGCAGTTTTTCAGACGGAATATCGTGCAGTATCACCGTTGCAGTCCGACCGTGAGCCTCGGTGCCGTGGGCAGCATTGCTTGGCATTTCCGGGAGTTGTTTTCTGAAACGGCTCGGGAAGAAGGGTATGAGCCGGCTAAAGTGATAAAGAGCCCCATTGAAGGACTTGTGCGTTTTCATGCGGAGCTTTAACCAACCGTACAAGCGACGGATGCACCAAGCATACTAACGCTTCCGAGAGCCCACTCTTGTAATTTATTGCAATTTAATCTACTAAAGTTTACAAAACATTGCGTTCTGGATGATGTTTGTTTGTAAAATGACGCGTTTTGCGATGATTTTGAATGCTTTTATAGCCCGAAAAGGTGCTGATTATGGCATTAAACACTCTCTAAAAAGCCTTTTGTACTGCCAATATTGCATGGGCGGTTATCCCATACTGCCGAAATGAGAGGGTGGAAGATATGTCATGGGTGTGGTGCAGAGCCTTTGCGCATTCCGTGCTTGGCTGTTGCACACTTGGTGCGGAGGCTCTGCACGGATGGTGCATAGGCCTTGCACCGAATCTTTTCGGTTGTGGAAGAAAAGGGAAGCGGCCACTATCGGATTTGCATTTCTTAACTCTTGCCGTAAAAAAGTATTAAGAATGAGCAATAAAGTATCAATGTATTTCAATTTAATGGGTTACATTTGCACCATGTAATCAGAATCACCAATCTAACTGTACAATACAATCATTAACTTACCAAATAAATTATTAAAAACCAATCATTTTACGTTTATGAAGAAAATGTTTACTTTAACTGCTGCGTTGGTTGCAGTTTTGACCTTGAATGCTGTGACGACAAAAAAGTATGGCTTTGTCATTGATGCGAATCCGTGGAATTACGAGACCACGGCAAAGAGTACGACAGTTCTCAGTGGTGAGATTACCGTGAGTGCAACTTCCCAATGGGGAGAATACAAACTTTCCGATAAGGCCATCGACATGTCGTTATACAAAGGCTATAAGGTTGTTTATGCAGCCTATAACCCCGGTACACCGAAGGACGGCAAACAGGGAATGCAGCTGAAGATGGAGGGTACCCCCGAAACATTGAATGCCTATAAAGACCTCCCGGAGGATGCCACAGAAGTGACGGGCGACTTTAAGGGGACAGAGGGAAGTATAACCACTTTCACTTTACAAGCCAAGACTGCGGACGCTTCCATCAACATAAAGAGCGTTTCGCTCATCAAGCACGATGGGACGGAAGAAGAGATTCATTATGGCGGTGTTGCATGGGGATGCAAGCAGACCGGGGGCACCGTCTTGATTTCTCCGGCTCCCATGCCTTGTGAAATCACTTATACCGGCCAATGGGGAAGTTTGAAGCTGGCCTCTACAGACGGAAAAACCGCTACATTCGCCAAAGGCAGTGGGGAAGTGCAGGCATTTAAGATCTTGTTCTCCGAGCCGACAACGATAGATATGTGTGTCGAAGCCGACAACGACTCCAAAGGCATTGCATGGTTTAATATTCCCGTCGGTTCAACGGAGTTTGGATTTACAATCGATGAAACCACTGTGCCCGAAGATGTCGTGAACATTTACATCAAAGCCAGTAAGGCAGATGCCGTTTATCCTTCGACGGTGAAGTTTGCAAGCATTGAGTCGGTCATTACCTCTCCTACAGGTGTCGATGGCTTAAAGGCTCTCAAGAAGCCTGAACGCAAGACAGCCTACAATGTTGCCGGACAGCAGGTGGGCAAGTCGTATAAGGGCTTGGTCATCGTAGATGGCAAGAAATATGTCCGTAAATGATGTCGAATAAATAAGCATATAGAAACCAAAGGGGCGGTTCTGCCCGTTGTGCGCAGGACTCCCTCTTTCAAAAAACTACAATGAGAAAAATCTTTTGTTGTCTGATGATGCTCGCTGCTTTGTCACTCTCTGCCAAAAAGGGATTTGTGCAGGTGAAAGACGGTCATTTTGTGAGAGACGGTATACCTTATTATTATGTGGGCACCAATTTTTGGTATGGTGCCATTCTCGGTTCTGAGGGGCAGGGAGGCAACCGCACTCGGCTGTGCAAAGAGCTCGACCGGATGAGGGCCATGGGAATAGACAATTTGAGGATACTTGTCGGTTCCGATGGTCAACGGGGCATAAAGACCAAGGTCGAGCCTACGTTGCAGGAGGCTCCGGGAGTCTATAACGATACGATTCTGGCCGGCCTCGACTATCTGCTCATGGAGATGGGGAAGCGGAGGATGGTGGCAGTGCTCTATCTCAACAATTCTTGGGAGTGGAGTGGGGGCTATGGCTATTATCTCGAACAGGCAGGCGAAGGCAAGGCTCCACGGCCGGATGAAGACGGCTATCCGGCCTTTATGAAGTTTGTGGCCCGCTATGCCACCTGTGAGAAGGCACACCAACTGTTCTATGACTACGTGCGTTTTATCTTGTCACGAACCAACCGCTACACGGGGCTGAAATACACCGACGATCCGGCCATCATGAGTTGGCAGATAGGAAACGAGCCCCGGGCTTTTTCGACAGAAGCATTGCCGGCCTTCGAAAAGTGGCTTGCCGAGGCTTCGGCCCTTATCCGCTCCCTTGACGCAAACCACCTTGTAAGCATCGGCAGTGAGGGTAGTTGGGGATGCGAAAACGACTATGGAGTGTATGAGCGCATCTGTGCTGACAAGAACATCGACTATTGCAACATCCACCTGTGGCCCTACAACTGGGGATGGGCACGGGCCGACCACTTGGTGGAAGACCTGGCCGTGAGTTGCCGGAACACCAAAGACTATATCGACCGCCATTTGGCGATATGTGCTCGGCTCAGCAAGCCGCTTGTGATGGAAGAGTTCGGCTATCCCCGCGACGGATTTTCGTTCTCCCTCTCTTCGACAACCGAAGGCCGCGACGGCTATTATAAGTATGTGTTCTCTCTCGTGGGCGACAATGCCGAGAAGGGCGGCTACTTTGCCGGCTGCAATTTCTGGGGATGGGGCGGCTTTGCAAAGCCCCGACATGAGCAGTGGGAAGTGGGCGATGATTATACCGGCGACCCCGCGCAGGAGGCACAGGGCCTCAATTCCGTGTTTGTCACGGACACGACAACCTTGCAGGTGGTGAAAGCGGAGGTGGAGAGAATGCGCCGTCTTGGGCAAAGCAAGCATAAAAGCCGGAGCCACCGGTAGGCTTGTGGAGCAGCGGAACCGTATCGGGAAGCTGACGGAAAGCCACGGATAACTCGTAAAATAAATCATTATAATATCTAATAGAAACAGCTATAAGTATGAATCACGACAGTTTTGATTTGAGGCACATGCCTTCCTTGGGTAAGGCAATGGTGCTATTGTTTATGTTGTTGCTTCCTCTGACGGCTTTTGCACAGGTCAAAGTGACCGGTACGGTCACGGATGGTAGTAGCGGAGAGCCAATCATCGGAGTGACAGTGAAAATTAAGGGGGGGGCTACGGGAGCCGTTACCGACCTTGACGGTAACTATTCCGTGAACGCCAAACCCGGACAGACATTGGAATTTTCGTATGTCGGTTATGCCACGCTCACAGCCAAAGTGCCCGCAAGCGGCCGTCTGGATGTGACCATGAGCGAAGATGCGCAGACGCTTAACGACATTGTCGTTGTGGGCTATGGTGTGATGAAGCGTTCCGACCTCACCGGTTCGGTGGCTTCGATCAATGAAGATGCCATCAAGCAGGGTGTCAACACTTCGCTTGAGCAGGCCATGCAAGGACGCATAGCCGGTGTGCAGGTGATGCAGAACTCCGGTGCGCCGGGTGGTGGCATCTCCGTGCAGATTCGCGGTATCAACACCTTGAATGGCAACGAGCCGCTGTATGTTATCGACGGTATCGCCACGAGCGGCAACACTTCGGGTAGTTCGAGTGTGCTGGCCAGTATCAACCCCTCTGACATCACCTCCATTGAGGTGCTGAAAGACGCTTCGGCCACGGCCATCTACGGTTCGCGTGCTTCCAATGGTGTGGTGATGATCACCACCAAGCGGGGACAAGACGGCAAGGCCAAAATACAGTATGAGGGGTATATCGGCTGGCAGGCCCTCCCCAAGAAACTCAGTGTGATGAACCTGCCGCAGTATGCGGAGTTCTATAATGTGCGTGCGGCCATTCAAGGTTGGGGCACCCGCGAAGACTATAAAGACCCCTCGCTGCTCACCAACGGCACCGACTGGCAGGACGAACTCTTCCAGACGGCCTTCATGCAAAACCACTCGGTGAACATCAATGGCGGTAACAAGGACATGCACTACTCCTTGAGTGGCGGCTATCTCGACCAAGACGGTGTGGGTATAGGCTCGGGCTTCACCCGCGCCAGCTTCCGTGCCAACTTTGACACCAACATCACCAACTGGTTGCAGGTGGGCTTCAACACGGCATACGCCAACACGAAGCAGCTCATCACCTTTACGGAGAACAACGTGATCAACACGGCACTCAACCAGTTTCCCGATGTTGCGCCGCGCAATCCGGACGGCACGTATGGCTTCCCGAAAATCAATGATACCGGTACTTATTACAGCAACCCCATCTTTGAGGCCAACATGAAGGAGAACCGCACCAACAACTACCAGCTTGACTATAACGTCTATGCCAATATCATGCCCCTGAAAGGTTTGAGCATCCGTATAGAATATGGTGGAAACCGTGGTTGGCTGAACAATTATTACTTCACTCCGGAATATTCTTACGGGATGATCAAAAATGAATCTTTGAGCACTCGCAGAAAGAACCTGAGCAAGTACAACTCGTTCAAACAATACGCCACTTATGACTTCGAGCCGTGGAAATCGCACCGGTTCCAGATCATGGGCGGGCATGAAGCGCAGTGGGGCAACTGGGAATCGCTCTCCGGTTCCCGTAAGGGTTATATCTCCGACATCATTCATTCGCTGGATGTGGGTAATGCGACAACGGCCACCAACTCCGGCGACGATGGCACCCAATGGTCTATCGAGTCGTACTTCGGTCGTGTGAACTATAATTTGCTGGACCGTTACCTCGTTACCGCCACCCTTCGTACCGACGGTTCGTCGAGCTTCGGCAAAAACAAGCGGTGGGGATGGTTCCCCTCGGCAGCCTTGGCATGGCGTGTGAGCAATGAAGACTTCATGAAGAGTGCCAAGTGGATAGACAACTTGAAACTCCGTTTGGGATGGGGACTTGTCGGCAACCAGCAGTCGGCCTCTTTCGCCTACGGTGCAACAATGGCCAACACTTCCACAGCTTGGGGCACGGGATACTATCCGGGCAACTTTGCCAATGAGAACTTGAAGTGGGAGAGCACGCGGGCTTGGAATGTAGGTTTTGACTTGAATGTCTTGAACAATCGCATCGAGTTTATCGTAGATGCTTATCTCAAAAAGACGGACAACCTCTTGATGAGAGCGGTACTGCCATCCTACGTCATCAACAACGACTATATGGGCATGTCGTCTCCTTGGGTGAACAAGGGAAGTTTGCAGAATAAGGGTATCGAGTTTTCTTTGAATACCGTCAACATCATGACCAAGGATCTGCAATGGCGCACGGGAGCAACGCTCTCTTTCAACCGCAACAAGTTGACAGCCCTGAACAGCGAGAGCTCTACCATACCCGGAACCATCGGAACCAATACCTATACGCTTTCTGAGGTAGGTGGACCTGTAGGCCGCTTCTATGGCTACAAGGTGATCGGCATGTTCACCAAAGAGAGCGACTTCTATCAGCGGAACGCACAAGGTGAGTTCCTGCTTGATGCTTCGGGAAACAGAGTGCCCGTTGCACGACCGGTCGATACAAACAAGAATCTTCAACCCATTGCGCAGAATGGCATTTGGGTAGGAGATTATATCTATGAAGATATCAACAAGGATGGCAAGATCACGGAGGCCGACCGCACCTATATCGGCGATCCGAACCCCGATTTCACTTTCGGTCTGAACAATGTCATCACGTGGAGGAACTTTGAATTGAGTTTCTTCCTGAGCGGTAGCGTGGGTGGCGACATCTACAATCTTGTGCGTCAAGACCACACGAACACACAGGGATATGGCAACAAGATGAGCGAAGTGGCCAACTACGCGCATGTGGAGCTCATCGATCCCAACGGCTCGGCCACTGACATCTCCAATGTGTATGTCCCCAATGCAAATACGGCATCGGTGCAACGCATCAGTGCGGCCGGCACGAGTCTGAATGACAATAACCGTGTGAGCGACCGTTTTGTGGAGAACGGATCCTATCTCCGTCTGAAAACATTGTCGTTGGCTTACAACCTTCCCAAGAAATGGCTCAATCCGCTGAAGATCGATTGGGTGCAGGTGTATGGAAACATTCAAAACTTGTTCACCATTTGCGGATACAACGGATACGACCCGGAGGTTGGAGCACAGGGACAGAGCGTTATCCTGCAGGGCATCGACAACTACCGCTATCCTTCGCAACGCATCTATACATTCGGCGTGAAGGTCAAATTCTAAACTTATAATTCGAGCAATGAATATGAAAAAGATAAATGTGATAATGGTGGCTGCTTTGGCAGGTCTCTCACTGTCATTGACCGGTTGTAGCGAGGATTTCCTCGACCAGAAGCCCAAAGGTCAATATACGGCCCCGACCTACTACTCCTCCGACAAGGCAGTGATGAAAGGCACCGAACCACTCTACAACCGGGCTTGGTTTAACTTCAATCGCCGGGCTTTTGTCGGTATGGGCTCCTATCGCGCCAATGATGCCTGGAATCCATACGTGAGTGCGGAGTTTGCCAAATTTCAGGTGACCGGCCTGACTGAGGACATGAGCTTGGCGTGGTCGTCACTCTATAACGTGGTGACTATGAGCAATGCCGTGTTGTATAATTTGCAGCACTACACAACCTCTGCTGTCACGGAAAGCGTGAAGAATGCGGCAGAAGGTGAGTGCTATCTCATGCGCGGCTGGGCCTACTTCTACTTGCTTCGTGGCTGGGGAGACAACATCTTGTTTGAAGACAATCAAAAGATGGTGGACAATCCTGTGCAGCCCTTGAATCCAGAAACAGACGTGCTGAAGTTCATTGTCCGCGACTTTCGTAAGGCTGTAGAGCTATTGCCCGAAACGGGGACAGACCATCATCCCTCACGCTATGCTGCTAAAGCGGCATTGGCCAAGGCGTTGTTGGCACAGAGCGGATGGTCTTCGGCAAAGGGAGACCACAGTCGTGACGACAAAATATTGCAGGAGGTGGTCACTCTCTGCGATGAGGTCATCAACTGTGGGCAGTATTCGTTGTTGCCCAACTATGAAGATCTCTTCAAGGCACAGAACAATGACAATAGCGAAACTATCCTTGCCATGCGCTGGGCAGACCCCAATACAGACGAGTGGGGGACAAGGAATGCGCTTTATTCCGATTTGGCTTTTCCTGAAGTGACCGATGTCAATGTATGGGGTGGGGCTCTTGTTGCCTCTGTGGATATGATCGATATCTATAATGAGGAGCCGGCCGACTCGGCACGTATCAACGCCACGTTCTTTACTCCCAACCATCATTACAGTTACATCAAGAAAGCAGAGGGGGGGTATACCTACGCCCACAACTGGATGCAGCTGAAGAAAGGTGTGCTGGGCACCAAAGCGGATGTCGCCCCTTGCAATTTGGCGCAGATGGCTTCACCGCTGAATACGTATATTCAACGTTTGGCCGATGTCTATTTGATGAAGGCCGAGGCCATTCTCGGCAACAACGCAGAGACTTCAGATGCGCAGGCACTTGCGGCTTTCAATGCTGTGCGTGTGCGTGCCGGTGTGGAGCCATATACCAAGATTACATTCAGCGACTTGATTCGTGAACGCCGCATCGAGTTCTGCATGGAGTATTGCAACTGGTGGGATATGGTGACATGGTATCGTTGGAAGCCCCAGACCATGCTTGATTTTTTCAACAACAAGCAGCATCGTGGCTTTGAAATACGCGAGAACAATCTCTTCAAGAATGCAGATGGGACATTCAGCTATCGCTGTATCCCTCCCGGAGTGAAAACATGGTACATTGCCGATTCGAAGGGGCGTGTCTATTGGAATGACAAAATCACGGTATCCGAGAATGACAACACGCCGATTCAAACTGCTGCGCAGGGATATAAGTATGATTTGAACAGTCTTTTGAGAAAATATGTGCCGGGGTATCAAGCCATCACTTTGAGCGAGGCGAACATCTTTATGCCTTATCCGGAGAGTGATGTCATACAGAATCATTATTTCAATGAGGCACCGCAGGCTTACAACTTTGGCAGCGGTAAGTAATTCAAGTAAATATAATAGGATTTTCTTATGAAAAAGAATAGAAACAATATCGGAAAGAGTCTTGGGACGTTGTTGCTCCTGATGGCATTCTCTTTCGTATTTACGTCTTGCAGCGATGACGATTCGGCAGGCGGGCAACCTACGATCACCGGTGTGCGTGTGCCCGACCCGGCAAAGGCCGACAGTCTGTTTACCAAGTCGGGGGCCGGACAGCTCATTGCCATCATAGGTACCAATCTGGGCCATGCACAGAAAGTGTACATCAATGATCAGGAGGTATATTTCAATCCGACCATGAACACCGACCACAGTATCATGGTAACGATTCCTTCGGAGAAAGACGGGTTCAAACTTTCGGCTTTCAACAGCAACATCAAAGATGAGATACGGGTGGAGACAAGCCACGGCACGGCTGTGTATGCTTTCAAGATAACGGCTCCCGGTCCACAACTTCGGCGCATCGATGCCAACTATCCCCGCCAAACGGGTGACACATTGCGGCTGAACGGACTCAATCTTGTGGACATTGAGAAAATGTATATCACCGATTTGCAGTCGGCTCAGCTGGACACAACTGTGTGGAAAGAAGTGGGTGGCAAGCATGTTGACATCACCGACTATTTCAACATCAAGCAAAACCACTACCTGAATACGGCTACCAATGCCTATGAGACAAGCTCCATCGTGGGAGCCATCGTTCCGGCTGAGGCCCCTGATTCGGGTACGCTGGTCATGGAGTGTGCTGCCGGTATTACCTATGTGGGCTACTATAAAGTTCCGGGCAAGCCTGTTATCAGTTACATTTCCTCCGATATGCCGCAGATAGGCGAGACGCTGATTATCACCGGTCGTGAATTTGTTCAGGTTGAGTCTGTCACTTATGGAGATGTGACGTTGAAGCAAAGCGACTTCACCGTTTCTGCGTCTCTTGACACCATCTATGTCGATTTCAAGAAAAAGCCGACAGCCGGCAGCGGCACCACGCTCACCGTGAAGACTCCGGGCGGTTCCGTAACCTCGTCGCAGAGCTTCTATGATAGGACTACGCTCTTGACTACTTTCGACGGTGATGCTATCGACAATGG
>OGIR01001439.1_pt1 | contig 13069 bp, 10 predicted proteins | sample 1571831 | NCBI WGS metagenome assembly OGIR01 (sample SAMEA2582124, study PRJEB24529) | metagenome | biome: Human gut stool | place: China | collected 2011 | reverse complement strand
TTACATGAACAGACCTTAGCAAGCTCGTCGATCAGGGCAGGAACACAGTTTCTGGAGGATACAAGTTTACAATTTATAAAAAGGGAAAGAAAAAAGCAATTAAAACAATTAAGGTAACAGGAAATGCAAATGCGAAGACAGCGAAAATGCCAAAGAAAAAAGGAACATATTATATCAGAATCTCAAAGCTTACAAAGAAAACAAATGGAACGTATGAAATAGGGTATTATTAATCCAAATCAAAATATAAGGAGGAATTTCTATGGCAAGAAGGGAAATCAAGAAAATGAGAGCAGTTCTGATAGCAGCAGGTTTAAGCATTGCAATGTGTAGCCCATCAGTATCTGCAAATGTAAGGACAAATATTAATACAGACAAGATAACACAGAAAAAGACAGCCAGATATGTTGAACCAGAAGAATGGAACAAAGAGGAATTGACTGCATATCAGTTTGATTCAGAAGTAGATATGATGAAATATCTGGTGAGCGGTGGAATGCATTTATATAATAAGAATTATAAAGGCAGTGACCGCTGGGTAAAGATCAAAGTTGCAGATCCAGGGCTGTTTATGGTTGGTGTCGTAAGTAACGATGAGACAAAAATACCAGTATATGATGCGTCAAAGAAAAGAATTATAGTAAATAATTTAAATGATGGCGGGGACAAAGAATATTTAGGTATCGTGAAAACAGGAGATGAATTTTATGTAAAACTGCCAGAGAAGATAGACAAAGTGATCATTTTAACTGGTGTGATTAAAACCGAATTTACTTCCATGGCGAATCAGAAAAGTTATTATGAACTTGGAAAAGGGACAACAACCTATCATCCATTTTCCGTAGCGAAACGCTCAAAAGTACAATTTGATATTACATCCATCGGAAAGAAACATGAAAAAGTTGGAGTATACATTGAGAAAAATGTAAATGGGACATGGAAAAAAGTCGGATACGGCACAACGGTAAAACCAGATAAATATGACAGTGCATTGCTCTATGGATTAGAGGCAGGAAAATATCGTCTGGCATTAAAAACACCAAAAGATCAGATCATTAATGTAGAATATACAAGGGACAAATCAAAGAAAAAGGCAGCCTATAAGAAATCAAAAGCGATCAATCTAAAATCAGATATTGACAGTATATATACTTCCACAGAAAAAGCAGCGCGTTGGTATAAGGCTTCTGTTTCATCTACCAAAAAAAGAAAAGCAGTTACATTGTCCAAAGATTCTGTGGGTGGAGGTTTTAAATTCTGTGTTTATCAAAAAGGAAAACGGTTAAAAACAGTAAAAGTCACAAAGAATGATAAAGTTAAGACAGTAAAACTTCCAAAGAAAAAAGGAGCATATTATGTGAAAGTTACGAAACTTACAAGCAAAACAACGGGGGCATATTATTTGGGAACGTATACATATTAAGAATCACAAGGAGGGAAACTGGATGAAAAAAATGAAAAGTAGGTCATTTCGTATTCTTATGGCAGCAGTCATATCAGCAGCGATGCTGTGTCCGCAGGTTAAAGTATCAGCAGCGGATGGCTTAGTATCAAAAGCAGCTACATCATATTTTCCGAGTAAAACAGTAATGAAGAAAACAGCAAGAAAAACAGAGCCGGAAGAATGGAATCAAAAAGAAATTAAAGCATACAAATTTGGAACTCTTGAAGATGCCTTATATTATGCGCTGACTGGCGGGATCAAATATTATGATCAGAATTATTTTAAAAATCCAGATCTGATCAAGCTCACTCCAGTAGAATCAGGAGCTTTAGGACTGGCAGTTGTTGGGGATAATAAACAGGAAGCAATTCTATATGATTCCAATAAAAAAATGATCAAGAAATTGCCACTGTCCTATGTAAAGGCGCAGGTAAATGCAGGAGAAACTTATTATATAGAGTTTCCAAAGAACTGTAAAGAAGGATTGATCACAGCTTACGTATTACAAAATGAATGTGGTGGGTTAGCAAAAAACGACCTCAATATGCAAAAAGGTGAAGAAAAAGAAACTTATCACACATTTAAAATGACAAAAAGAGGATTTGCAGGTTTTGTTGTTGCATCCATGGTAGAAGATGGTGGAAATACAAGCTATAAAGTTCAGAAAAATGAAAAAGGAAAATGGATCACAATCGGAAGAACAAAGTCATTTAAACCAACAAACGAAGACGAAACACAGATTGCAGTAGGTTATGGACTTAGTAAAGGAAATTACCGTCTAGTATTGAAGGCTCCAAAAGAGCAGCTCAATACAATGTTGTATACGACAAAAAATTATGCCAAAAAGAAAGTTGCCTATAAGAAATCCAAAGCAAAGAATCTAAATGCAACAGAGATGTATACAATGAATGAAAAAGCAGCCCGTTGGTATAAAGTATCTGTAAAATCTAGCAAAAAGCAAAGCAAATTGAAGATTTTAACAGTTGCAGATCAAGGTGGATTTAAGTTTACGATCTATGAGAGAGGTAAGAAAAAACCAGTTAAGACAGTAAAAACATCTGCAAAACACTTAGAAAAGACAGTAAAACTTCCAAAGAAAAAAGGAATGTATTATGTCAAAGTAAGCAAGCGTACTAAGAAGACAAATGGATACTATGAGATTAAGAAATAACGGTTAGAATAGAACGTCAAAAAAGGAATTGTCAGAAAAGACAGTTCCTTTTTTTCTTAATGAAAAAAAAACTCACTTACTATTCTTGAAACAAAATTAAAAAAATTATAAACTATAGGTTAGGAAATACTAACCTAGAAGGATGAAATAAATGAAACTAAAAAAGTTAATATGCATAGTGATGATCAGTGTTTTAGGGGTACTATCATTCGTCGGATGTGCCAAGAAACAGGACGAAAAGAAGACAGAAACAAGTAGTGAAGCAAGTACACAGGAAGCAAGTGCGCAAGTTTTTGCCATGGATACCTATATGAATCTGAAAGCATATGGAAAGAATGCGCAAAAAGCAGTGGATGATGCTAAGAGTGAGATTGAGCGATTAGATCAGCTATGGTCAGCGGTAGATAAAAACAGTGAGATCTATCAGCTGAATCAGAAGAAAAAAATGAAAATATCTGATGAGACATTAGAATTGATCGAATTTGCAAAGAAAAAATCAAAAGAATCAAACGATGCTTTTGATATTTCTATCTATCCGATCGTGGAATTATGGGGATTCCCGACACAGAAATATCGTGTGCCATCGGACAGAGAAATTCAGAAACTTCTGAAAAACGTAAATAGTCAGAAAATCAAAATTAATAAGAAAACAAATGTTGTGACATTAGAGAAGAATATGAAGATTGATCTTGGAGGAATTGCTAAAGGATACACATCACAAAGAATTGCAAAAATCTATAAAAAGGATGGTGTGAAAAGCGGTGTGATCAGTCTTGGTGGTAACGTACAGGCAATCGGAACAAAAACAGATGGAAGCCGATGGAAAGTCGGAGTGCAGTCACCAGATGATACAGAAAGTATGATCGGTGCATATGAAGCTGCTGATGAAGCAGTCATTACATCTGGAGCATATGAAAGATACTTTGAGAAAGATGGGAAAACATATCATCATATCATTGATCCAGCAACTGGAAAACCATCCGAAAAAGATCTGAAATCAGTAACGATCATCAGTAAAAATGGTACATTATCTGATACGTTGTCAACAACATTGTTTGTTATGGGGAAGGATAAAGCTATTTCTTACTGGAAGGAACACAGCAAAGAATTCAATATGATCCTTGTTGATGAAAATAATAAGGTATATATTTCACAGGGAATCAAAGATCATTTTAGTTCAGATAGTGATTTTACAGTAATAAAAAAATAAAACGTTAACAGATAGAAAGAGAGAAGGAAAAACAAAAATGAAGATCATTGATCAGTTAAAGAAAGTCAATCTGATTCAGTTTGTGCCTGCGATTTTTGTGATCAGTCTAGTTGGAAACAGTGTTTTTGGATATACGGCACCAAAGTCAGAAAAATTAAAAAATAATTCTGAAAATCAGGTAGAAGCTGCAACGACACAAGCGAAAAAGAAAACAAAGAAAGCAAATGCTGGGGATATTGATCTAAGCAAGATCAAGGATGGAACTTATGAAGGACAGGCAAACGGATATCGTGGTTTGGTAAAGGTTTCAGTTACTGTAAAAGATCATAAGATCACAGCAATCAAAGTATTAAGTAATTCCGATGATGCCGCATTTTTCAATCGTGCATCAGCAGGTGTGATCAAAAATATTCTGGCAAAGCAGTCATTAAAAGTTGATGTTGTCAGTGGAGCAACTTACAGTTCAAATGGAATCATTAAGGCAGTAAAAAATGCGTTAACAGGGGAAGAAGATAAATCATCTGCAAAAGCAGGCGGATCTTCTGCAAAATCTGCAGGAAGCGTTGGTACAGCGGATGAATCAGGAACATACAAAGATGGTACATTTGTTGGTACGGCCGCTGGATATCATGGTACTGTAAAAGTTTCTGTGACGATCAAAAAGAATAAGATCAAATCAATTAAAATTTTGGAAAATCATGATGATGCAGCGTATTTTAACCGTGCAAAAGGTATTTTACTTCCATTGATGGTTAAGAAGCAGAGCACAAATGTAGATGCTGTCAGTGGGGCTACATTTAGTTCCAATGGTATTATCAAAGCCGTGCGTAATGCGTTAAGCAAAGCGGTCGTTAATAAATCATCTAGTGACAGTAGTTCTATATCTACAACAAAGGACACAACGAAGAAAGATACAACAGAGAAAGTATCAGGAACATACAAAGATGGTGTTTACGAAGGAACTGGAACAGGATTCAGAGGAAAGATCACTGTCAGTGTCCGCATTAAGAAGAGCAAGATCGTAGAGATCAAACTTGTTAAAAATGAAAAAGATGATGCGGCATATTTTGAACGTGCATGGTCCGAAGTTCCATTTAGTATTATTGCAATGCAGAGTGCAGATACAGATAAAGTTGATGCAGTTAGTGGTGCTACATATAGCTCAAAAGGTATCATGGCAGCAGTCAGAGATGCGTTAAAGAAAGCATTGGCGAAAAAAGATACGGAAACTACAGTAGAAACAAATAATACGAACAACAGTACAAATGATAATAATACGAATACTGATAATTCATCTGAGGATAATACAACAACTGTACCAACAACACCGACAGATCAAACGTATACAGGAAGTGCAGTATGTGAGCCAGATGAAGATGGAGATTTTGACGCATATGATCTTACTTTAGAAGTTGTAGTTTCATCTGATGGAAAAGTAAAAGGAATCCAAAATATAAAATGGTCAGATAAAAGCATGCAATCATGGTATAAGGATGCGGAAAAAAAGATAGTTCCTCAATTGATCGCAAATGGATTGGATACTTCAAAAAATTATGACGTGGTAACAGGAGCAACATGTTCAAGCAATGCCTTGATCAATGCATATAAGAACGCAATTTCAAAGATTAACTAATAGGTAGAGGAACAAGAAAGAGATATGAAACAATTAAAACAATATAAGCATTTCTTAATGAAACTTCTAAACCTTGTGCTGATCGTTGGAGTATGTTTTGCATATCATAATATTGCAACGATCCGAGCAGAAAAAGAAGCAAAGATCGCAGCTGAGAACAGTGGTTTGGGTTCATGGAAAGACGGAACCTATGAAGGCAGCGGCCAGGGATTCGGTGGTCAGATTGTTGTGAGTGTAACCATAAAAAATGGTTCTATCGATGACATTCAGATCAAAGAAGCGAAAAATGAAGATAGTGCATATTTTGATAATGCAAAAAAAATCATAGATACAATGAAACAAAAGCAGACAGCCGATGTTGATGTAGCCAGCGGAGCGACATACAGTTCAAAAGGTATTATTGCAGCGGTACGAAATGCTTTGAAGGAGGCGTCATAATGAATCTTAGACAAAAGAGAGATATAAGACGTCTCACCCGGCAGATCATTCAGATCATCTTTTTCCTATGGATGCCGGCATTATACACATCAGCATTTTCTGGTGTGAGGTATGTGATCGAACAGATCAGGGCAGGCAAGCCGATCGAGCAGAATGCATTTCTTGTAATGCTGATCGCATTATGTGGATTTACCATTTTATTTGGCAGATTCTTCTGCGGATATGCCTGTGCATTTGGAACCTTGGGGGATGGAATGTATGCCCTATCCCAATGGGCTCAGAAAAAAGTAAAAAAGAAGCTTCCGTGGGTATCAGAAGAAACAGGACGGAAACTTCAGAAAATGAAATATATAGTGTTATTAGTCTTAATGCTGATTTATGCATTAGGATTTACAAAAAAGTTTCATGGAACTAGTCCGTGGGAAGTATTTTCTATGTTGTATACAGGCAAGATTCCAGATGCTGCATATTTGGCAGGTTGGATTATTTTTGTACTGATACTGGTAGGTATGTGCTTTAAAGAAAGATTTTTCTGTCAATATCTATGTCCAATGGGAGCAATCTTTGCATGGTTACCGACATTGCCGTTTTCCGTACTCGACAGAGACCGAAGCAACTGCATTCCAAAGTGCCGTGCATGTGAGATCAAGTGCCCTGTAGATTATCAGATCAAAAGGGACCAGAAGAATGGCGGGGAATGTATCCACTGTATGCAATGTGTAGATGTGTGTCCGAAGCAAAACATTCATCTGGGTTCAGGTAAGAAGTTAAAAGGTAATGAAATCTTTATTATTCTCCTGAAACTTGTATTGTTTATTGGGGTCTGTATTTTTGCACAAAGTTTGTAAGACAATTGACGAAATAAGAAGGTGCCCAATGCCTTATAAAGGCACCTTTCTTAAAAAACAATAGTTAGCAAAAACTAACTTAATGTGAAAAATTCTCAATTATGATTGGAACATGCAAAAATCGAGATAAATATATGAAGATATTTCAGTACTTATATCTTTGTATAAAGCTATTAATTATTACAATTTAAAGGAGGTTCACATGAGAAAAGGAATGTGGAAAAAAGGTTTAACAGTAGCTATGGCTGCTGCAATGTTGGCCGGACCTGTAAGCGTGCCAGCAGTATTTAATAATGGTGTATCTGTTGTTAAAGCAGATGAAACGAATAAGGGACAAGATGTCTATGTGTTGATGAATATCCCATATGCTGATTTTTATAAGGCAGAATTAAATAAGAAGAATACTGTGAAAGTAGATGCGACAACTTCAGCAACAAAGACAAAAACAAGAAGTACATTAGCCAATGGATCTTATCATGCAGACAATACTGGAGAGCATATTTCAGGAATCACTTATCCTGTAAAGATCAAAGCAGGAACAGATCTATCTAAATTAACAAAAATTACAGACGCTTCTAAAGTTTCAATTACAGTAAATATGAAAGGAAAAGAAACAACAACAGAATATAAAGGCAAAGATGCTTTATTTGAAAGTGCAGATTATTCATATTATGAATTAGGTACAACAGCACCAGCGTACTATAAAGAATTAACTGTAAATGAAAATGGATCTTATTCTTTTGGCAAGACTACAGCAACTGAAAAAACAGTAAAAGGTGCAGCAATTGAGAAGTTTAAGACATCATCTAAGTATGGAGATTATCAATTAAATTTAAACTTTGATAAGGTTGCGGATAGTGATCAGATCAGTGGGAATACGAAAGTTCTTGCAGCAGTGATCACAACAACTGATGGAACACAATATGGATTAAGACATGTAGAAAATATCTGGAAAGGGACAGAATTTGCATGGGGAACAGGATTTACAACACAGTCTCATGGTTGCCCAATTTCTGGAGAACATTATGTATCTATGATGGGAAAAACAATTGATGCAGTAACATATTATACAGAAAATGGTGTAGTGAAATATGATATTGATGATACATATGTACCATATAAGTTTGATACAAGTGCATTTAAAGTTGAAAATGCAGATGTAACTTCAGGAAGTGCAAAAGTAACTGTGCCAACATTACCAAAAGCGTATGATGCAGAATATGCAGTAGAAGGGTTAACAAACGTCAGTGTTGAAAATGGAACATTAAAATATAATGCAACAGGTGTCAAACCAGGACAGTATACATTAAATGTAACAGATAAAAGCTCAAAATATGTACCATTTAGCACAAGTTTTACTTTAACTACAGATAATGTTGTAGCAGCATATAACAATGATGTTAAAGCACCTGCATTAGTGGCAGCAAAAGATGTGCAGGCAGATGATTTTGCAAACTTTGTAAAAAATATTCAGAAAGTTTCTGTGAACGGAAAAGAGTATGCAGCATCAGGAAAAGGAGCTGTAAAATTGATCAATGCAGATGGAACATTGGTGACAACAGCAGATGCATTAAAAGCAGAAGGTACATATAACATTGTTGTAACAGCGACTGGATATAATAAGACATTAGAATTTACATATACAAACAAGTCAGATACAACAGCAACAAAGCCATCAGATGTTACAACAGCAACGAAGCCTGCAGCTACAACAACAGCAACAAAACCAGCTGTAAAACCAGTCAAAAAAGTAACAGTTAAGAAACAGACAGCAAAAGTAAAAGCAGGAAAGAAAAAATTAACAGTTACATGGAAGAAAGACAAAAACGTATCTGGATACCAGATCAAGATCGCAACTAAGAAAAACTTCAAAGGTGCAAAGACATACACAGTAAAATCTTACAAGACATATAAGAAAGTCATCAAGAAGTTAAAAGCAAAGAAAAAATATTTTGTAAAAGTACGTGCATACAAGACAGTAGGAAAATCTAAAGTTTACGGTGCATACAGTGCAGTAAGATCTTGCAAAGTGAAATAATGAAAAAATAAATAGTAGCGTATAGTTTTTCTGAAAAATAAAAACACGAGATTGCCATAGAAGGTAGCAGTCTCGTGTTTTGTTGTTATCTAATCATAAAGTTTTTAAATTATCTAAATCCAAATCATATTTATGAGGTATATCAGATCGTAATAGTGTTTTGATGGAATCTTTCTTCAAACGATTATTAATCGTAACATAAGATTTATCAAGCATTTCAGCCATTTCTCTGGCAGACAATGGTTCCAGACCAAATAAAGAATTCTGTAATAGTAAATGAAGAATTCCATAATCCGTTTTATCTTTAAAATTAGACAATAATATTCGCTCGAAATAATGCAAACGTTCTATTTTGTCTTCCAGAGAATCGATTAATGCTTCAATGGATGCAAGAATAATTTCTAGAAAATTTGTAATAAAACCAGTCAGGTCACCACGATTATCAGTATCATTTGTATAATCAAAACTTTTATAATATTTGGAAATATTTTGTTTTATTGTTTTTGCTAAATGATAGCTGATCAGAGGCTCTAATTCCTTGGATAAAAGATAACTGCTGATAAAACGATTTGTTCTTCCGTTTCCATCATAAAATGGATGGATATATCCAAATAGATAATGAAAGACGGAGATTCGAATCAAAGGAGGAATGGATTTATTATGCAATATAAATAAAGCTTTTTCCATACAGGCAATAATTTCGGTTTCTCCAGATATTCCACGGTGAATTTCTTTCATATGTGAATTGTAAACGGAAACAGATTTTTTTCGAAAAAAAATTCCATCTGGAAGATTCAAAGGATCATTATTTTTAATTTCTTCACTCACTAATTCATTGTAAATATTTCGAATGTCAGAACAATTATGAATTGAAATTTTTTCAGAATTTTTTAGTAAATTATATTTTTGAACTAATCCATAAAGACGCATATTTTTTTGTGTGATCGATTGTGTATTTAATATATCTTGGATCTCACGACGAGTACTATTTACGCCTTCAATTTCATTTGTAAGTTTTACTTCATCTACAAGACAAGTTTGAGTATATTGCTCCAGAGCAATCTGAGGGAGTTTTGATTTTAAATAGATTAAAGTCTGGGTAAGTTTATAGATTCTTGATGTTAAATTTAAAATTTCGGTAGTTGGGAGTGAAAAGCATGGAAAACCATGAATTTCAAAATCATAATGTAATGCCAGTTCATTTTCATATCGGGAAGAATAGATAGATTCAAATTGATTTCGGTTTGTATATCGATATTTTTTTAAAATGTGATAATCCATAGTTGTCCTCCTTAAAAAATATAACGTGAATTTTAATAATAATAGAAGTATAACATAAAAAATTAAAAAATATGCTAATTTTTTAATTTTTTATGTTATAATACATGTAAAAATAAAAAACGAGAGAAATTTTTAATTTCTCTCGTTTTTATGAGCAATTGATAAAATTATTGTTTCTTTTTTCGAGAAGCTAATTGATTTGCCAGATTCACGATCGTCTCAATCGGATTTGCAAGCTTACTATGATTCATAGCTTCAATATATTTATCACGATCTTCATAAACGCTGTTAACAGCATTCAATAAAGTTTCGCTTGTAACATCCTTCTCCTGAAGCACATAGCTGTATCCCTGATTCTCAAAAGATTCAGCATTTAGGATCTGGTCTCCACGGCTGGCTTCTAATCCAAGAGGAATCAGGATATTTGGCTTTCTAAGTGCAAGAAGCTCACAGATTGCATTCGCTCCAGCACGGGACACAACAACATTTGCACATGCAAAATAATGTTTTAACTCATCTTTGACATATTCAAACTGTTTGTAACCTTCTCTGCCCTCAAGGCTTTCATCTAAGTTATTACGTCCACACAGATGAATGATCTGGTATTTTTCAAGTAACGCATCAATGTTACTGCGGATCGCATTGTTGATCGCAACAGATCCAAGACTTCCACCAATAACAAGAAGTACAGGTTTTTCTTCTGTAAATCCACACAGACGAAGTCCTTCTTCACATTTTCCTGTAAATAATTCTTCACGGATCGGAGAACCTGTTAGTACAGCTTTTCCTTCAGGGAGAAGTTTTACTGTTTCAGGGAAGTTGCAGCATACTTTACTTGCACTAGGAATACTTAACTTGTTTGCTAATCCTGGAGTCATATCAGATTCATGAATGATCACGGGAATATGGAGCTGTTTGGCAGCAATCACAACAGGCACAGTGACAAAGCCACCTTTGGAAAATACAACATCTGGACGAAGTTTCTTTAAGATCTTCTTTGCTTCAAAAAATCCTTTGATAACTCTGAATGGATCAGAGAAGTTTTTGATATCAAAATAGCGGCGAAGCTTTCCAGAAGAAATTCCATAGTAAGTAACACCGATATCTTCGATCAGTTTCTTTTCCATACCTTCGTAAGAACCAATATAATAAATATTATATCCTTCATCGATCAGTTTCGGTACAAGTGCCATATTTGGTGTAACATGTCCGGCAGTTCCTCCACCGGTTAATACGATTCGTTTCATGATCTTTTCACCCCGATTAATTATTTTCTTTGTACGCGATCAGTGCTTTAGAAAGCTGGTCTGGACAAGAAGTTCCACGGAAACCACACTGAATTCCAGATAATTTGTCGATAACTTCATCAATAGGCAGTCCCTTTGCTAATGCAGCGACACCAGTTGTATTTCCCTGACATCCACCAACAAAATGGATATCTGTTAAGATTCCATTTTCTACCTCAAATTCAATTTCACTGGAACAAGTTCCTTTTGTTTTATATACCATAATTCTATTATCCTCCTGTAAATATATTTCAAAAATTAAGTATCTGGTAAAATGCCTAGATACACAACAAATTATAGTGCAAGAGAGTGTGTATTTCAAGAGATTCTTATTTGACATAAATTACGATTTCTCGTAAACTGAAATCAACATAAAAGAAAAGGAGATAACATATGATTGGTATCATTGGAGCCATGGAAGAAGAAGTCAGTCAGCTGATCGAAGCTATGGAAGAAAAAGAAAAAGTAACCTGTGCAGGTATGGATTTTTATTGTGGAAAGTTAAAAGATAAAGAAGTTGTGATCGTGCAGAGTGGGATTGGTAAGGTAAATATGGCATTATGCACACAAATTCTTGCAGATCGTTTTGATGTAAAAGCTGTGATCAATACAGGTGTTGCAGGTGGACTATATAAAGACATTGAGATTGGGGACATTGTAATCTCCAAAGATGCAGTTCAGCATGATGTAGATGCAACTGTTTTTGGATATAAAGTTGGGGAAATCCCTAGAATGGATACTTCTTATTTTGAGGCAGATAAAGATCTGATCGAACTTGCCAAGAAGACATGTGACGAAGTGAATCCAGATATCCACAGCTATGTTGGAAGAGTAGTCAGTGGTGATCAGTTTATTTCAGATAATAAGAAGAAACATTATCTGATCAATGAATTTGATGGATACTGTGCAGAGATGGAAGGTGCAGCGATGGCACAGGCAGCACATTTAAATCAGATTCCATTTATCATTCTTCGTGCGATCTCTGATAAAGCAGATCAGGAAGCAGCAGGAAGTTACGAAGAATTTGAAAAAGCGGCAATAAAACACATTGTTCGTCTGGTTCTTGGAATATTAGACAGAATGTAGTCTAACTTTGTAGGACGGTTTCTCTTAAGTTTCGATAGATATCCTTTTATAATCATAAGTAACATATATATGATGAAAAGGAGTGGTATCTATGGAAATGTTAAGGGAAACTTTTTTTATGAAAGGATTTATAACAGCAATGGTGATCGCAGTTCTTACTAAGGTCATAGTTTGGGCAAATTATCATAGATTGTTAGTATCTTCAGAAGAAATGGAGAGACCAAAACGGCATTGGATCGGCACATTAAAAAAGAAAATAGAAAACTATTATAATCTGCAAACAAAAGTGAATAATATCAGCTGTATTGTGGATAAATATTTTGAAGCGGACAAGATATTGGGGATAAATTCGTTTTTCCTGGAACAGATTCCAGGGTTTTGTGCAATTATCTGTGTAGGTCTTGGATGTCTGGGCGCTATTCGTGGAATAGCAATGAATGCAGATATTAATTTCTGGGGAAGAAATTTGATCATTGGAGTTGTATGTGGAATTTCCATCTTTATGATGGATTATTTAACAAAAATGGATCAGATGAAGAGGAAAATAAAAATTAATCTGATCAACTATTTGGAAAATATATTACCAAATCGAATGTTGAATTATACAAAAAAACAAAATTATAAAGAAAATTTA
>OGIR01001413.1_pt1 | contig 13211 bp, 9 predicted proteins | sample 1571831 | NCBI WGS metagenome assembly OGIR01 (sample SAMEA2582124, study PRJEB24529) | metagenome | biome: Human gut stool | place: China | collected 2011 | reverse complement strand
AAGATGACGGGCCAGACGAACAGCAGAACAACGGACACCAGAATGGAGATCAGGCCGGTAGCAATTGCAACGAAGCGCTTGCCGGAGAAGAATGCCAGCCAGTCAGGCAGCTGGATATTCTTGAACTTGTTGTAGCAGGCAGCGCCCACAACAGCGGCCAGAATGCCGATGAAGGAGTTGCCGGCGACCTTCTGGAAGGCAATGTAGGTAGCGGTGCCCTCTTCCAGGGTGCGCACCATGCCGACCACGCCGGGGCTCAGCAGCTGCTGCATCATCAGGTAGCTGACCAGACCGGCCAGACCTGCGGTACCATCGTTGTCAGCCAGGCCGACAGCGGCACCGATGGCAAACAGCCATGCCATGTTATCGATCAGAGCGCCGCCTGCCTTGACCAGCAGGAAGCCGACGGTATAAGCTGCGCCGGAAGTCGGTGCACCGGGAACGCCCATAACGCCCGGAGCGAGGGCATAACCAAGACCCATCAGGATGCCGCAGATCGGCAGCACAGCGACGGGAAGCATCAGTGCTTTGCCCAGTTTCTGGAGATACTTCATCATAAAGCACATTCCTCCTTAAGAAATGTTTGTGTTTACAGACAGTCTCTGGTTGCAGACCGTCCATAATTCCGTAATAGAATATTAACATACTTTTGCAAAAAAGGAAAGTCCTTTCCGCGATAAATCTATCAAATTGCGTCAAAAGTCCTTATTTGCGTATTTTTGCGTGAACATTTTTTAGTTTTCGTGCACAACCCTCGGCTTTATGTTGAAAAATCTTTTCTTTTCTCCGGCATTTTGCCCAAAGGCTTGCATCCCAGACGGGAATCGGGTACTATACTAGTATAAGGAAACACAGAATTTTGAAGGAGGTTTTCCCCATGGAATGGACCGACATCCGCCTGACCGTGGCCAAGGCCGACGCCGACAACGCCGAAGCCGTTGCCACCATGATCGCCGAGGGCGGCATCTATATCGAAGATTACAGCGACATCGAGCAGCAGGTGGCCGAGATTGCCCATGTGGACCTGATCGAGCAGGAGCTGCTGGACAAGCCCCGCGACCGGGTCATCATCCACATGTATCTGGAGCCGGGCGCTTCCCCCGTGGAGACCCTGGCCCTGATCTCTGCCCGCATGGAAGCCGCCGGCATCGCCTACACCGTGGAGACCGAGGGTGTGGAGCAGGAGGACTGGCAGAACGGCTGGCGCAAGTATTACCACCCGTTGGAGATCGGCAAGCGGCTGGCCGTGGTGCCCTCCTGGCAGGAATACGACACCGACCGCGTCAAGCTGGTGCTGGACCCCGGCCTTGCCTTCGGCACCGGCGGCCACGAGACCACCAGCCTGTGCATGGAAGCGCTGGACGAGCGGGTCCAGGGCGGTGAACGGGTGCTGGACATCGGCACCGGCAGCGGCATCCTGGCCATTGCAGCCCTGAAGCTGGGTGCCGCCGTGGCCGAGGGCGTGGACATTGACCCCGTAGCCGTGCGCACCGCCGGGGAGAACGCTGCCCTGAACGGCGTGCAGGATCAGCTGACCGTGCTGGTGGGCGACCTGTCCGACAAGGCCAGCGGCCAATACAACATCATCACCGCCAACATCGTGGCCAACGCCATCCTCAGCCTGGCCCCCGCCGTGCCCGGCCTGATGGCCGACGGTGCCGTCTTCATTGCCAGCGGCATCATCGACACCCGCAAGGACGAGGTGATCGCCGGGCTGGAGCAGGCCGGCCTTGCCGTGGTAGAGGTAAAGGAAAAGCGCGGCTGGGAGTGCATCGTCTGCAAGAAGGCATAAGGAGGAACTATGCCGCACCGTTATTTTACCACTGAGATCGCCGACGGCACGGCTGTGCTGCGCGGCACCGATGCCCATCATCTGGCCCGCGTGATGCGTGCCCGCATGGGCGATACTGTCATTCTATGCGACGGCAGCGCCGTGGAATACACCGCCACCATCACCGGCTTCGGGGATGACTGCGTGGAATTCTCGGTAGAGCCGGGCTACCCCAGCGCCGCCGAGCCCAGCGTGGAGGTCACCCTGCTGGCCGGTTACCCCAAACAGGACAAGCTGGAGCAGATCATCCAGCACGGCGTGGAACTGGGGGCCGCCCATGTGGTGCCCTTCTTCAGCCGGTATTGCGTGGCCGCCCCCAAAAAAGAGGAGCAGAAGAACGAGCGCTACAACCGCATCGCGCTGGAAGCCGCCAAGCAGTGCGGCCGGGGCGTGCTGCCGGACGTGGCCCTGCCGCTGCCCAACTTCGGGGCCGTGTGCCGCACCTTTGACCAGTACGACCTGGTGCTGTTCTGCTACGAGTGCGGCGGCGCGCCGGTGCGCCAGCTGTTGGCCGAGGCCGCACCCGCCGACGGCAAAAAGCGGAAGATCGCCATTGTGACCGGTGCCGAGGGCGGCTTTGCCGCCGAGGAGGCCGAAATGGCCGCCAAAGCCGGAGCCAAAACGGTTGGCCTTGGCCCCCGCATCCTGCGGTGCGAGACCGCCCCGCTGGCCGTGCTCGCCGCCGTGATGACCCTGACCGGCAATCTGGAATAACCGGGGCTCCGGGCGGCGGCGCACCTTCCATAAAAGAAAAATTCCGACCCACGGGTCCGGGAAAGTCTGCGGGCTTTCCCGGGCCCGTTTTTTATTTTTTGCCTCGTATAAAGATCTTCCGGATTTTTGTGCAGGTTTGCCCTGTTATTCTGTCGCAAATTTTCGGCTTATTTTATGCTCGTTCCACAAAATTACATACCCCCCCCCCGAAAATTCAGCATTTTGTCTTGACATTCTCCACGGCACAGTACTATACTTGCGCCACAAGGAGACGCCGGGCATGAAAATGCACAGCTATGTGATTTTCTGCCCTGAAGTTCCGGGTTTTGCCGGTTTTCGGTATCGTTCCCGGTAACGTTCATGTCTCTGCAAGTTTTTTTGTTTGGAGGGTTTTGTAATGCGAAAAAGCGTGAAACAACAGCTGGCCTTGCGGGTGCTGTCCACAGCGGCTCTGATGGCCATGGTCTCGTCCATCGCCACGGCAGCCTTTGCGGACACTTACGATTTGAACAAGGGCAGTGTGGACATCCTTGCCGAGGACGGCAACCAGTATATCACCCAGTGGGAGGATAAGGACAACAACCTCTGCGTGAAGGATGACAAGGGAGAAGATATTCGTAACCGTCTGGATGATGACATCACCCTGACCACCAAAGACGAGACCACCGGCGAGACCAAGACCACCTCCAACACCGTCACCATTGACGCCAAAGAGGACAACACCGCCAATGTGACCCTGAAGGATGTGCACATTGAAGTTGATACCGCCGATACCAAGTCCGGTGCGATTGAAATAAAGGGCGATGGCGACACCAACCTTGAGCTGAACGGCAACAATACCGTTTTGGTTACGAACCAGTGGTTTAAAGACGAACACGCCGCCATCGAAAAAGCGGACACATACGGCAAGGGCACCCTGACCATCAAGGACGATGTGAACGATGATGATTCTAAAAAGACCGGTACCGATGAGGACACTACCGGCAAACTGCTGGCTGGCGGTTGCCATGGAGCTGCCGCGATCGGCGGCGGTGGTGGAGAATTTGCCGATACTTCCAACATTACCATCACCGGCGGTGAGATCACTGCCAGCGGCGGTTCTTACGGCGCCGGTATCGGCGGCGGTTCCTATGGAGCAGGTACGAATATCCGCATTGAGGGCAATGCAGATGTTACTGCCTTTGGAAGCGCTGGTGCTGCCATTGGAGCCGGTTATCAATCGACACGCGACAGTGATATTACCATCACCGATCATGCCACTGTGGATGCTGCTAGCTATAATGGCTGTGGCATCGGTCAAGGTCTTAATGCTTGGGGTAACGCCACTATCACAATTTCTGGTAATGCATCGGTAAACGCCGAAGCCTTCGGCTCTGCAGCAGCCATTGGCAATCACTATTCTTCTGCTACGGTTAACATCGAAGATCATGCTGACGTTACTGCCGTTGGTTTGGGTGCTGCCATCGGCACCGGTTATGGCAGTGATTCTAATGGAGGCACCTCCACTGTGATCAATATTACCGGTGGAACAGTAAATGCCGTCACCCGTGACGACTTCAAACCCGCCATTGGCACATTTAATGGCAATTTGGACCTTACGATCAACAGCTCTACCGGAAAAACAACCGTAAATGCCTACACGACCAGCAGTGACCCCCTATCTTTAAGTATCGGCACCGGTCATTACGACTATTCTTCATGGAAACATAGCACCAGCCCATCTGAGGGCGCAGAATACAACGAGGATGGCTCTTCCAATCTGGGCGAAGACAATACCGCTATCATCAATTCCTACCGCAACACTACTTTGGGCACTGACACTTATAAAGCGCCCAAAACACTTGATGATTATGCATTTCATCCCACTTATGAATATCAGGGCACTCTCTACAATGCGAAGCACACCCTCTCTGACAAAGACAAAGGTGATCTCTACAAGGTCGTCCACAACCGCAAGTACATGGACGAGACCATCGACACCAGCGACCTGAAGGACGAGGACCTGCACGACTGGAAGCTGGTGGGCGAAGTCGTAGAGCCTACTACCGAAAAGGACGGCTACGCCGACTACATCTGCTCCATCGACAAGTGCGGGCAGACCAAGCATGTGGTGCTGCCCAAAATCGTGCCGGACACGCCCAGCACCCCGGAAACTCCGGACACGCCTGACAAGCCCAGCACGCCTGACAAGCCCAGCACCCCGGACGTCCCGTCCACCCCGGAGGTGACCCCGGATGCCCCGGTGCAGGATGCTGTGCCGGACACTGCCCCGGCAGATGCCGCTGTGACCCCTGCGGCTGCCCAGAACGTCGTGCAGGACGCAAAGCCGGAAGCTGCTGCCACAGCTGCCGTTTCTGCCGCCGCCCTGCCCCAGACCGGTGCAAACTGGCTGGCAGTGGTGGGCAGCGCCCTGAGCGGTCTGTTCCTGCTGGCAGCGGGCTTTGTGCTGGACCGCAAAGGCCGCCGCATGAACTGAGAAACCATTTTTATAAAAGCCATCTCCTCCTGCCGTGCGGTTCCGCAAGCAGCACGGCAGGTTCCCCAAACAAAGGGGGCTGCTGCACAGCGTGCAGCAGCCCCTTTCTTTTATCGCTTTATTCCAGCTCGGTGTCGTCTGGGTGGGCGTCGGCTTCCAGCAGAGCCTTTTTGGTGTGCAGCAGGTTCTGCGGACTCACCGAGAAGCTGCGCAGGCCCATCTGCAGATACTGCACCGTATTCACCGGATTGCCCACGGCAAGGCCGCAGATGGTCACCGGCACGCTGCCGGCCTTTGCCGTCTCCATGACCATGGTGATGAGCTTTTTCATGGCCGGGCTGGCGGGGCGGTAATAGCGCTCCGCGCTGGCCAGCTCCCGGTCGGCGGCGTGGGTGTACTGGGTCAGGTCGTTGGTGCCGATGACCAGAAAATCGCACCCGTGGGCCACAAATTCCTCCGCGGTCAGGCAGGCCGACGGCACGCTGAGCATGACGCCGAAGGGGGTCTTTTCGTTGAAGGGCACGCCCCGCTCCCGCAGGCTCTGGCGGCAGTGCTCCACGATGCGCATGGCGGCGTCCCAGTCCTCCACATCGGTCACCATGGGGAACATCACCCGCAGCGGGCCGCGGGCGGCGGCCCGCAGCAGGGCACAGATCTGGGTCTCGAACTGGCGGGGCTGGCGCAGGCTGTTGCGGATGCCCCGCAGCCCCAGCTTGGAGGACTGCACCCCCTGATAGGCGTCCGCCATGGTGCGGTCGGCGCCAAAATCGAAGGTGCGCACGGTCACAGGGCAGCCCTGTGCTGCGGCCAGACAGGAGGAATAGAAATAGAACTGTTCCTGCTCGTCCAGAATGCGGCCGGGCAGCATCATGTAGCTGCTGCGCAGCAGGCCCACGCCCCGGGCACCGGACTGCATGGCGGTGTCGATGTCCTCCGGGCCAAAGCAGTTGGCCAGCAGCTCAAAGGCTGCGCCGTCCCGGGTGTAGCCGGGCTGGCGGCCCAGCACCCGCATTTCTTCGTTCTCGCGCTGCAGTTCGCAGATGCGGGCCTCTGCCTGCTGGCGGGCCACCGCGTCCGGGTCCAGGATGCACTCGCCCTTGGTGGCGTCCAGAATGACCGTGCGGCCGTCGCAATCCTCCAGAAAATCCGCTCCCACCTGCACGATGCCGGGGATGTTCATGGCCCGGGCAATGATGGCGGCATGGCTCTGGCCGCTGCCCTCGGTGGTGACGACGCCCAGGATCATGCCGGAGGGCACACTGAACAGGTCGGTGGGCATCAGGCGGTCGGCGGCCAGGATCACCGGGTGGTCCAGTGCCAGCCACATGCGGGGCCGGTTGCCCAGAATGTTGATCACCCGGCTGGTGGCGTCCAGAATGTCCACGCTGCGCAGCTGCATGTAGGGGTTGTCCTTCATGTTGGCCAGCTGGTCGGCGTAACGCTGGCCCACCTTGTCCATGGCGGCAGCGGCGCTGATGCCTGCCTTGATGCAGAACCGCACCTCGTTCATCATGCCTTCGTCGTCCAGCATCATGCTCTGGAACTGCAGGATGGCCTGCTCGGTGGAAGCGGCCCGCTCTGCCATACAGTCCAGCTCGCTCTGGGCGGTGCGCACCGCATCTTCCAGCTGGCGCAGCTCCCGTTCCGGGTCAAAGGGCCCGGTGCTGAACGTTTCCACATGGCGTTCCAACCGGCTCACCTGCCCCAGCACAAGGCCCGGGGACGCAGAAACACCTTTACAGATCTTCATGTTCGGTCACCTCCGGCAGTTCCGGCGCGGTCAGGGCCTGCCAGACCAGCGCCTGCAAGAATGTATTGGGCAGCAGGGCTGCCAGCGCCGCCCGGCCCGCGTCCGCGCTGCCTGCAAACAGCGGGGCGAACCCGGCCATGCGCGCACGGTCGCATTTGTCCAGAAACGCCTGCCCCAGCGTCCGGGTGGTGTAGTACACCGTGGGGTCTACCCCCACATCCTCGGCCACGGCTTCCAGCGGGGCAAGCTCGGCGTCCTTCATCCGGGCCAGCAGCAGGGCCGCGTCTGCGGTAAGGGTCACGGGGTATTTCTCCCGCACGGCCTTCTGCACCGCGTCGAACCGTGCCCGGAACGCGGCAGCATCGGCGCTGCTGTCCGGGCCGTTGTCCACGGCATAGGCGCAGCCCCGCACCCGGCCAAAGGCCCGCAGGGTGTCGTAATAACCCAGCTCCACATTGCGGCGGGCGGTATCGGGGTCAAAGTGCAGGATGTCGCCCAGCTCCCAGTAGCTGCGCACCATGGTGGTGGGCAGACCGGTGAGGTTGGGGCGGGTGATGCCCACTCCCTCCAGGTCCACGCACACCAGCTCGTCAGCCCCCATCTTTTTCGCAAGGCCGGTGGGCATGTTGTCGCTGTAGCCGCCGTCCAGGAACTTGACCCCGTCGATCTCCCGCGCCCTCAGGGCAGGGAAGCAGGCCGCCGAGGCCATGAGGTAATCCTTCACGCGGCCCTGCGGGATCTCGTCCAGCGTCAGCTCCCGGGGCTTCAGGCCCCGCTGCTCCACCGTGACAAGGCCAAAGCGGATGTTGGCGCGGCGCAGCGCGTCCTCGTCCAGCACCCGTTCCACGATCTCTTCCAGCGGCGAGACGTCCATACCGCCGGCCTTCACCACGCTGCGCAGAAAACTGTGCAGGGCCGACAGGTCGGCGTTTTCTTCGGGCAGCTCCATCACATCCTTGCTGCGGATGGTCAGCCACATATCCCGCGCCACCTCGTACAGGTCCAGCACGAACATGGCACCGTTCAGGCTGCCCACACTGGTGCCGGTGATGATCTGCGGGTGCCAGTCCAGCTCCATCAGAGCCTTCCACACGCCCACCTGATAGCTGCCGCGTGCTCCGCCGCCGGCCAGCACCAGCGCTTTGCACGGAATGGTTTGGTTTTCCATACTGCCTGCCTCCCTGTCTGTCTTTGCTGAAATTATACCATATTTTCCGGAAAATTTCTCCCCGTTTTTTGGTTCCTCACGGCTTTTATACGGCTAAGATCCGTGGTATACTGGGCAGGAATCATCTTAAAGGAGGAACTTTGCCCCATGCGCTGCAAGCAATGGATCTTTGATATGGACGGCACCCTCACCGACAGCATGACCGTGGTGTGGCGGGGTGCCCCGCTGGCGCTGCTGCAGCGCTATGGCCGCACGCCCAAGGCAGACCTGAACGACGTGCTGCTGACCATGGGCATGGCCGACGGTGCCCGCTACCTCATCCGAGAATACGGCCTGCCCCTGACCGAGGCGGAATATTACGACGTGATGCGGGACGTGATCGCCCAGCTGTACGAAACGGTGGACCTGAAGCCCGGTGTGCGCACCCTGCTGGCAAAGCTGCAGGCCGAGGGGGCCCGGCTGTGCCTGTGCTCCAACACCTGGTCCGACCAGTGCCGCACCGTGCTCACCCGGCTGGGCATCGCGGACTATTTTTCCTTCATCGTGGAGGCGCAGGGCGTGCTGCACAAGAGCCGCCCGGAGGTGTTCTTCGAGTGCATGCACCGGCTGGGCGGGGCCGACCCCGCCGCCTGCGCCGTGTGCGAGGACGCCATTTACGCCGCTTCCACTGCCCACAAGGCCGGGTTCACCGTGCTGGGCGTGCAGGACGCCGCCAGTGCCGACGATGCCCCTGCCATGGCGCAGGTGTGCGACCAGTTCCTGCCGGACTGGACCGCACTGGACTGGACAAAGATCTGAGAAATTTTTCCGCAAAAAACACGCCGGTGTTCCCGCTGTGGGAGCACCGGCGTGCTGTTATTTCAGGCTGTATTTCTGCTGCTGCACCCATTGCTGGAAGGCGTCCCGCACGGCACCCTCCCGCCCGCGGGGGATGGAGATGCGGGCCCCGCTGCGCATGCGAAGCTCCCCGGCAGAAAGCAGATCCGCCTCGGCCAGATTGACCACATAGGAGCGGTGGGGCTGCAAAAAGCGCCCATCCGCCAGCAGAGGCTGTGCCACCGCAGAAAACGGCACCCGCAGCGACAGGGTGGGCACGTCCTCCCCGCTGGTGAGGTGGAAGTGCACGATGTGGTGGGTGCACTCCAGATATTCGATGCCCGCATAGGGCAGCGCCCGCAGGCCCTCGGCGGTGTTCACCGTGACGGACGGGCCGTATTCCGGCTCGGTGGCGCGGGCCAGCAGGGCCGAAAGCTCCCGTTGGCGCACCGGCAGCAGCAGATATTGCAGCGCATCCACCTTGTAGGCGCTGTAAGCGTGGGCCGTGGTGCGGGCCACAAAGGCCAGCGGGGCCCGGCGGCCCCGGCGGCGCAGCTCCCCGGCAGCCGCCAGCCCCACCGGCGTAGCCGAGCCGGAAAGCTCCAGCAGGTACAGGTCGTACCGCACGCCCTCCCCGTCCTTCCGCAGCAGGGCGTCGGTGTCCGGCAGGTGTTCCACGATGCAGGCGTCCGCTCGCCGGGCAAAAAATTCCATGCACTGGCGTTCCAGCCCGCTGCGCAGGCCCGCGTCCGGGCTGCACACCGCAATGTGAAAGATCACAGGATCCCTCCTCTTCAAACCCGCCCTTGCATTTTGCGCGGTGCGGGGGTATAGTAATCAAAAAACAACAAAGGAGACGCCGCCATGTCAAAGCCCCTTGTCAGCATCATTCTGCCCGTGTACAACGCCCAGAACCACATCGCCCGCTGTCTGGAGAGCATCTGCGCCCAGAGCTGGCAGAACATCGAGGTCATCGTGCTGAACGATGGCTCCAAGGATCAGAGCCTGCCCGTGTGCGAAGCGTTCCGCGCAAAGGACGAGCGCATCGTGCTGGTGGACAAGGCCAACTCCGGCGTGTCCGACACCCGCAACCTGGGCCTGAAGCTGGCCAGCGGCAAGTATGTGCAGTTCGTGGACAGCGACGACTACATCGACCCGGACTTCACCGAGCATCTGGTCACCGCTGCCGAACAGAACAGCGCCGACCTGGTCATCGCACCTTACAAGATGGTGATCCCCGCCGGGGCCACCAAGCCCGAACAGGTGCTGGAAAAGCTGCAGGACGACCTTGGCGTGATGCACGTTGCCCGCCCGCCGGAGGTGCGGGTGTACGGTTTTCTGCCCGAGGGCGTGTACGACAAGGACACCTTTGCCCGCCGCCTGATGGACAAGCCCGCCTCCTATTTCTACAGCGTGCTGTGGAACAAGCTCTACCGCCGCGAAATGCTGCTTGCGCACGACATCCGGTTCACCAGTGAGATGCGCTGGGCCGAAGATCTGGTGTTCAACATGCAGTACATCCAGTACGCCGCGGTGTTTGCTTCCATTGCACAGCCGGGCTACTACTATGTGCAGAATCCCCAGAGCATCTGCCACACCCAGATCAACCCCGCCACCCTCGTGCAGAACAAGATCCAGGTGTTCCGCTATTACAAGGACCTGTACACCCGTCTGGGCATGTACGAGCAGGTGCGCCCGCAGCTGTACAAATTCCTGGTGGATATTGCGGAGAGCACTTACCCTTCCGGTCCCTTCAAGGAGGTCATCGACGAGGCCAAGGCCTACTGGAAGGATGCCCGCGAGGACGTGCAGACCCGCACCGCCGAAGCGCGCGAGCGCTGGAACGGCATGCGGGAAGAGCTGCGGGAAACGGCGCAGGAACGCAGTGCCGAGTGGAAGGCCCGGCACGACAGCGACCCCAAAGAATAAGCAAAAACAACAAACGGGAAGCCGCAGGAGCTTGCACGCTCCGGCACGGCTTCCCGCTTTTTTATGCGATGTTCAGCGGCCGGGTGCTCAGCAGCCGATGGCGGCGCACTTCTTGGCCAGCCACTCGCGCTCCTCGTCGTTCAGGCGGGGTGCCAGCTTCTCGAACACCTGACGGTGGTAGTTGTTCAGCCAGTCCAGCTCGTCCTTGGTCAGCACACCGGGCACGATGGGAGAAGTGGCGATGGGCACGAACATGATCGGCTCAAAGCCCAGGAAGGTGCCGTACTGGTTGTCGGCCTTGTGCACGCACACCAGCTCGTTCTCGATGCGGATGCCCACCAGATCGGTCTCGTACACGCCGGGCTCGTCGGTCACGATCATGCCCGGGCGCATCAGGGTGGTGTTGCGGCCGTTCAGGGCGTGGGGGCCTTCGTGGACGTTGCCCACAAAGCTGACGCTGTGGCCGGTGCCGCAGCGGTAGTTGATCAGGTGCTGCCACAGCGGTTCACGGGCGATGGTGTCGATCATATGGCAGTCGCAGTAGTCCAGCCAGACCGCCTTGGCGATGTCGATGTGGCACTGCAGGGTCCAGGTGTAGAACTTGCGCTCGTCCTCGGTCAGCTCACCCAGCGGGTAGGTGCGGGTGATGTCGGTGGTGCCGTCCATGTAAGTGGCACCACTGTCCACCAGCAAAAAGCCCTTGCGCTGGAGCTTTGCGTGGTCCTCCGGGGTGGCGTGGTAGTGCATCATGGCTGCGTTGCCGCCGTAGGCCGCAATGGTGCCAAAGCTTTCCACGATGAACTTATCCGTGGTGCTGCGGTACTTGTGCAGGATCTCGTCCACGGTCAGCTCGGTCAGCTCTTCGCCGGCTTCCAGACGCTTTTCCAGCTCGATCTGGAACCGCACCATAGCCACAGCGTCGCGCAGGTGGGCTTCCTTGTCGTGGGTCAGCTCCACTTCGTTCTTCACGCCCTTCATGGGCAGCAGCGGGTCGGCCAGGTCCTTCACGGTGAGGGCGGCGTTGTTCTCCAGCACCTGATACACGGCATAGTTCACGGTGGCGCTCTCTGCCAGCACGGTCTGGGGCTCGGTCTCAGCGGCCATGAAGTCCAGCACACTGTCGTACTCGGCCAGGGTCACACCGTTGGCTTCCAGTTCTGCCTTTGCCTCCGGGGTCACGCGGGCGGTGTGGATGAACAGCACGGCGCGGTCCGGGGTGACATAGCAGTAGGCCATGGCGTAGGGGGTGCACTCGATGTCCATGGCGCGCAGGTTCAGCAGCCAGGCAAGGTTGTCCAGCTTGCCCACCAGCTGGGCGGTGCAGCCCAACTCGGCCAGCTTTGCACGCAGCTGGCCCAGCTTTTCGGCGGGGGAGAAGCCTGCGTATTCCTTGGGCAGGATCCAGGCCGGGGTAGCGGGCAGAGCCGGGCGGCCCTCGGTCCACAGCTCATCCTCCAGGAACAGGGTCTGGATGGCGGCGTTCTTGGTTTCCAGCGCCTTCTTCACGCTGTTCACCAACGCGCAGCTGGCGGTCAGACCGCACAGGCCCAGCTTGCCGCCCTCAGGCACCACCTTGGCGCAGTATTCCTCCACGGTGGGCACGCCCGGCTCACCCATCTTCATCAGCTGGATCTCGGTGCCTGCGATCTCCTTCTCGGCCTGCACAAAGTAACGGCCGTCGGCCCAGACAGCACTCTCGGTCATGGTGACCACAAAGTTGGAGTTTTCACCATGGAAGCCGGAGAAGTAGGTCAGGGAGGTGTAGTGGTCGGGCAGGTACTCGCTGGAGTGGGGGTCGCCCACCGGGATCAGGTACACGTCCACACCGTTTGCCTGCATGGCGGCACGCAGGGCGGCCAGCCGTTCGGGAACTGTATTCATGCTCATAGAAAAGCCTTCTTTCTCATATTTGCCGGAAGAACGTCCGGCGGCGGTGGTTTGCTACTGCATATTGTAGCATTCCGGCGCAAAGAATGCAATGCGGGAGTGTCGGCTGCATCCTGCGGGGGCTGACCGCCTGCCGGTCGTTGACCGTCCGTTGGCGGGGTCTTGCCGTCCGGGGGGGGCGTCCGTCCCTCTGCCGGAGCCTGCCCCTTGCCGAATCGCTGCCCGCCGGGGCCGCCGGTTCCCCTTATTTGTCGTCCAAAACGCGAAAACGCAACCAAATTGCAAAAAATGTTACAATTTTTTCTTGAAAAAGGCCGTTTTCCCATTGACAGGCTTGCTATAATAGAGATGTAAGATTTTACGGGCCAGCGCTCTGCGGCTCTGTCTGCTAACAAAGAAAGAGGCATTCAAACTATGACCAAAATTGATATTTTTTCCGGCTTCCTGGGCGCCGGCAAGACCACTCTGATCAAAAAACTCATCAAGGAGGCCTTTGCCGGCCAGCAGGTCGTTCTGATCGAGAACGAGTTCGGTGAGATCGGCATCGACGGCGGCTTCCTGAAGGAGTCCGGCATCCAGATCAATGAGCTGAACGCCGGCTGCATCTGCTGCTCTCTGGTGGGCGATTTCCGCGCCGCCC
>OGIR01001403.1_pt1 | contig 13291 bp, 13 predicted proteins | sample 1571831 | NCBI WGS metagenome assembly OGIR01 (sample SAMEA2582124, study PRJEB24529) | metagenome | biome: Human gut stool | place: China | collected 2011 | reverse complement strand
TGTTCTGGAACGAGCCGCTGCAGTGCAGCTATGAGCTGAGCAGCATGGGCATCCGTGTCAGCCCCGAAAGCATGGACCGACAGCTGACCATGGCAGGCTGCGACGACCGCCGCGCCCTGCCGTTCCACAAGGCCGTTCTGTCCGGCGAGCTGCCTTATACCATCGGCGGCGGCATCGGCCAGAGCCGCCTGTGCATGTTGCTGCTGGGCAGTGCCCACATCGGCGAGGTCCAGGCCAGCGTCTGGGATCAGGCCACGCACGAAGCCTGCGCCAAGGCCGGCATCCCGCTGCTGTAACGACCGGCGTTCTTTCCAAGGCTGCCCCACGGGTCTTCCCGCGGGGCAGCTTTTTTTGCACCGTGCAAAAATTTCCAAAAACTTTTTTGCTTTTCCCCTTGACAGAACACTGTGTTCCGTCTATACTGAACGCAGTTCATTTTGAGGTGATCGCATGAATCTTACCGCAACCTCCAAAGAGGATATCTTAAAAGCCAGTCGTGCCCTCATCCAGCAAAATGGATGGGCAGCGGTCAACATCCGCGCCGTGGCTGCGGCCTGCGGTGTGTCGGTAGGCTGCATCTACAACTACTTTGCATCCAAGACCGAGCTGGTGAGCGCCACGGTGGAAAGCATCTGGAACGATATCTTCCACCGCCCGGAGGACGAAGCCGTCTTCCGGGACACGCTGGCCTGTGTCCGCTGGATGTACCGGCAGCTGGAATACGGCTGCGCCCAGTATCCCGGCTTTTTCACCCATCATTCCCTTGGCTTTATGCACCAGGGCACGGCGGATGGAAAACAGCAGATGCAGCAGGCGTGGCAGCACATCCTGCGGCAGCTGTGTTTCGTCCTGCAGCAGGACCCCAACGTCCGACCGGACGCCTTCAACGACCAGTTCACTGCCGAACGATTTGCCGGGGTCCTGTTTTCCCAGATGCTTTCCGCGCTGGTGCAGCAGGATTTCGACCCGTCCATGGTGTTGGAGATCGTCCGGCGGGCCATCTATTAAAAAACTTCCCACGGTTTCGTGGGGATTTTTTATCCGTCAAAGTGAACATCGTTCAATTAAGGAGGTGAAGTTCCGTTCTCTCAGGCAGGACCCCGCTGCATTCCACCCATTTCAGACAACAAAGGAGATTTTTACGATGCGTGCGATCTTTGAAACGCTTTTTGACATTTTTTACCTGCTCACCGTCCTTTCCGTGGGCATCCGCATGATCCGGAACAGCAAAGGCTCCGCCCAGTTCCAGCTGTTTGGCTGGATGGCTGTGGTGCTGGGTGCCGGTGATTCCTTTCATCTGGTGCCCCGCGCACTGGCTCTGTGCACCACCGGCCTTGACAGTTACGCTTTCCAGCTGGGTCTGGGCAAGTGGATCACCTCGGTCACCATGACGGTATTCTATGTGCTGCTGTACTACGTCTGGCGTCAGCGCTACCACATCCAGGGCCAGAAGGCCGTGACCTGGGCCGTCTACGCTCTGTCGGCTGCCCGTGTGATCCTCTGCATGATGCCCCAGAACCAGTGGCTCACCAATCACTCTCCCCTGTCCTGGGGCATCTACCGCAACCTCCCCTTCGCGCTGCTGGGCCTGCTGGTCATCGTGCTGTTCTACCGCAGCGCCAAGGAGCACCACGACACCGCGTTCCGCTGGATGTGGCTCACCATCGTGCTGAGCTTCGGCTTCTATATCCCGGTGGTGCTGTGGGGCGATGTGATCCCGGTCATCGGCCTGCTGATGATCCCAAAGACCTGCGCCTATGTGTGGACCGTCCTCATCGGCTATTCTGCCATGAAAGCAGAATACAAGAAAGCGGACTGATCCGTCCCCCCCTGCTTCACGCAAAAAGGGCCTGTTTTCCGGCGGCAGCTGCCGTCAGAAAACAGGCTCTTTGGGTTGCAGTTTATCGGCGTTTCCGGCTGTTGCCCCCCAGCCACCAGACCAGCGCTGCGCAGATCAGGTTCCCGGCCAGGATGCACGCGCACCACAGCACCGTCTGCCGGGGCGTCTGCTCATACACCAGCAAAAAGGGGTAAGGCCCCGTCCACAGACGCTGGTAGTTGGCCCACAGGGCGATGCTTCCGTAGATCGCCGTCGGCACCAGCGCCAGCGGGATGTTCCGGGCCGGGAGCCGCGGCTCCCGTTCCAGAAAGACGAAGGAGACAAAAACGAAGACCGGGTTCAGCAGGTGGTGGTACAGCATGGAGCTTTCCGTCAGCAGGAACACCACACCGCCCTCATCGGGGTAGCAGGGTGCCAGCACAAAGACCACCGTCAGGAAGGTCAGGGTCAGGCAGCAGGCCGCAATGAACTTCAGCCGCTTGACCCAGCGGGGCAGCGCACGGCCGGACAGCAGCGCCCACAGCTGGCAGACTGCCACCAGCAGGCAGACCGCCGCCGAGAAGAGATTGGAGTTTTCGGTGTAGAAGGTCAGGGTCTGCTCGCCCACCGCTTCCCAGCTCATCCGGATGGCGATGGGCTCCATCCGCACCACGGCCAGGTTCAGCAGGATGGACAACACCCGCCGAATCTTATCCAAAAGCGAATTTTGTTTCATTTTATTCCAGAATGGATCATTTTGCCGTGTTGATGAAGCTGCGGTTGTCCCACAGATACTTGATGCCGGAGATGGCGGTGGCCGCTGCCACCAGCCAGCACAGCCAGTAGGAGATGAGCCAGACGTTCAGATTGCCGAGGACGGTATTGCCATAGGTCAGCGAGATGCCGAAGAAATAGAAGATGATGGTCAGCATCTGCAGCACCGTCTTCACCTTGCCCCACATATTGGCCGCGATGACCTTGCCGTCCTTCGCACCGGCGGCGACCATCCGCAGGCCGGACACCGCGAACTCGCGGGCCAGGATGATGCAGAGCACCACGGGGCTGCACACGCCGTCCCGCATCATGTAGATGAGGGCCACCGTGGTCAACAGCTTGTCGGCCAGCGGGTCGGCAAACTTGCCGAAGTCGGTGACCATGTGCCACTTGCGGGCCAGATGGCCGTCCAGATAATCGGTGAAGCTGGCAGCGGCGAAGACGATGCCTGCCACCAGATACCATGTGGCGTTGAAGGTCTCGGTGCCAAACTCGGTCAGCGAGACGAAGATCATGAAAACAGGCACCAGAATGATGCGGCACAGGGTCAGTTTATTGGGCAGATTCATACGTTTTACCCTCCAATTTGTTATTTTTCGACAGTACCATACAGATCGTAAAGGTCGCTGTCGTCCACCAGGATATCATAGAATGCGCCGGGATACAGCGGCTCTTCACTGGAAACGCAGACGTTGCCGTCCACTTCGGGGGCGTCGGCTGCGGTGCGGCAGAGGTACAGGCCGCTCTCGTCGTCGATGCCGTCGCAGATGACGCGGACGGTCTGGCCCACCTTGGCCGCCTGCTTCTGGGCCATGATGCCGGTCTGGATCTGCATCACCAGCTCGGCGCGCTTCTCCTTGACCTCCTGCTCGATCTGGCCGTCCATGCGGGCGGCCACAGTGTTCTCCTCAGCCGAGTAGGCAAAGCAGCCCAGACGGTCGAACTGCACTTCCTTGACGAAGTTGCACAGGTCTTCGAACTGCTCCTCGGTCTCGCCGGGGAAACCTGCGATCAGGGTGGTGCGCAGGGTGATGCCGGGGATCTCGCGGCGCAGCTTGCCGATGACGTCCAGCAGCTCCGCACGGTTGGAGCGGCGGTTCATGTTCTTGAGGATAACATCGTTGCAGTGCTGGATGGGCAGGTCGAGGTAAGGCAGGACCTTCTCGTTCCGCTTCATGGCGGCAATGAACGCATCGGTGATCCGCTCCGGGTAGGCGTACATGATGCGGATCCACTCGATGCCCTGGACCTTGTTCAGCTGGTCCAGCAGTTCGCAGATGCTGCCGGGCTTGCCCCAGTCCTCGCCATAGGCGGTGGGGTCCTGCGCCACGATGATAAGCTCCTTGACGCCCTCACCGGCCAGCCAGCGGGCCTCGGCCACGCAGTCGGCCATGTCACGGCTGCGCAGCGGGCCGCGGATGCCGGGGATGGCGCAGTAGTGGCAGCGGTTGTTGCAGCCTTCGGCGATCTTTAAGTACGCATAGTGGGCGGGGGTGCCGATGACGCGCTTGCCGCCCAGCGGGAAGTCCTTCTTCAGGCCGTAGCTTTCGAGGTGGTCTTCGCCGTTGAACAGGCGGGCCACGATGGAGTCAATGGCCTTGTTGGAGGCGCAGCCGACCACGGCGTCCACTTCGGGGATCTCCTCCTCGATCTGGCTGCGGTAGCGCTCGGCCAGGCAGCCGGTGACGATGACCTTCAGATCGGGGTTCTGCTGCTTGTAGGAGCAGGCTTCCAGGATGTTTTCGATGGCCTCGGTCTTGGCGCTCTCGATAAAGCCGCAGGTGTTGACCAGAATGACGTCGGCCTCGCCCAGCTCGGCCACGGTCTCGTGCCCGGCAGACAGCAGGATGTGGACCATGCCGTCCAGATCGACCTGATTCTTCGGGCAGCCAAGGGAAATACATGCAATTTTCATAAGGGGATGCTACTCTCTTTCTTTTTTACGGTTCCGGTGTTCTTCCGAACGGCCGTTCCGGCACTGTGTACGAGACGAAGCGGCCGTGCAAACAAGCCGTTATTCCTGTTCCACGCGCCGGATCGCGTCCCGGATGACCGGGTAGGCAAAACCCCGGCGCATCAGAGCGGCCACCACGAGGTCGCGGCGTCCGGCTTCCAGTTTTTTGCGGTAGCGGCTGGCCACCAGCGCGGCGGCGGCTTCCAGCTCCGGGTCTTCCCCGGTCTCGTCGGCGGCATAGACCGTGTCCAGCGCCTGTTCGATCTGCGGGGCGCTCAGGCCCTTCTGCCGCAGGTTCTGTGCGGCAGCGCGGCGGCTTTTTTTCGCCGCCAGCAGGCCATGGGCGCGGGTCTCGGCATAGCGCGCATCGTTGACATACTCCCGCTCCACCATCTCAGCCACCACGGCGGCAGCCGTCTGCCCGGCAAAGCGGCGGTTCAGCCGCTCGTAGAGGCCGCCGGAGGACAGCTCCTGCCCAGCCAGCAGCTCCATCGCACGGGCACGGGCCTTGGCCGCATCGGTGGATTTTTCCGCCTCGTCCAGCGGGCGGCGGGCTCCACGGTACCATGCCATTTACTCTTCCACCATGATGTCCAGTTCGCTCTCGCTGCTGCGGACGGGAGCCTTGACCACCGGCTCCTTGGCCGGGGCGGACTCGGCCTTGCTGCCGGTGTCCGGTGCAGCGGCGGCCACCTTTGCGGTGCGGCGGGTGGCATAGAGTTTGTCGGCATTGGCGCGGATCTGGCCCTCGATGTCGTTGGCCAGCTCCGGGTTGTCCCGCAGGAACTGCTTGGCGTTGTCGCGGCCCTGACCCAGGCGGATATCGCCGTAGTTGAACCATGCGCCGCTTTTCTGGACGATGCCCAGCTTGACGCCCAGATCGATCAGCTCGCTCATCTTGGAAATGCCCTCGCCAAACATGATGTCGAACTCGGCCTCACGGAACGGAGGTGCCACCTTGTTCTTCACGATCTTGGCGCGGGTGTGGTTGCCGATGAACTGGCCGGAGGAGTCCTTCAGGCCCTCCACACGGCGGATGTCGATGCGCACCGAGGAATAATACTTCAGCGCACGGCCGCCGGTGGTGACTTCGGGGTTGCCGTAGACGACGCCGACCTTCTCACGCAGCTGGTTGATGAAGACGCAGACCGTGTTGGTCTTGCCAATGACGCTGGTCAGTTTGCGCATGGCCTGGCTCATCAGGCGGGCCTGCAGGCCGACGTGGCTGTCGCCCATCTCGCCCTCGATCTCGGCGCGGGGGACCATGGCGGCGACCGAGTCCACGACGATGGCGTCGATGGCACCGGAACGGACCAGCGCCTCGCAGATCTCCATAGCCTGCTCACCGGTGTCCGGCTGGCTGACCAGCAGGTTGTTGATGTCCACGCCCAGTGCCTCGGCATACACGGGGTCCAGCGCGTGCTCGACGTCGATGAAGGCGACCTCGCCGCCCTGCTTCTGAGCCTCGGCCAGGATATGCAGGGCCAGCGTGGTCTTACCGCTGGATTCCGGGCCGTACACCTCGACGATGCGGCCGCGCGGCACACCGCCCACGCCCAATGCCATATCCAGGCCCAGGCTGCCGGTGGAGATGGCTTCCACCTGCATGGCGGCATTGTCGCCCAGCTTCATGACGGCCCCCTTGCCGAACTGCTTTTCGATCTGGGCCAGCGCGGTCGCCAGCGCGTCCTTCTTGGCACCCGGCTCGGTCTTCTGGGTCGCGGTGACGACCGTGTTCTGATTCTTTGCTGCCATAGTGTTCTCCTTTGCTGTCCTCTCCCGGCGCGGCTCGTTCCGCCGCCTGCGCGGGGCATTCCGATTCTTTCTTTAATAGTATATCACAAATCCAGAATATTACAACAGGAAGTTGTTTGTTTTTTCGATTATTTTTCCGCTCAAGCTGACCCGCAAGTCGGCGCAAAACCTCGCCCTTCGGCAGGCCGGGCAGGCCCTCGCATCTTGCGGCAGGCAGCCGGGCTTTGCGGTCACTTGCAGGGTTTTCTTGCGGTGACGGCCCGGTCGTTGCCGCCGTAGTCCTTCCGGCAGGCGATCCCGACCCAGCCGTTTGCTTCCAGCAGGGCCGTGACGGCTTCCCGCTGCTGCCAACCGATCTCCAGCGCCAGCGCACCACCGGGGCGGAGCGCTCTCTGGTAGTGTTCCGCGAGGGCGCGGTAAAATACAAGGCCGTCCTCCCCCGCTGCCAGCGCCATGGCCGGTTCCTGTGCCACTTCGGGCTGCAGCTGCCCCATCTCGGCCGCGGTCAGGTAGGGCGGGTTGGACACGATGAGGTCCAGCTCCCCTTCCGGCAGAGTCTCCCAATAGGTGAACAGGTCTCCCTGCACCGGGGTCAGATGCAGCCCATTGAGCAGGCGGGCATTCCGGGTCAGATACGCAAACGCCGCCGGGCTTTTTTCCAGGCTCGTCACCTCTGCCGCCGGGCAGAACCGCTGGACGCCCAGGCCCAGACAGCCGGTCCCGGCGCAGAGGTCCAGCACCTTCGGGTGCGGGACGCCCCGCAGCAGTTCGGCGGCGGCCTCGGCCACCACTTCGGTATCGGCACGGGGGCAGAGCACACCGGGTCCCACTGCCAGCTCAAAGTCGAGGAACGGCCAGCTGCCGCAGAGGTATTGCAGCGGCTCACGGTCGGCACGGCGGGCGGTCAGGACTTCCAACTGCGCCGCCTGTGCGGCGGTCAGCGGAGCCGTGGCCAGCCGGGCGTCTGCGCCCACCGCCAGCCGGAAGAGTTCGGCGGCATCAAAATCGGCATCGGGGCAGCCCGCCTCGGTGAGCCGGGCCTCCACCTGCCGCAGCGCCGCGCGGGGCAGGATGCCTTCGTTCACCATCTGCCATCCTCCGGATTTTCGGGCAGGACGGGCGTCACCGCCGCAATGGCCACTTCGATCATGCTGTCGTCCGGCTCGAACACGGTCAGATGCTGCACCCAGATGCCGGGCTGTCGGATGATGCGAGTGGCAAGGTTGTCAGACCGGCCGCACCACTTCAGCAGCTCGTAGCTGATGCCCATGACCACCGGCAGGAGCAGCAGTTTGAACACCACCCGCAGCCCGGTGCTGGACCAGGGCAGCACACTGTACAGGAAGACGCTGACGATGACGACCAGGATCAGAAAGCTGGTGCCGCAGCGGGGGTGGAAGCGGGTGTATTTGCGGACGTTCTCCACGGTGAGCGAATCCCCGGCCTCATAGCAGGCGATGGTCTTGTGCTCGGCCCCGTGGTACTCGAACACGCGGTGGATCTCCTTCATTTTGGAGATGGCGACCATATAGCTCAGGAAGATGGCCACCTTCAGGACCGCTTCGAGGATGACCTTGCTCCACCGGCCCAGCGGGAGCAGCCGGTTGACGCCGCCCACCAGAACGGTCGGCAGCACCGTGAACAGCAGGATGGCGAATAGCCCGCCCAGCACGGCGGCAGCGCCCAGCAGGACATCCTCGGCCTTTTTGCCCAGGTGGTCGCCCACCCATTTTTCAAAGGCGGTCTCCTCCTCTTCGGGGTCGTAGTCGTCGCCCATGCTCACCTGTGCGGAATACATCATGTACCGGTAGCCCATGATGAGGCTCTCCACCATCGAGATGGCTCCCCGCACGAGGGGGATCTTCGTCCAGATGCCGTGGGTGGGGGTCGGCTCGATTTTTGTCTCAATGGTGCCGTCCGGCTTGCGCACCGCGCAGCAGATGTTCTTCGGGCCGCGCATCATGATGCCTTCCATCAGGGCCTGTCCGCCCACGCTCGTTTTGAAACGTTCCTGTTTTGGTTGATTCATCCATGTCTCCTGTCCCCGCGCACGGCTGAGCCGGGCGGGCGATTTTTTTGCAGTTCTCATTGTACCGCAAAATTGTGTCAAAATCTTCTCAGCGCTTATAAAGGGGCAGGCCCAGCGTGACCACGGTGCCCCGGCCCAGGGTACTCTTGAGGTCGAGCGTACCGTCCAGCGCCGTCATGATGGAATCCACCAGCGCCAGACCGATGCCGCTGCCGCGCACCGAGTTGCTGCCCTTGTAGAACTTGGTCTTCACGTTTTCCAGGTCTTCCGGCGGGATGCCCCGGCCCTGGTCGATGATCTCGATGAAGGCCTTATACTCACCCTGCCAGATCTTCACGGTGATGCGCCCGCCGGGGGCCGAATACTTGATGGCATTGTCCAGGATGTTGATGAACACCTGCCGCAGGCGGTCCGGGTCGGCATAGACGGGGATCATCTCCTCCGGCTCGTTGTAGGAGAGCAGCAGTCCCTCCCGCTGGATGCGGGCCTCGCAGAAGAGGACGGCGTCCGTCAGCTCGGCCACAAGGTCCAGCAGGCAGCAGTCCATCTTCAGGCGGCCGTTCTGCAGGCGGCTGAAATCCAGCAGCTCCTCCACCATGTTGTACAGGCGGGCCGTCTCGTTGTTGATGATCTCCAAGCCCTTGCGGTAATTCTCGTCCTCCGGGTCGTCGAGGGTGCGCAGCGTTTCCACCCAGCCCCGGATGGAGGTCAGCGGTGTGCGCAGCTCATGGGACACCGAGCTGATGAACTCATTCTTCATCTTCTCGGTCTCTTCCAGCCCCTCGGCCATCTGGTTGATGGTGCCGCGCAGGCGGTCCACCTCGTCGCGGCTGTCGCCGGTCACGGGCAGGCGAACGTCCAGTTCACCCCGCGCGATGCTGGCGGCGGTGCGCTCCACCTGCCCCAGCGGGACCACGATGCTGCGCACGAAATACAGACCGGACGCCACCGTAAAGCCCAGAATGACCACCATCACCACGATGCTGATGAGGACGACGCTCTTCAGCTGGTTCTGGATGAGGGTCAGGCTCGTGACGAGCCGCATGGCCGCCACGTCTTCGGCCGCATAGGGCACCAGACAGCAGACGGCCATGACCATCTCATTGCTGGCAGTGCGGTAGATGGCCATCCCCATGCCGTCGGCGTTCTCCTGCGCCCGCTCAAAGTCAACACTGCTCAGGATGCCCTCGGCATCGGTGCCGCTGGACGATGCGATGACGCCGCCGTAGCTGTCCAGCAGCATAAATTCGTATTTGTCCTTATCGGAGAACTGCTCCACCATCCGGCGCAGGGCCACGCTGCGGTTGGCGGCGGCTTTCTGGGCCGTGTCGCCGGTGTACATCTTCAGCTGACCGTTCACCGAGGAAAAGCGGCGGTACATCGTCTGCTGGACGCTGTTGTAGTAGTTGCGTGAGCAACTGTACAGGAACATGCCTTCGACCAGTATCAACAGCAGCACCGTCAGCATCAGGCTGCCCCGCAGCCATCTCCTCGTAATTCCGCTTCTCACCCTGCGCACCTCCCTTCTTCAGTCTGCCTTTTGTGAGCCGGAGCGGGTCATTCTTCCCACCGGTAGCCGTAGCCCCACACCGTCATGATGTGGGTCGGGTGGCTCGGCTCGTCCTCCACCTTCATCCGCAGGCGGCGGATGTTCACATCCACGATCTTCACATCGCCGAAGTAGTTCTCGCCCCAGACGCCCTTGAGGATCTTTTCCCGCACCAGCGCGATGCCGGGGTTGTGGAAGAACAGCTCCATGATCTGGAACTCCACCTGCGTCAGCTCGATGGGGCGGCCCGCCTTGAGCAGGACACGGCGGTTCTCGTCCAGCACGAAATCGCCGCTGACGAGGGCGGCGGGAGCTGCTTCCTTTCCGTTCTCCCCGCCCGTCGAGCGGTTCACACGGCGGCAGAGCGCCTCCACGCGGGCCAGCAGCTCGCTGACGCTGAACGGCTTGGTCATATAGTCGTCGGCACCGATGGACAGGCCGCGGATCTTATCCTGCTCCTGCCCCTTGGCACTCAGGATGATGATGCCGATCTTCTGGTCGGTGCGGCGGATGGTCTCGCAGAGCGAGAAGCCGTTCATGCCGGGCAGCATCACATCCAGAATGGCCGCATCGCAGCCCGGTCTCTGCTCCAGCAGCGGGAGCGCAGCCTCGGCGCTGTCGGCCTCCACGGCCTCCATCCCGGCCCGCCGCAGGTTCAGCGCGATCATCTCGCGGATGCTGGCTTCGTCCTCCACAACAAGTACCTTGACCATCTACAACATGCCTCCGTTCTATTCCGCCCCGGTGTGACCGCGGGGCCGGTCTTTTTTCATTCGATTTCTTTTGGATTGCATCCAGCCGACCGGCCAGGCTCAGTTCAGCCGATACAGCGAGCGGGACAGCCGATAGGTCTGGTCCTGGATGACGGCATCCTCGCCCAGCTTTGCCTGCATCTGGCGGGATGCCACCACGCCCAGCCGGGTCCAGCCCGCCGCGCTGGCGCTGGACGGCACCAGCCGCAGGGTGAGCACCAGCTTGTTTTCGTCCACGGTGCGCAGCTCCACCGCATCGTCGATGTCGGCGCTGTCGGTGAGCAGCAGGTTGCCCTCCCACTCGGCGGGCAGCTCGATGTAACAGTTCGTCTCTTCGTCCAGCAGGCCGAAGCTCTTTTCCGGGTCGGGCCGGGTGTAGTCCATCCAGACGATGAAGTCCATCCGTCGGCTCTGGCTCATGTTCAGCAGACCGGCCTCGTCCGGCTGGGTGGGGATCTCCACCGTGCCGTCGCCGTCCAGGTCGCGGCTGACGAGATTTGGCACGTTGCGCAGCGAGGCGCTGTAGAGCGCGCTGGCGCTGATCTGCTCGGCCGGGATCATCTGCTGGCTCTCTTCATCGAAGCGCAGGAGCACCGTGGCCAGATTGTTGCCGGAAATGCCGGTCCAGCCGTCCAGCACCAGATAATGCCGTCCGTCCGCTCCCAGGCCCGACGCCACCGAAGCGCAGCCGGAGAACTTGTCCGCCGACAGGCCCATGACGGCCACCTGCTGGAAGCTGCCGTCCCGGTTCACGGTCAGCAGCTCGATCTGCACCCCGCCGTCCTCCAGCGTGGACATCAGGATCAGGTCCTCGTTGCCGCCGCCGGTGATGTCCTCCACGAGGTACTGTTCGTAGGACTGCTCCAGAATGGCGTTCACCTCGCCGTGTTCGTAGGAATAGACGGCCAGATAGCTGTCCCCCTGCGCGGCCAGATAGCCCACCACCAGCTGCACGGCGTTGCCGTCCTGCAATTGCGCCAGCCGGACATTGTCCACCGTGTCAGCCAGACCCTCGATGGTCTGCTGCACCTTCCATGCGCCTGCGGCATCCTTCTGCAAAAAGGCGATGCAGACGTTGGAGGACTGGGCCGTCGTGTAGAGCACGGCGGCGTCCTGTTCGCCGTCGCCGTCCAGATCCTGCAGCAGAAAGGGCGAAAGCAGCTCCCCCTGCATGGGGTATTTGAGCTGCGCACTCTCGCCCAGCCAGTCGTTCAGGGCACTTTGCAGCGCACCGTAATCGCCCGAAAGGCGCGGAGCGCGCAGCAGATCCTCGACCTGCATGTTGTCCGTCATGGGGAAGCTGCACCCCGGCAGCAGCCCCAGCAGGCAGCAGGCCGCAAGCGACAGGAAATGTCGTCGTTTCAACCGCAGTCCCTCCTCTCTGTGGAAAACTCCCGGCTGCGTATACAGTATTCAGTATAGCACGAATCGCGCCTCCGGGCAACAAAAAACGCCCTCTCCCCGAAGGGAAAGAGCGTTTCGTTATACTGTTTCTACAGTCAGAGTCGATCAGACGAGCTCCAGAACTGCCATCTCAGCAGCGTCGCCGCGGCGAGCGCCGATCTTGATGATGCGGGTGTAGCCGCCGTTGCGGTCAGCGTACTTGGGGCTGATCTCATCAAACAGCTTCTTTGCAACATCTTCCTTGGTGATGTAGGCATACACCTGACGCTTGGTGTGCAGGTCGCTTGCCTTGCCAAGGCTGATCATCTTCTCGGCCATGGAACGAACGTCCTTAGCGCGAGTGACAGTGGTCTCAATCTTGCCATTCTCTAACAGGTAGGTAACCATAGCGCGCATCATAGCGTTGCGGCTGTCGCTGGTTCTACCGAGCTTTCTGGTACCGGGCATCCCGTTTCACTCCTTAATTATTTTAGTTATTCATCGTCTGTGTTCAGCTTGAAGCCGAGGGAGTCCAGCTTCGCCATGACTTCCTCCAGGCTCTTGCGGCCGAGGTTGCGAACCTTCATCATTTCGTCCTCGCTCTTGCTGACCAGATCCTCGACCGTGTTGATACCGGCACGCTTCAGGCAGTTGAAGGAACGGACGCTCAGATCCAGCTCTTCGATGGTCATCTCCAGAGCCTTCTCCTTGTCGTCGTTGGTCTTCTCCACCATGATCTCGGTGCCAGCGGCCTCATCGGACAGGTTGACGAACAGGTTCAGGTGCTCGGTCAGCACACGGGCAGCCAGAGAAACGGCCTCCTGCGCATTGATCGTGCCATCGGTCCAAACCTCAATGGTCAGCTTGTCGTAATCGATCGCCTGGCCAACACGGGTGTTCTCAACATTGTAATTCACCTTGAGAACAGGGGTGTAAATGCTATCGACGGGAAGAGTGTTGATGTCGTTCTTCTCGACGATGGCCTGCTTATTGCGCTCTGCGGGCACATAGCCGCGGCCTTTATCGAAGGTGAGCTCCATGACGAGCTTGCCGCCCTCGCCCAGGGTCGCAATGTGCCATTCAGGGTTCAGGATCTCAATATCGTCGCCCTGCTTGATGTTGTCAGCGGTGACCTCACAGGGGCCCACTGCCTCAACACGCACTGTCTTCGGACCATCGGTGTACAGCTTTGCAGCAATACCCTTCAGGTTCAGGACAATTTCGGTAACGTCTTCCTTGACGCCCTCAATGGTGGAGAACTCGTGAACCACGCCGT
>OGIR01001384.1_pt1 | contig 13546 bp, 24 predicted proteins | sample 1571831 | NCBI WGS metagenome assembly OGIR01 (sample SAMEA2582124, study PRJEB24529) | metagenome | biome: Human gut stool | place: China | collected 2011 | reverse complement strand
AGACCGTTTTTTTCATTTGTCACAAATGAAGAACCGCCGATGCCTTGTATAGCCTCGCTCCATTCCCCGTTCATTTTTACAAATAGGTTTATGTGAACAAAACTGGATATTACTCCATTTCCGCCATTTTCGTTCCACATTCGGATGATTTCATATTTCCATCCGAAACCACACACTCCAAATTCTTCGGTAAGCCTTTTTATGCGCCACATAGGGTTTATATCAGACATACCTTTCAATCTTCCCGCAGCAATACTTTTTATAGCTTCTTGGGGGACTTTTCTGACGCGGTTGTATAAATCTAAGTTATTCTCCATAATGTTGATAATTTAACAATGTCTTGGCATCCCTTGACTAACGCAAAGAAACATCCTTTCGTCTTCGAGTTCGTCAGGTGTATAATCATATTGACTACATTCAAGTTCTGCGCGCAACTCCTCAATGTCTTCCTCTATAAGCTGAATGATTTCTTCTTTTGAAGAATAGCCGTATTTGGGAAGATATTCCAAATCACAAGTTTTGACTTCGTTCAGCTCCTTGTACAGTTCTTCAAGTTCATTTTCCATTGTATTGTGTTTTTAAACCGCCCGTACAAGGTTAAAGGGAAGCGGTGCGCACTTTGCTTCTCTCACGGCTTTTAGTACGGTAATAGCTCTGACCTTTTCTGCGGCTGAATTTGGTTAAGTAAAATAGTATATCTTGCTGTTCCCAACTCCCAACTTCTTCACTCTGATAGTTGTAATGAACGGAAAGTCTTTTTTGGAAATCTTGCTTAGGGCTTCTTTAATAGGAGTGGAGTTTGTAAAGAACTTGCATTCCGTACCTTCATGTTTTATTTTTACTACATATCTGTCTGAACCATGCTGTGTTTTTACACCCGATTCAAAATCAAGTATTTCAATTTCACAGTTAAGAATATCGGTTATTGAAACCTGCGGAACTGGAAATATATGTCGGTCTGCATCAATTTCAATTCCTAATTCACTGAATCTTTTCATTCTTAATAATCTTTTTAATAAGGTGCTTAGAATTACAATGCTTCGCCCAACCCAGCCATGAACAGATTGCCATTTTGTAATCATGCGGGGTTATATTCTTTTTGTTTAATGCAGATACTTTACGGCAAAAGTTTTTCTTTATGGATTTCCGCATCAATGTATGCGTATGAAAAAATACGTATCCCACGAAATCTATTCCCCTGCTATCTACCGGAAAAAACTGATAGTTGCCCTTTAATTGCAGGTGCAGTTTCTCATTAAGATATGAGTTGATTTCAAGAAGAATACTGTGTAACTCTTTCTTGCTGCTGGAAAGTATCACCATGTCATCGGCATATCTGTAATAATATGGCATTCGCTTTTCTTCCTTAATCCAATGGTCGAAATAAGAAAGATATAGATTCGCAAAGAATTGGGAAAGATAGTTACCGATAGGAACACCCGGTGCTGAATCTATAATACCATCCAGAAGGGCAAGCACCTTTATGTCTTTTATTTTCTTACGTATGATACGTTTCAGTATGGAGTGGTCTATTGACGGATAATATTTGCGAATATCCATTTTCAGACAATATTTTGTTCCATCAGCATCTTTCAGGTCTTTCTTCAAATGTTTAACCACTCCATGAATGCCTTTTCCTTTGATACAGGAATAAGTGTGTGAAATGAAAATCGGTGTCCATATATCTTCAAGGATGTTCATTATAGCGTGATGCACAACACGGTCACGAAATGGTAGCCTGTATATCTCACGCTCCTTTGGGTCATGTATAATGAAAGTCGTGTATTGAGAAGTGATATAGCTTCTTTCCGACAATTCTTTGTGCAAGGAAAGTATGTTGTTATCCAAATCTTTCTCAAACTGAATAACTCCATACGTTTTTCCTTTGCCCTTTTTAGCTTTAGAATAAGCAAGATAAAGATTATCTATATCATAGATGCGATGATATAAATTCCCAAAGCGTTTCATAGCCTTTGTTTTCTAATAAGAGTTTTCGGGTTAAACCTACCAACACCGTTTGAATTGTTGTTTTCCACCAAGAGGTGAGGTTTCTGCCCTTTGAAGTTTTACAACATAGGTGAGACCTGCTACCTGCATTCGCATACGCATTATCGTAATTCGAATCGTTGAAAGCGAAAGAGGAAGGAGACAAGGGCAGACGACCTTTGTATGCTTATCCTATCTGGATGTCTTTCCAAATGTCAATAAATTTTTTTGCCGAATATTCCGCAAGTCCGCGTGTTTTATAACAAAGGCGAGACCCGCTACCCGCATACGCACACGCATCAGCGTAAGTCGAAACGCGGAAAGCGAAAGAGGAAGGAGACATAATGAAATAGGGATAATACTTGTTCTCATCCGAGTTATCCCAGTCTGCTTTCCAGCCTTCATTCAGAGCTTCCGTAATAACTTCCATTTTATATAACGCAATGAAATGCCTGCGCATGTCTTTGGGTAAATCTGAAAAATCAGGGGCACCTTTTCTTCCTGTTTCTTCCATTGCGTCTTCAAACGTTTTGATTCTATCCATTACGTTTTGATTGGCAAATATTTCTTTGCCGTATAGATTTTCAAGCATCTGCTTTCCTTTATTGTCCGCTTCTCTCCAAGCCTTTAAAGCGTTCTTTTTATCTACATTTAAAGTCATAATTGTAAGTTTATAGGGTTATAGAATAAATTGTTTCCACAAATCAATGAATTGTTTCCCGCAATAATTGGAAAGCTTTTCGCTTTTCAAACAAAGGCGAGACCCGCTACCCGCACACGCAAACGCAAAATCGCAATACGAAACGTCGAAAGCGAAAGAGGAAGGAGACCCATTAGGCTTGAACCACGGATACCAGCGTTTCACGTTAGCATCGCATACATTAAGTTTCTGACCTTCATTTAGAGCTTCCGTAACGATAGCCAGCTTTTGATAAGCAATATCGTGTTCCGTCAAGCCTAACTCCAATAGCTTTTTCTCATCGAGTGGCTCCCTTCCCAACTCGTGGCAAGCATCAAGGTAGGTTTTCACTCTTTCTGTAACGTCTTGTGAAAAGAAATCCTTTCCAAAAGATTCTTCCAATACTGTTTTTAATTCTTTTGAACCGCTCCGATATAGTTCACGGGCTTTTTGTTCACTTAATTGTAATGTTTTCATATGATTGTTATTAATTGGTTTCAAGAAAAACCGGACTATCTTCACAGACCGCCCGGCTACGACTAAACAAATACTTCATCTGTAGTGAAGATGTTGCGACACCCGGACTCGAACCGGGACGAGTTGTCAAGCTCCACACATCTAAGGTTTGACATTCCTATCATAGAGTGCTGCGTCTACCATTCCACCATGTCGCAGTGTTTCCCGACCAGCACGTGGACGGGACTGTTTATATTAAAATATATCATGAATTATTCACCCTCACGGGCTTATTGAGTAATTTTTAAGAAATCAGGAGAAATCCCATATAAGGGCGTTTTGCCATCCCATTTATCAATAAATTGTTTGTATAAGATTTCTTTCGTCAATCCTCTTGACGTAATTAGAGCCTGTTCTGTCTTTAACTGTTCAAGCTCATTTCGTTTTCTCTGTTCTGCTATTTGCTGGTCTAACACTGAGATATTGGTATTAACCTCATTACGGCTATCAATCTTTTCACGTACTGCTCTTGAAAATTCAAGCTGCGCGGAAAAAGTCAACAATTGAAGCCCTCTTTTCTCAAATTCTTTATCTACTATCTGTTCCAGCCGTTTTTCAAAAAGAAGAGAACCGCCATCAGCCATCAAACTGTCTGTCTTATGTTTCCGGCTTTCTTCTTTTATCAAGTCATAAATACGCGGTTCAAGTATGTTGTCTTCAAGGCTTTGCATAAAACCATCTTTCCCGGATTCCGTATCGGCTTTATCTATATGTTTATTATCGAATACAACATCAACAGCCCTATTTTTTATAACTTTATATGAATAGGTGGGACGTGCATTAAATTCTGTGTTATCGGCAGCTTTCAAAGTGACAGGTTTGGCAAATTCACCTCTTTGGTCAAATAATGGGACTTGAAACAACTCTGTACCCCATTCCCAAGTGGAAACTCTACCCGATACCACCTTGAAATCCTCTTTCCCTTGCTTACCGTAGTTCTCCATCAGAACCCCAGCATAGTTAGGGGCTACTCTTTCGCAAGAAGCGAATACCAATAAGGTCATACAGACCAATGTCAGATTAATCAATCTCTTCATTTTTTAAGTTTTTAATTAGTTTATAAAAAAAATAAATTATAGTGGCTGATATTACTGCTACGCCTAGCCAAGCGTGTAGGTGATTAAAAATCCTGTTCCCAATAGCAATTCCGATAATCAAAAGTGCTATTAATTTGATGTACTTATTCATAATTCTGATTATTTGGTTATTATTGTTCCCGTGAGCGTTCCGATGGTTGCCTTACTACTCTCAAACATCTATTGAGAGCCACGGGATAATTACATATTACTTCAATTTTCTGATTATATCACCGCCATAAGAATATTGAGTTAATTCTATAAACTCATGTACGGTATAAGTATCATTGTCAATGTCTATTCCCTTATTGGCACAGAATGACAGCCTTCCTTGCTTGCACGAACCGGTCAGCACATGATGCCAATGGAACAATTCTTTAGCCGATACCTTTTTAGTAAAGTCCTGAAAATGCTTTTTAAAAGCTTCCAACCTTTCCTCCTCGGTTGAATCGTCATACAATTTTTCTTGAAGCGAAGCAAAGGCCTCGTGCAATGTTTCTCCATGAGCGAATTTCCCATTCCTTTTTGCAACAAATGTCTCAGTCAATGTAAAGTCATCGTTCAGTATATATCCTTTAGCTACATTGTCATGAACATGCTTGATAATTGTAGGAATATCATCAATGATATATGCTTTGTCGCCATTGAATGTTTTAATTCCATCGCCAGAGCCATAGCCATCGCCAGAGCCATCGCCAGAGCCATCGCAAGAGCCATAGCCATAGCCATAGCCATAGCCAGAGCCATCGCCATAGCCAGAGCCATCGCCATCGCCATAGCCAGAGCCATAGCCAGAGCCATAGCCAGAGCCATCGCCATCGCCATAGCCAGAGCCATAGCCAGAGCCATAGCCAGAGCCATAGCCAGAGCCATCGCCAGAGTATATACTAAGAAACTTTCTTATCTGCTCTTCCATACGGCTACCTCCTCAATGGATTTTATCGCTTCATCTGTACAAGGAATTATTTCTATAACCCCCAAAATAGAGATTATCGGTACAACTAATGTAAATTTACAATCATTAGGTCTTTTCGTTCCCTCAACAGCTAATTGGCTGATAGATGCAGCCCCATACCAACACCACAATCTTCGGCAGTCTGTCAATGTAACCTCACTACCATTTTTTTCTTTCAATACTCCGTAAAATACGCCCGCTCTGTCTGCTCTAATAATTACTTTTTTCCCAATCATAATTCTATATATTTAAAGATTAATAAATATTGGCTCCCTTCAACGCAACAATACGTGTTTAGCTTTCAGCGTGCCCGAATTTGACGGGAAGGGAGTATATATAATAAGCGTGTACGGGCGCCTTTCATTACCACCGCATACTTTATACCGATTTAAGACTGTATCGGACGCTTATGTTGTCTTTATGGCCTTTGTCTCTTGCGATACGGGCGCCCAAACCGCATACTCTCTACCGTAGGACATTTCGGTGCGAAGAAACAATCACGATAACCAAGCCTATACGGAGTCACCGCGTTTCCGCTATCCGTAATCCTCGGTTATATTGAAATAAGTCTAAATATCAAATACTTAAACCTTATTTCACATTCAATACGTCAAAGAACTATGTATTTTGCTCCCTCTGCACGACTCGAACGTGCGACCTTCGCTAACCGGAAATTACCGGATACTAAACCTTCGAACAAGTAACCATAGCGATGCTCTGCCTGGCTGAGCTAAGAGGAAGGAGCGTTGTTCACACAACGCGGTTTCTTTCTATAAACCTTTCAATGCTTTTCAAGTCGTACCAAATGGTACGGTTATTATATTTAGAAAATGATATTTCGGCATTGTTCCTTAGTTTTTCCAACAGTTTATCACTGCATCCTAAGTATGCCATTGCTTCCTTAGCGGAAAGCCATAGTTTGTTGACCGGCTCTACCTTTCCTACAGATTTCGTTCTTCCCATAACCTACCAACTTAGACTGTCGTAATATTCTTTGTTATTTAAATAAGTCTTTACGATTTGAGTATCGCTACAACCTTCGCCGAGAGAATCTACAATAACATTGTAAGCCGTTTCCGTCATGTTGTATATGACTTCCTGATTATAATCTGATTTACCTGCGATGCCGAGAAGGGATAAGAAGCCGATAAATCCTATGGTAAATACGGTAATCTGTTTTGAGATTTTATTTGCATTCATAATCATTCCTCCTTAGCTTAATCTTATAGCTTTATACTCATCAATCATTCCTCTTTCCGTAAGTTTGATTTCGATGCCTTCCCTTCTCAAAGCATACTTAGCGGTTTTTGCCGTGTTGAACTTGAAATCACGGGTTTTTACCGTAATCTCACCGCCTACGGGCAATCTCCGAAATGTTTCTGTTAACGTTTTTTTTGTCACAAAACTTGTTTTCTCCATATCATTAAAATACTTTTACTAATTATTCTAAAATGGTTTTATCAAAACGGTATTATCTATCGTTTGATGATGCAAATATAAATCAAATATGAATTACTGCAATACAAAAACGAATTAATTTAATTCTGATTTGATTATTTAGAACGTTTATAAATAATTGTGTTATGAAAGAAGTTGTATTACAAAGAATTGCATCAGTATTAGCTAATAAAAAAATGTCTATAACGGCGTTGAGTAAGTTGATTAGCGTTCCACAGCCTACTTTAAATAGGCAAATATCAGGGGAGAGTGCAATGACATTGGATATTCTATATTCAATATTGAATTATTTCACAGATGTTTCTGCCGAATGGTTGCTACGCGGAGAAGGCGAGATGATAAAGGGCGATGTTGTCGTCAAAGAGAAGCCTGCTTCAAATGAATTTGTGGTGTATGTGGATGAGAATGGATTTTTGAAAATGAAAAGTTAAATAATGATGAGCAAAATAACTTATATATTGGGAGCGGGGGCAAGCTATGGAGAACGCAATGATAAAGGTGGAATTATAAACGGGATGCCTATTGTTTCCGAAATAAGGGGGTGTATTGATTTTGTAATCAAAACATTAAAAGATGAATATTTTGATAAAAATATAAAAGAAGATACTCAGATAATTATTGATGAACTATTTTGGCTGAAAAAGAAATGTGAAGAATATCCTACAATAGACACTTTTGCAAAAATGCTGTATGTTACCAAGTATAAAGACTGCGGTAGAAATTACGAAAGTTTGAAAAACGCAATATCTATATTCTTTATTTTAGCACAGAAGTTAATCCATCACGATTTGCGATATGATGGATTTATAGCTTCATTAATAGATTCCAATGGAAAATTTCCTAATAATTTAAGCATTCTTACATGGAACTATGATTGTCAGTTTGAGTTGGCTTATTCTGGATATTCCCGAAATGGGAGATATATGCCTACGCAATGGGAAGATTTTGATACACTCATAAAAACTTTTAATATAAATTCTAAATCTCAAGAAGCAATTCCTCTAATTAAAATAAATGGTATGGCGTTATTTTGGAAGGAAGAATTTAGAGGAAATAGTTATGTTAAGGTGATTTCGGATGTGTTTTTTGGTGGAGACTGCAACACTAATGAAAAATTAATAAAAACAATAAGATGTTTTTTGGAAAAAAAGGATTATTATAATGCACTTTCTTATTCTTGGGAAGGCAATATACTTTTTGAAAAACAGATTAAAGAAAAAACAAAAGATACTACTTCTTTAGTTATTATAGGCTATTCGTTTCCTTATGTAAATAGAGAAATAGATAAAAAAATTATTCAAGATATGGAACATTTGAGAAAAATATATATACAAGACCCTTATGCAGAAGAAATAAGGGAGAGGATATATGCTACCATGAATGATAGACAAAGAGAGAGTGTGGAAATCATATTGAAAGATAAAAATTTTCGTCAATTCTTTATTCCAAGTGAATTATAAAATGAATTTAAGGAATATCCTTTCGATATGGATAGCGAAGAAATTAAACTATAATAAAAAGAATAATGATATGGGGAAATTTGAACGTATTATAATTTACGGCATATCGGTCGTTTCCTTTATACTTTCCATAGTTGCTTTATGTCGAACTTATCCACGATATATATCCTACGAAGAATGTAATTTAGGTTTTGATTATATGGGAGTAATTGTTGGGGTTTTAGCTCTTTTAGTTGGTTTCTTAGTTGCATGGCAAATCTATAAAACAATTGATGTTGATAAGACAATAGCTATGATGTCGCACAGTAGCCGGGAGGCCATTGCCGAGGATATGTTTTATAGAGGATACAGTAATGGCAAAGGTGATATGGGAGCTTTCTCTCCAGCAATAAAGACTTGTGTGGCGGCTTTAAATCTAAACTTTACAGAAGAAAAGGCTACATGCTTCTTAGAAATTATAGAATATTATGAGGCTCTTTTTGAGAATAATATTCAATTGATTGATAAAACAAAATTAGAAATTGATAAAATAAGATTTAAATCGAAATCTATTGATAAGTGCTATAAAATATTAGCCCAAAAAAAGAAAGAAGCGAAAGAATATGAGAAAAAGCAAGAGGAAAAACGTGCAAACAAGAATACGTGTCAGTAAATTTATCTCCGAATTAGAAAACAATAAAAATCATATAATTTAAAAATATATCATTATGGAAAATATTGCATTTTTTACTTCAATCATCGTTATTGTATTTGGGGCATTACAAATTATTTTATTCTTCAAAGTATGGGGAATGACTAATGATGTAAGAAAAATTAAAAATAAAACTGTTAATAGTTTTAATGAAGCTCATAAACAAATTATACTTGGGAATAAAGATAGGGCTTTTGAAATATATCAACGCTTATATGTTGAGGAATTAATTAAGATTTCTGAATTAAAGCTGGACTTTGAAGAAAATTACCCTAAGTTGGTTGAAAAATACAAATATGAATTGTCTAAGTTAGGAGAAGGATATAGCATCGACTTTTCTGAATATGACGCAATTAATAAGATACGGAAAGTTACAGAATAAAGATTATACAGCAAATGTACTGCCGCTAAATCATTAGTTTAGCGGCAGTACATTTAACTAAGAATTAATAAGGTTGATTATGCCTTGTCTGCCAATTCCGGTAATCTTTCTATGGTAGATAATATGACCGTTGTCAGCTACTTCTTGCTTTATATCAAACCAACCAAGAGTTGCGTATTTAGTGTATGGAACCCATGTCTGATTAACTTTATACTGTACACCAAGTTCTTTTAAACGGTTGTTGAGTTCAATTGCCGATTTAAGCCCCAACTCTTTAGCTACTTCCGTGCATGTATAGGTCTTATTAACATGAGTAAGCACAGCTACTTGCTTTTCCGCTTCGATGCGTGCCGACCGTTCTTCTTTTAACTTAGTGAGAAGTTCAATACCGAAATCCGGATTATTCAGTATTTGGTCTATAACATTGTCAGTGGCGTATATGCCGTGTTTGCGGATTGAAGGAAGGATTTCACCGCATACCCAGTCTTGAAAAGGTTCTGCTTGCGGCTTGTCTGAACGCATGATAACTTTGTACAAGCTCTTTTCGTTAACGAAATTCATTTGCTGTTCTCTTCCAAGCGAATCAGTGACCCCAATCCGAATGGGGGCATCTGATAATCTTGATTGCACTGCATCTACTCGCAACCCTAAAGATTTGCAAACATCTGCAAGGCAAAATAAAGGTTTTTCACTTGTTCCGGCTACTCTAACTTCGCCGAAAGCCTCATTCTTAAAAATTTGAATGCTGTCCATAATAAAGTCTTTTCGTTCGAGGATGTACCGTATTTCTTTATACGGAGATAAAAAGGCGAAAGCCATGCAGGGGGTTGTAACCTACACAGCTTTCTATATCTTAATCCTCTGATTAATTCTAATTTCCATAAGAACAACCCAATGCACTGCAAATATAGCAATAATTCTCAAAAAGTAATGTTTAAGAGTTATGTTTTTCCTATTAAAATATAGGTGCAAATGTGCCCCTCTTATGAACAATGAATAATTGATATTCAAGAAACCCGCCAGCCGTATTGCTGACGGGGCATCATAACGTGATTTCGCTGGTCGAACCTCAACGTGCATCTATGCTTGTTTACGTGGCAATATTATTCCTAATCTCTTCTTCATTTCAGCTATCGAATTATCCAAAGAAGCAATCATTATTTCATAATCTTTGTGTGATGCAGCTACGTTATCTACTATCACATTACCAAGTTCTTCAATCGAGGCGCAAATATTGTCTACAAGTTGTTTGTTTTCTTCCATAGTATAATGTATTAAGTTAATCACCTACGTAATGAGAACCGAAGCGCCCTTTATTGTTATTGGTATAGTAAGCGGATGTCGGGATTGATAAATCATCATAAACGCTGCGTCTTGCAGGTTCGGCTAAAGAAACTTTCATCGCTTCTTTTTCTGCGTTTTTCGTTTCCTTATCAGACGCACGCTTCTTTTCGTTAACCCAAGCAAGTTTAAGGCAGTCCGCCCAATTCTTTACTCCATGAGTGAGTGAATACAGTTTCATGTACTTCTTAATCTGATGGGCTTCTTTCATTATCTTGCTTAAATTGTAGCGTTTCATATCTTATAGCTTTTTGTTTAACTTTAATGATACAAATGTAAGTAGTTTATATTACATTGCAAAATAAAATGATAAATAAAATACTTTCATTAACAATGTTTTGTAAGCACTTCGTTTTACGATTTTAATTTTAATGTATATTTGCACAGTCTTAAAAACGTTGAGTTATGAATAGAATAAAGGAAATATTAAAAGAGCAAGGTGTTACTATAAATGAACTTGCTGATAAATTGGGAATAAGTAGGGTTACATTATCTACCCAAATAAATGGTACTGCAAACATAGTATCTTACGAAAAGATAGCCACCGCCCTAAACGTCCCCATGTGGCAACTCTTCGCATCCCCGAAAGAAATAGCCAGGCAGGCAAAGAACGACTTATGTCCGCATTGTGGGATGCCAATATCTATTAAAACAACAATAGAGAAGGTATAAATATTATTTATAACCAGTCTAAATTACAAATAAATCTGTCTCACATTTTGGTTACATCCTTATTTATGTCTTATTTTGTAGCGAAATATTGTATTACGAAGTATAATACAAAAATAGTGCTGTAATTGTGATGTTATTAACAATGTTTATAGCGTTGTTAATGGTGTTGTGTTTAAGATATGTTGTTCGTTCGTTCTTTCTTATATTATAGTATCATAGTATCAAAAGGATATGGGAAGTGTTATAGAAAACAAGAAAGTTAATGTTATTACAAAAAATCGTCAGGTAAAAACTAAAGGCGATAGGTTAGGATGGACTTTAAGGAGTGAAGTTAAGCATGTTCCTTTACGCGGAGTAGTTGGTAGAGGAAGAATTGTTAGTGAAACGTGCTGTTTTATTTCAACCACTGCAAAAATGATTATGTAAATGTTCGATAGGGTACAGCCGTTTGAATTAAAATATATACAGAAAGCGTCTCCTAAAGAGGGGGACGCTTTTGATTTCTCGTTAATATATAAATTTTATACGGACAAGACGGAAGAGTATCAGAGATTAAAATATATAATCCGAGCAGAATCTTATGATGATGTTTTTGCAATAAAATTCTATGCTGCAAGAGATAGGAAATTAGATAATAAATATAATAGGATTATTAAAGCTCACGGCTACAAGGGAGCAATGGGAATATTTATTACCTGTGCTTCAGTAATTCCTATGATAATCAAAAAATATCCTAATGCTTCTTTTGCTGTAAATGGAGCAGAAAGTATGGATATGGAAAGTGATAAAGTGGAAGGGAGAGCAAACAATCAAAGATTCAGAATATATAAAAATATAGCTTTGAACTTATTCGGAAGGAAAATGTTTGAACACATTGAATATAAGAATGTAAGCTCCTACATTCTTGTAAATAGGAAGAGTTGCCAAGATGTTCAAGAGAAGGCGGAATGTATTAAAGAAATGTTTTTTAGCAGAGGATTTGAAGGGTAGAATTAGCATTGTTGAATAGGGTTAAAAATAGAATGTATGCAAAATGTATGCAAATTGTTTTTGTATGTAAAATAAATATTTGATATATAGTATTATAGATGCACTAAAAAAGAGCTTCCCAAGCTGAGGGTCACGAGTTCGAGCCTCGCTTGCCGCTCTCTTGAAAATCAGATAGTTATCGCAAGATTTCTATCTGATTTTTGTTTTTAGGCAATGGCAGTTGAACTCGCAGTTAATGTAGTATGCTACAAGTGGAAAACCTTAGCAAATGGTGAATACCCATCTGTATGAGTGTTGCAATTTTAATGGTATGCTACAAATCAAAGACATTATCTGTCCCAATAAAGAGTATATTCAGAAAATCTTCTTGATAAGCAAACAGAGTTACAGCAACGAATCATTTGCTGTTTTTTTTAAATGTTACAGCTAAATCATTGTGATTTAAAAGGGAATAATTACCTTTGTATTATGGATGGTAAAGTAACTTATTGGATTGAAATGTCAGATTATGACTTGGAAACAGCAGATGCGATGTTGCTTACAGGCCGTTATCTCTATGTGGGCTTCATGTGCCACCAAACGATAGAAAAAATACTCAAGGCATATTGGGCTAATCGTTTGGTGGAAGTACCTTTAAAGATACATTCGCTATCCAGATTAGCAGAGAGAACAGAATTAGATAAAGAACTATCAGAAGAACAGTTGGATTTCATTGATACACTTGAGCCACTTAATATTGAAGCCCGTTATCCCTCTTATAAAGAGAGATTGATGAAAAGTCTGACTAAGGAATATTGTATAGGACTTTTAAGCCAAACTAAAGAATTACAGTCATGGATAAAGAACAAGCTATAGTCCTCGCTAAGCGATATAAAGAAATGGTAGCAGAAAGATTACCATTAAAGGCTCTCTATCTCTATGGCTCGTATAGCAAGGGGAATTACAGAGAGGATAGCGATATAGACATTGCAGTGGTAGTAGAGCATTTGGATGATAACTATTTTGAAGATACCCCTCTATTATGGAAACTTAGACGTAAGATAAGTAACCTTATAGAACCCGTCTTGCTTATAGAGGATATGAGTAATCCTCTTTACTGCGACATCGCAAGAACGGGCATTCTTATCTAAATAAATGATACATAATAAGAAAAGCTGTATTTGAAGTTGATTATTTTTAATTCTTGGTATCATCCTAAAGTTAAATCTCAGAAAGAGGATATGTCTAAACTAAAATTCGCTTGCCATTTGTTTCTTTTTAGGCACGGGATTACACAGAAAACACAGATTTTCTTTGTTCTTTTTCCGTGAAATCCGTGTAATTCCGTGCCTAAAAGAAAT
>OGIR01001370.1_pt1 | contig 13668 bp, 4 predicted proteins | sample 1571831 | NCBI WGS metagenome assembly OGIR01 (sample SAMEA2582124, study PRJEB24529) | metagenome | biome: Human gut stool | place: China | collected 2011 | reverse complement strand
AAATCGCCAAATCACATAGTAAAGAAGGTAACCTCCATGGATAATGATACAAGAATTCTTCTCAATTTAACAGACCCGCATTTAACTTTTTCTTCTCACTGGTTAAAATTCATCTTAATTAACAAGATTAAGGTAGTGCAAATCCTTTGTACTCTTTCTTATACTCCGAAAGCTTGTTCTAATTGTGGCATTATCAATCATGGACAAATTGTTAAATATGGCTTCTATAAAGCTAAGCATAAATACGGTCAATTTCGTACTCAACCTTTGATGTTAGTCGTAAAAACGCAACGTTTCCGTTGCCCTGATTGTCAAACTACTTTTAACGCTACAAGTTATCTTTTTGAGAACAACCATACGATTAGTGTTGATTTAAAGCGTGAAATCGTTCTCCGACTTTGTCGTATTCAATCAATTAAAGATATTGCGCATGATTTATTCATTAGTGAGGCATCGGTGCAACGGGTCCTTATGGACCTGGCAGATCAATATAAACCAGATCTAAACTATTTACCTCGCACTCTTTGTATTGATGAATTCAAATCAATGCGTAGTGTTAAAGGCAAAATGAGTTTTATTGCCGTTGACGGCAATAAGCAATGCCTTTTTGAATTACTTGAAGACCGACGATTACGCAGTTTACTAGAACATTACCAACAATTCTCTCTTAAAGCGCGGCGTAATGTTAAGTACTTAGTAATGGATATGAATGCTTCCTATGATCAACTAGTTAAAAGTGTTTTTCCTAACGCTAGAGTTATTTATGATCGTTTTCATATTGCAAAACATCTCAACGATACAATGAATCATGTGCGGATTCATGTATACAATCGTTTACGAAAAGGTGATAAAGAAGCACAAAAGAAAGCTCGCCGTATTAAGCATTATTGGCGATTATTTTTACAAGACCAGGATCATCTATGTAAACGTGATTATTATGAGAGACGATATTTTCATCGTACTGTTAATTCAGTCGTCATTTTAGATTTGATGCTTGAATATGATCAAGAGCTAAGTGCTACTTATAACCTTATTCAAGCTTTAAAAAGAGCATATAATCAACGCAACTTTCCTGCTTTTATCAAGTTACTTAAAATTCATCCTGCTAATGTTAGTCATTATGCCCTACACCGTTGTAAAGTATTAGCCCGTTACGCGAATGGTATTAAATTAGGCTTTAAGAAAAAATTCTCTAATGGTCGAACAGAGGGAATTAATAATCGAATCAAGCTAATTAAGCGTGTTGCCTATGGCTATCGCTATTTTAAGACCTTTAAAACTAGAATATGTTTAATAATTGGTCATCAAATTCAAGTAAACTAAAAAGAACCATCCGCTAGGATGATTCCAACTAGACCAATTTAACGGTCAAAGTATTATATTTTTATATCAACATCACTTGACGTAGAGCCAATTAATTTTCTATACCAATTACCAGATATTGTAGAACCACTAAAAAGAACCATCCGTGAGGATGATTCTTACTAGACCAATTTAATGGTTAAAGTATTATATTTTCATATCAACACCATTTGATGTAGAGACAACTTCTATTGGTGATTTTTAATAAACTACTTATTAGTACCACTTAAATCCTGTTGAGTAATTGGATGTGGATTCTGACTACTTGGATCATAATACAAGCCAACTAATTTACCATCCTTATCAAGAGTATAATTCATCGTACCATCACTAATAGATTGGCCACGAACCATTTTTCCATTACCGTCAAAGTAATAAGTATCATTACCAATTTTAACTAATCCTGATCGGAATGAGATACCGTTATTTAAGAAGAGATACGTACCTGTCTGACCATTTCGCGTAATATCTACAAAACCGGTATTTTTAAGCATATTACCATTTTTATCAATATAGTACCAGTTACCTACACTGTCTTGAACAAATGCATCCGTGACAGGAATTCCGGTTGATGTAAAGTATTTAGTATTCCCATTAACATCAACAAAGCCATTTTCAGCCTTACCTGATAATTGATTTGGTAATAACTGTTTATTATTACTATTTCCAAGGCTAAAGTAGTTACCACCGTTATCTCTTAATACATACCCTGCACCACGATGTAAAATATTTGTCCCATTAAAGTATTTAGCAGACCACTGTTTAATCTTAGTACTTGGGTCAATTGCTACACCAGTTGAAGGTTGTTTACGTTCAAAGATTTGTGGATATTGCTTTTGTAATTGATCAAGGAAAGCTCCACCATATTGCTCTTGATACTTTCCACCACCAATTGTGTTAGCAACATAAAGTGAATCCTTAATCTGAGCTGCATTCCAATCATTTCCACGTTCGTCAACACGAGTAGCAGTAACAACTTCTTTACCTGGCAAATTATAAATTTGATCAGGAACCCAATCAGCCATTGCTTGAATTCCGGCCTTATGTAAGGCTTTAATAGCATTCCTTAGATCAGTATCGCTACCATACTTATTTGGAATGCTCATACCTAGATCATAACGATCAGTAAATGCATATCCATTATCAATCTGAGAATCAAGGAATGTGCCATCCTTACTTGAATTATACTGTGGAGCTAATTCAAATGAAGTAATACCCAACTCCTTAAATAAGTCAGTATTCTGAGCGATTTTTACATTTGCACGCTCAGAATTATTTGTCGGCCAATATACAAAGTTAGAGAATCCTTCAAAAATAATATTTGAATCCAGAGCTGCATTTGAATGATAAACAGACTTTCCATCACTTTGTACCCCTGATGGTGCTGTTCTAATATCCTGTTGTACACTGGCACCTACTGGAACCCATACTGCAAGATAACCTTTAACATCAGCATTAGCATAACCCTTAACAGCAGTATTGTGTTGAATTACACCATCAGTCGTAATATCTTTACCAGAAAGGACCAAGTCACCATTAGCATCAGTATATGCAACAGGCGCATTGTCATCATTAAAACTCTGAATACCATCATTAGTAGTTAGTAAGACTGCTCTAAATTTCTGATTCTTATGTGCAGCACCCATGTGTAATACAACTTTATCATTTGAGCTTAATAATAATTTATCATTATTACTTATAACTACCCCAACACCAGATGTTCTAGTTAAACTATCACCCATATCAGTAGGATTCATCGCACCTTTACCAAAGCGAACACTGGTCAAAATATTATTCTTATCAACAGACATTGTTTGTCCACCAGCTACATACTTAATACGTGCCTTTAAAAGACTTGTAAGTGCAGGATAATAACGCGTTGTTTGTGCCATATACTGACCACCATCAGTAAATAAATCACCATAGTATACACGAGGAACGGTATCCTTATTAGTCAACATAATAGCATATGAAGATGGAATATTATAATTATTCCACTTCTTATTAACATTACTTTGATCTGCAATGTATGCTTCAATCCCCTTTTGCTCTTGCTCAAAGTTAAACTTCGAACCATATGGTAAATTATTTACATCTGAAATTGCACGCTTAATATCATCTTGTGAACCATTATCATGTGCACGGATAAATGAGTAATTAGGAATTGATACGTTTTCAGCATTATCTAAGCTCCGATTTACCAATGAATTCTTAATAATATCAGTCATTGATGCAGTGTTAGATGCTAACACACTTCTTATAGTTGAGAAATTATAATCCATCGATAATTGAGGAGTTCCGATGCTTTGCGTATAATACGGATCTTGGCCACCCCAATCCTCAAGAATATTAATATGAGCATTAGCAATTTTATCATTACTTTGAGAATGATATACTGCATTAAAGTAATCACCAGCTATATCTAATAAATCGGCATCTACATTGTCAACAGCATCAACACGAATGCTATCAAAATTAGCATCAGGATCATTTGCAGTAATAGTTCCAAAATTCAATAAGTAATGTAGCCAATTTAACTGTTCAGCTTGAACAACTGGATTAGAATTATCAACGTCATTAGCTAATAAGAATTCCGATCCAATTGGCCCATTTCCGTCAATATTAGCTGGCTGCCTACCCATAATACGCCAATTAGAATTAGCATTAGGTGTCTTATCACTATTAACGTACTTTAGAAAACCACCTTGTAATTGCAACCCACCAAAGTTTTCATTTTCACTATTCTTATTCCACATTGTATTATTAGATACAAATTCGTGCATCAAAGTTCGCAACCAGTCAGTATTACCAGTTTGACTAATCTTCTTTTCAATATTTTGCTGAACAATTTCTGCATAATAATTTAATTCTAATGGATCTGCATCAGAATTAAAGAATGGAAGATTAGCTGGTAATAAGTTTCCATGTTGTTTCATGTAGTTAAGGTAATATGCTTGGGTTACAGTATTTGGCCACCAAACCATTAAGAGCGGTCGCATATCTGTTTCTTTAGAATCTGTCCAGGTGGTCCCATTTTTTAAAATTTGTTTTGGTCGGTACCAAGTATCAGCTGTTAAAAAGCCATCAACATTTTCAATACTCTTATTGTCATAACTATAAGCTTCATTGCCCTTTCTATACTGACTATCAGCAGAAATCGTTCCTCCGTCAAATTGCATCTTTAACGCATTAGTTCCCTCACCAGTTTCATTATCAAAATAAAGCCAGTCATTACCATTTTGTAATAGGAAGTTCTTGCGAGGTTGGCCAGTCATTGGGTCAATATAATATTGATGACCATTAATAGTTTGTAAGCCAAATTGCTTAAGCAGACCATTACCCTTTTGGAAACTATCCTTAACTGGCATTACTTCTGACCAGAAATCAACATGGCTACCTTCACCTGTCTTTGCATCATTACTAAAACGATGGACAATCTGAACATTCTCATTCTTAACTGTTACTGGTAAAGTAATAATTCCTTGGAATCCTGACATAGAACTATTTTCAATAGCTGGGTTTACTTTATAAACATCATTTCGGTTAATACTAGCGGCACCTTCTTTAGTGTCATTAACTAATTGACGTTTAACTTCTTTACCATTAACTAAAACAATAATCCATTGTGAATCTTTATCATTTGATTGATTGGTTGCATGCCAACCACTAAATTCAATTTGATTACCGTTTACTTTTACATAATCAAAACTTCCACCAGTAGTTGCATAATTCTTACTGAATTGATCAGTTACGGTATTGTTACCACTTGGGTTACCATCAGCAGCTTTTGAAAAACGTAATAACACTTGTAATTGGCCATTAAGTGCCTGATATTGATCATTAGTTAATTTAATAGTAGTGTCAAAACCACTAACAGCACTGTTATAAAGTGAAGGATATACTGCTGCTACATCTGGACGAGCAGTTAAACTTAACTTTTGACGAGTAACTTCTTTACCATTATTTAAGATAATGGCATATGGAGTTGTTTCATTAATTGAGTTATCACTTGCCATCCAACCGGTAATGTGTAATCCATTGGATGTCATCGTAATTGAATCAATGTTTGAAGCAGCTTGGTTTAACGTTACTGGACTATACCAGTAATCTGTATGACGCTTATCATTACCATTACCATTTTCGTCAGCAGAAAAACGACTTACAACACTATATTGATGACCTGGTTGTAAATTATTAACTTTGAATGTTACCTTAAAACCAGAATTTGCAGCAGTTTTTACTGTAGGATAAGCCTTAGCAACATCTGGACGTGAAATTAAATCAGCCTTTGTAGAAGCTACTTGTTGACCTGCTGTTTGATCGAATAAAATCACATAATGATTATTTTGCAGTTCAGATAAATCAGTAGCATTCCATCCAGTTATTGTTACTTCACCGTTTTTACTGATATCAAAGGAATCTAAATAACCCTGGTTACTTTGATTAGCAGGAGCAATGGATTGTGGATTGAACCAGTAGGTAACGTTGCTTCCTTCACCATTAGCTGCATTGCTATAACGACTAAGAACTTGGTATTTATGAGTATAATCTAAGTCACTAATATTAAATGTTACGTCAAAGCCTGAGTTATCAGCACCAATTACCTGTGGATATACTTTAGCAACATCTGGACGTGCTTGACCTTCATGCACTTCTTGGCGTGCTACTTCTTTACCATTTGTTTGATCAAATAAAATCACAAAATGATGGTTATAGTTAATTGCTTTATTAGTAGCATTCCATCCAGTTGCATGTAGCTCACCATTTTTTACTTCAAAAGTATCAAGGTGAGCATAGTTATTTTTGTCAAAAGTGATTGGTTGAGACCACCAATCAGTAGACTTACCATTTCCACTATACCGACTGACAATTTCAATTGAATCACGGTAATCTTTCATCTTACTAAAGTCAATATTGATATTGACATCGAATCCAGAATTTGCAGCATTATAAACGTTATGAACATTTTTAACATCTGGACGTGAAATATTGTTTGTTACTTCAGTGCGACCTAATTCATTATTAGTCGTGATATCACGAACAATTACTTGACGATTATCTGTTCCTTGAGATGCATTTGTTGCATGCCACCCTGAAACGTGTAATTGATTATTGTTAAAGTAAGCGGTGTCAACATTTCCATAATTTCCATTGTCTTGCTTATTATAACTTTGATTTCGTTCATCATTATTAATTGATGCAAAAGTAGAAACTGGTGCAGGAGTATGATCATTAACAGTTCCTGAAGTTCCATTATTTTTACTTTGATCACCAGTTTTATCGTTTAAGGCTGCTTGATTTTTGTTTGTTGTTTGCGTTGACTGATCAGTAGAAATCACCGTTTTAGCAGTATCAACATTCACAGCAGAAGTTTGATCTTGGGTTGTGGAAGATTGATCTTGTTGGTCAGCATGTGCAACTCCTCCATAAAGAAGTGCAGTTGAAACAGCAACAGTAGCAACAGCCGCTGTTACCCATTGCTTACCACTTTTATATAATTTAAAATGTTTTTTTATTTCCATTTTAATCTCCTTCATATCAAAATAAACAATTTGATTATCAATATTATGATACTATGATGTTTTATTTTTTCAAAGGAAATTTTCAAATTCTTCCCGAATTTTCTTCAAATAAAATTCAAACTTTTAATTTTTAGGCTTTACAATTTTAAGTACTGATGGATTTAACATCAGGGCTTTATTTGTTTAAAATTTAAAATAAAAAAGCGAAAGATGGTTGGACCCCGTCTTCACTAAGAAAGGACCATCTTTCATGAACAATTCTATCAAAACTATCTTAGAAGTTAAAGATCCTTACCTTAAACTAGATGAAAAGAATTTTGATAACCCAATTGAAGATCAACCTAATCAAATCATTGTCCATCTTATTCAAACTTACCCCATGCATTGCCCAAAATGTGGACACTTAATGTGTAAAAATGGCTATAAAACAGTTAATTGCTTGGGACCAGAGCTTCACTTTAAGCCAACAATCTGGTCGATTAAAAAGCAAAAATATATCTGTAAAGCTTCTTCTTCTTGTCCTGAAGTAGTTACTAAATTAGCAGCCGTTGAAGATATTCATTATCGTAATCATATCTCTTTAGCGATAAAACAACGGGCAATGATGCTTCTAACAAAAAAACGAATCACAAAGTGATTTAGCCAAAGAATTAAATGTCTCTGATTGGACAATTAGACGAGTCATTACAAATCTTGATCAGTTTTTTAAGCCTAACTATCATTGGTTACCTCGCCATATTGCCTTTGATGATTTTAAGTCTGGTCGCTTTGCCCCCAGCGGAATGAGTATGATTCTAATGAATATTGAAAATAAGCGGACGCTTGATATTATCTTGTCACGTAAAAATAGCTATCTGCGAAAATACTTTCTTCGATATGACCGTTCAGCACGCTTAGCAGTTCAAACAGTAACGGTTGACTTGTACACTCCTTACCGCCATTTGATTCATGAGCTTTTCCCCCACGCTTTAATTATCGCTGATCATTTTCATATTGTTGCTCAAGCATATCGTGCATTTAACAAAATTAGGATCCAAGTAATGAATCGTGCCGGTGCTGGCACTCATAAATGGCGTGCACTTAAGCACTTTTGGAAATTACTCCTAACGCCTGCTAATGAGCTTAAATATGATAATTATTGGTCAAGGCGTAACTTTAGTTACGCTCAATTAACCGATGTTGAAGTCATTCATCGTCTTCTAAGCTTTGATAATGAACTAAAAAGAGCTTATGAATACTATCAAAACTTAATTCTGGTGATTGCTCATCATAGTAAGAAAGAATTAAAAAACTTACTCGCGATTAAATGGACGCAGCTTCCCCAAGCACTGCAAAAAGTTCAGCGTACTCTTCGCAGACATAAACAAGAAATTTACAATAGTTTTAAATATGATACCTATACAAATGGTCCCGTTGAAGGAACTAACAATAAAATTAAAGTTATTAAACGAACTGCTTATGGCTTTCGTAATTTCTTTAATTTCCGAATTAGAATTCTCCTTGCATTACCAAATACCTACATTGCAATAAACTGGAGAAATAAACAAACAGCTCATGCCAAAGTCCAGGCACAAGCTGCTTAGTAAAATTATTTTATTTTTTCATCAGTACTTCTTGACGAAGAGCCTAATTAAACAAAAATAAGGCCCAACAGATAAGCATCTTTTGAGTCTTATTTAAAATAATTTTTAGTTGTTAAAGTTTAATGAAATTGCAGTTGGTAATAAAGTGTTGAAAGCTTTATTATCACCACTATTCAAATATGCATAATCACCATTAGCTAATTTCACAGCTAGACCAATACCAATATTTTGCAATGATGTCCCATTTTGGTATTTAGCAGACCATTTATTAATACGAACGGTTGGATCAGGTGCAACACCTGTCGAAATTGCCTTAGTTGTAAATAGGTCAGGATAGTTTTTTTGTAATTCGGCAAGGTATTTACCACCATAAGTTTCTTGACCATTTCCGCCACCAGTTGTATATGCAAAATAAATTTGATTTGCATATGTTTGACCATTTACATGAATCTGCATTCCACGATTATTTGTTCGAGTAACTGTTACTGCTTCTTGACCAGAGAAACCGATCATTTGATTCATAACAATATCTTCTTGAACTTTTAATCCTGCTTTATGCAATGCAGCAATTGTATTTGCAAGCTCTTCTCCACTACCATATTTTGTTGGATTAGCTGTCGTGCCTAAATTGTAACGATCCGTCATTGAGTATCCTTCATTATAACGACTCCTTCCAAATGGAGTATAGGCAGGAGCCATCCAGAAATCGGTAATACCTAAATCACTAAAGAGACTAGCATTTTTAGCAATTACATTATAAGCATGATTTTCTACACTTGTTGGTTCTGGTTGGAACAAGCTGAAATCTTCATAGATCATATGAGAATCAAGAGCAGCATTAGATTCAAAAGTCTTTTCTTTATTAGCAACAACATCACTTGCATTAGTAGTAACATCTTGATCACCAGAAATTACTGGAACCCAGACACCAAGATAACCACTTACGTATGGGTTACTGTATCCTTTAACTGTTACTTTTAAGATACCATTACTATCAGTTGTCAAAATGGCTGGATTTTCACTATTATCTGCATCATATGTTAAACCATTTTCGGTAGTATCGATTAGATTTCGATATTGTTGGTTAGCATGAGCACGTCCCATATTAATAGCAACAGATTGTTGAGCCATATTACTATCATTACCAACTAAGACAGCCATCCCACTTGTCCGGCTAAGCTTATCAGTGCCATTGCTATTAGCATCAACAACACCCTTACCATATCTAACACTAGCTAATAAATTATTGTTAAGTTTAGTCATCGTTTGACCACCACTAACAAATTGTTTACGAGCTCTCATAAGAGTCGTGATTGCATCATAGTAGATTGACTTCTCTTGCATATATTGAGCCGTTTCATTATAAAGGTCACCATAGTAAACTTGCGGAACTGTATCTTTATTGCTCAAAAGAATTGCATACTGAGCCGGAACATTATACTGCGCATATTGCTTATTAGTCTTTTCCTGATCAGCATAGAATTCTTGCCATGCTTGATTTGCATATTCGACTTTGTAAGCTGAACCCATAATATCCGGAATGTTAGAATGATCCTTAATAATTAATCTATTAATCAAATTCTTTCGTTGATCATGGTTAGTTACAAATGACCAGTTTGGCGTAGCTTCATTCTCTGTTGTATCATTTTGCCGATTAACAATACTATTAGTAATTAAATTACCGATATTATCACGGTTATTTGCACGTCCAAGAACATTCTCAAGGGTATAGAATTCGCCTGAATCCATGTATAATTGAGGATTTCCCTTTTCATTTAGCATTTGAGCAGCTCCAGAATGGTAACCTTCGTTATAACTCAAATGATCATTTGCATTTTGAGGATTTCCCTTTGTATGATACATGTCGTTCATTAATTGACCCATTTGATCTAAGACATCTGCATCAATATTATCAGCAGCATCAACTCGGAAGCCATCAAAATTACCGTCTGGATTATACCCCATTAACTTACCATAATTTAGTAAAAAGTATTCCCAATTAAGATTTTCAGCTTGTACTACTGGGTTTGAATTATCAATATCATTACCAACAAGGAGTTCTGGACTGTTATCACTATTATTATTTCCGGCCTGATTATTAATCGTCCTGTTCATTAAGCGATAGTTGCTGTCCGCATAACTAGTGTTTCCTTTACGGGGATCCTTTGAATTATTATTAACAAAAATGACTTGATCACTATCAACAGTTCCACTTTCATCTGGTCGATAGTTTGGCATGCTTTGCAATGATAATTCAGATGATGCAGATAATTCAGGAACCGTTGCAGCAAAACTATTAATATCATTTGCTAACTTACTTGTCCCTTTATTGGCTGCAATACTTTGCTCAATTACATAACGAAGATTTTGTGCAGTTACATCGAGGAGATTAGCATTAGTATCCTTGCTAAAGGAAGCAACAGAGGACTTTGTGAGTCCATAATTAGCATTCTCATAACCATTATTAACAAAATACTTAATAAATTGTGCTTGAACATCTTTGCTTGGCCAAATATACATCAGTAATGGACGCCAATCCATTGCAGTTGTTTCGTACCATGTTTTACCATCTTGACTTGTTCCATAAGGACGATACCAACCAGTATAACTTAAGTAACCATCAATATTATTAATTGCGCTACTATCTTGAGCGAAAGCCATATTTTCCCAAGTACCTGGTCCTAATGTTTTTACTAAGGTATTACCATTGTAAATTTTTAATTGATTCTTATTAGGTTTTGCAACCAAGTTTCTCATGAGCTGATCGGTGCCTTTTTGGAATGTATTGGTTACTGGCATTACCTCCGACCAGTAATCAACGCGGTTCCCTTCACCATTCTGATCATCATCACTGAAACGATGGACTAATTGAACATTAGCATTCTTGATATTATCTTTTAACGTCATAATTCCTTGGAAGCCAGATGTACTACTATTACTAATAGCTGGATTTACGTTATATACATCTGGACGGTTATAACTGACAAGACCATTAGTTGTAGAAGAAATTAATTGACGTCCAACTTCTTTACCATTGACTAAAACAATAATCCATTGGTATGGCTTGTCGGTAGCTTGATCACTAACATGCCAACCAGAAAATGCCACTTGATTATTATCGACTTTAACGAAATCAAAACTGCCACCATTAGTAGCATAGTTCTTGCTATATTGATCAGTAAAGCCACCATTATTAATTGGATTTCCATTGGCAGCTGCCGAGTAACGGAGAAGAATTTGCATATTACCGTTTAATGCATTTAACTGAGAATTTGTTAATTTAATAGTCGTATCAAATCCACTAGCTAAACTGTTATACACATCAGGATAAACCTTTGCTACATCTGGACGATCATTTAGTGTAAGCTTTTGTCGTGTAACTTCTTTACCGTTATTAAGGATGATTATGTATGGATTAGCTTGAGTTGCACTTGCATCACTAGCCATCCATCCTTTTACATTCAATACATCTCCGTTTAATGAAATATCGTCAATATACGACGCAGTTTTATTTAACACAATTGGTGCTGACCAAAAGTCAGTATGTTGTTTATCATTTCCATTACCATTCGGATCAGCAGAATAACGACTTACAATACTATAACTATGATTAGGAAAAAGTTGAGCAATCTGAGCTTGTGTTAAATCAAAAGTTACATTGTATCCGGACTTATTTGCATTTAGGATTTGTGGATAAACCTTTGCTACATCTAGACGATCAACACCAGTTACCTTCATAGAGGCAATTTGGCGGTTAGCAGTAGTATCAAAAAGAATTATATAGCGATTATTTTGAATATTTGAAAGATTAGTTGCCTGCCAACCACTAACCGTCACTTTCCCAGCTTTGCTTATATCAAAGTTATCAAGGTGACCGTTATTGAATTGATTAACCGGTGCGATACGCTGAGGATTAAACCAATATGTAACATAATCGCCTTCTCCATCACCATTATTACTATAACGACTTAAAATTTGGTATTCATGATTTGGATTTAAGTTTATTGTATCAAAAGTAGCATCAAAGCCTGAAACGTTGGCATTAACTACTTGTGGGTAAACTTTCTCAACATCTGAACGATTAATACCTGCTGTTACCTTTTGTCGTGCAACTTCCCGATTTGCTGTACGATCAAAAAGAATTAGAAAATGGTTGGGACGTTGAATAGCTTTATTTGTCGCATTCCAGCCAGAAACGTGTAATTTACCATTTTGTACAGAAAAATCATCTAAATATGCGTAATTATTCTCATCAAAAATAATTGGCTGAGATACAAAGTCAACATAGTCAGAATTGCCATTAGGAACACCACTATAGCGACTAATAATTTTAATTACATCACGATAGTTGTTCATTTTATTGAAATCTAGTGAAATATTGACATTGAACCCAGAATTTTGAGCATTATATATATCTTTATGGACCTTTTCAACATCCGGACGCGCAATTTGATTTGTAATCTTTGTTCGTCCTAATTCAGAATTAGTTGTATCATCATAAGCAATCACATAACGACTTTCATTTTTATTTATTGCCTGATTCGTTGCATTCCAGCCAGTAGCATGAAGTTCTTTATCGTTAATGGTTGTAGAATCGATATTACCGTAAATTGTATTATCAGTGTGAGCGTTATTCGTTATAGACGCTTTGGCACCATCCTTATTTGTTGCATTAGGTATTACGGCAGTTTCTTTTAATGGCTGAACTACATTATCTTGACTATCTTTCTTAGGAGATTCTACTGTATTAGACTCTTGAGTGTTATTTTGTTGTTCAGGATCATTTTGGGGTTTCAAATTGTTTACTGTGTTTGTGACTGAAGCTGAAGTAGTTGTTGGATGATTGTCAGCAGCATGCACTACTCCTCCACCTAAAACTAACCCAGTTGAAACAGCGAAGGTAGCAATACTAGCTGTGACCCACTGTTTACCACTTTTATACAGTTTAAAATGTTTCTTAATTTCCATATAAACTCCTCCTCAAAGCACAACGCATATGTTCATTTTACTCTTTTTTAAGCTAATATGTTTATTTTTTATAAATTGATAAACGTTTGCACAAAATTTAAATACAAAAGAGGCTGGGAATTAACTATTAATTCTTGGTTCTCTAGCAATAAAATCCGGACTATGATTTTTGATCGATGCACTAGTGCCTGTCAAGTATACAGTTTAAATAGAAAAATAGTTTATGCGGCTTG
>OGIR01001324.1_pt1 | contig 14053 bp, 13 predicted proteins | sample 1571831 | NCBI WGS metagenome assembly OGIR01 (sample SAMEA2582124, study PRJEB24529) | metagenome | biome: Human gut stool | place: China | collected 2011 | reverse complement strand
CCACTTTGGTGATTCCGCTGGGATTCAAACCCAGGACCTTCAGAACCGGAATCTGACGCTCTATTCAGCTAAGCTACGGAACCGTTCTTAAAACTGAACGCAAAGGTAATGAATTTATTTTTAACGTGCAAATATTATACAATATTTAATAATCCATGTGTGATGCAAATGGTAAGGAAAAACAGAAGAATGCTTTCGTTTTGCAAAATAAATCAATTGCTATGCTTGCCGTTTACTGATAAATGTTTACCTTTGCAGCATAAAAATGACATTAAATGTAAAAGATATGAGTAAATTGATTAAGCCCGAAGGTTATCATGCCCTGCTCGACATGCGCCGCACGGAGCAGGGCATTAAGCTGATTAAGGATTTCTTTCAGCAGAACCTTTCCACCGAATTGCGGTTGCGCCGTGTGACGGCCCCTCTCTTTGTGTTGAAGGGGCTGGGCATCAATGATGACCTGAACGGCGTGGAGCGTCCCGTGACTTTTCCCATCAAAGATTTGGGAGATGCTGAGGCCGAAGTGGTGCATTCGCTTGCCAAGTGGAAGCGGCTGACACTTGCCGAATATAACGTGGAGCCCGGCTATGGGGTCTACACCGACATGAATGCTATTCGGGCCGATGAGGAGCTCGACAATCTACACTCTTTATATGTAGACCAGTGGGACTGGGAGGCTGTCATCACGGCCGGGCAACGCAATGTGGCTTTTTTGGAAGATGTCGTAAACCGCATCTATTCCGCCATTTTGCGCACGGAGTATCTCACTTGCGAAACTTATCCTGAAATCAAGCCTTTTTTGCCCGAAAAGATAACGTTCGTTCATAGTGAAGACTTGTTGCAGATGTATCCCGACAAGACTCCCAAAGAGCGTGAAGATGCCATTTGCGAGAAATATGGGGCCGTGTTTGTTGAGGGTATAGGAGGCAAGTTGAGCAACGGTGAGAAGCATGATGGGCGTGCCCCCGACTACGATGATTGGTCTACTGTGGCTGAAAATGGGAAAGAGGGTCTCAACGGCGATATTCTCATCTGGTATCCGGTGCTTGGACGTAGCTTCGAATTGAGTTCGATGGGCATCCGTGTGGATAAGGAGAGTTTGTTGCGTCAACTCAAGATTGCCGGCAAGGAAGACCGTGCCGAACTTTATTTCCATCGTCGATTGTTGGGCGACCAACTGCCTTTGAGCATCGGTGGCGGTATCGGGCAGAGCCGCCTGTGCATGGTGTTGCTCCATAAAGGACACATCGGTGAAATCCAGGCCAGCATCTGGCCCGATGATATGCGGGCCGAATGTGAAGCAGCCGGTATGCCACTCATCTGATTGGTCGGTTTTTTCAGGATTGGTGCAAGGCCTTTGCACCAACCGTTCAGCACCCTTGCGCGAGGCGTGCGACATCCCGGCACAGACAGTGCAGCGATTCTGCACCGTTTCCGACCGACTGAAAAGGTGTTTTCCTTTTGTCTGAAACAGATTCTCCTTTCTATGAAAAAACAATGGCGGCAAACGTTGCTGCCATTGTTTTTTTTAGTACATTTGCACTAAGAATAAAGCAAAGTGACTATGAATATATGTATCTTTTGTGGAGCACGCCCCAACTTCATCAAGGTGGCTCCGGTGATTAGAGCTATCGAGGCTGCCCGCCGTGAGGGCCGGGAGGTGGATTTTCAGCTTGTGTATGCAGGCATTGCCGGTGATGCCATGCTGGAGGCAAGTCTCTTTGATGACCTCTGCATCCTCCGGCCGGATGAATGTCTGGGCGTTGACTGTGAAAACCTCAACGAACTCACCGGTCGGGTGATGTCGGCTTTTGAGTGCTATTTGCAAAGACAGCCCACCGATGTGGTCATTGTCGTGGACGATCTTGCCAGCACCATGGCTGCCGCCATCGTCACCAAGAAGCAAGGCATTATGCTGGCGCACATTGCGGCTGGCACCCGCAGTTTCGACATCACGATGCCCAAGGAGATCAACCGGTTGGTCATCGATGGCCTGTCAGACATTCTTTTTACGGCCGGCATATCCAATAACAGCATAGCCAACAAGGAGGGGGCCGAGCTCTCGAAGGTCTATATGGTGGGCAACATCCTGGTGGACAATCTGCGTTTCAACCGCGCCCGCATCGAGTCGGCGGAGTTGCCCGGCGAGGTGATGCAGGTCATCCGTCCCGCAGGGGCCTTCGGTGAACGCCCCTATGTCGTCTTCACGCTCAACCGCAAGGCTCTCTTGGCCGATCGTGAAAATCTGCTTCACATGCTTTCGGGCATGCTTTCGGCTGCCGGTGACATGACATTTATCGCCCCGTTGCGCCGGCCCGCTGCCGACCTCATCAAGAGTCTGGAGGCGGAAGGCAAACTCTCGTTGGCCAATTTCCACATCGTTGAGCCCATGGGCTATCTGGCTTTTGGCCGTCTCACGGCCCATGCCCGTGGTGTGGTGACAGACTCCGGCAATGTGGCTGAAGAGGCGACTTTCAACCAAGTGCCTTGCATCACGCTCAACAGTTATACGGAGCACATCGAGACCGTCAAGCAAGGCACCAATGTGCTTGTGGGTGAAGATGCCGACCGGCTCCGTGAAGCCATCGCGACCCTTGTGCGCGGAGAGTGGAAGGCGGCCGGTATTCCCGACCGTTGGGACGGTCGGTCGGCCGAGCGCATCGTACAGATATTGTTAGAACAGGGGCAAAGAGCCCGATAGACGGCGAAGGTTTTATCTGTCAACACTGATGCGCAAGCATGACAACTATACGTTTCTGACCTCAGCCCCCGTCTCCCGTGTGGTGGTGGCGATGGCCGTACCCACGATTATCTCAATGCTCGTGACGAGTCTCTACAACATGGCCGATACCTTTTTTGTGGGGCAAATCGACACGCAGTCTACGGCTGCCGTGGGCATTGTCTTTTCGGTGATGTTTTTCATTCAGGCCTTCGGTTTCTTCTTCGGGCACGGGTCGGGTTCTTATATCGCCCGCGAACTTGGTGCCCGTCGCCACGACAATGCCGCCCGCATGGCCTCCACGGGTTTCTTTCTTTCTTTCGGTTTTGGCTGTTTGATTATGTTGGTGGGCGAACTGCTGCTCACACCGCTCTCGGTCGAACTGGGCAGTACACCTACCATCCTTCCCTACACGGAGCGTTATCTCGGCATCGTGCTGCTCGGTGCGCCGTTTTTCACATCCTCGCTCACGCTCAACAATCAGATGCGCCTGCAAGGAAACGCCTCATACGCCATGTATGGCATTGTGGCCGGGGCCGTGATCAACGTGGCGCTCGACCCATTATTCATCTTCCTGTTCGACATGGGAGTGGCAGGTGCCGCACTGGCCACAGTGGTCGGACAGGTCGTTTCGTTTGCCATCCTCCTGCGCATGGTGCGGCGTGAAGGCAATATAGCTGTGCATGCGCGGCTCTTTGCCCCCTCGTGGAGCCTGTTCAAAGAGATATTCTACGGCGGCAGTCCGTCGCTTTCGCGGCAAGGCTTGGCCTGTATAGCCACGATAGCGCTCAATGTCTCTGTCAAGGTTTATGGCGATGCAGCCATTGCGGGCATGTCCATCGTCAATCGCATAGCCATGTTTGTCATGGCTGCCGTGGTGGGTCTCGGCCAAGGTTTTCAGCCCCTTTGCGGCTTCTGCTACGGTGCCCGTCTCTATGGGCGGGTCAGGCAGGCCTTTTGGTTTACCACCGGTGTGGGCACGGTCTTCCTTTCGCTTTGTTCGGTGGTCGGCTTCTGCTTCAGCGACGGCATCATCGAACTTTTCCGCAACGACCCTCATGTGATAGCTGTGGGCAGTGTGGCCTTGGTGTGGCAGCTTGTCACCTTTCCGCTCAATGCCTTTGTCATGACGAGCAACATGCTCACCCAAGTGTGCCGCAAACCGTGGCGGGCCAACATTCTTGCTGCCGCCCGCCAGGGTCTTTTCTTTGTGCCGCTTGTCATCGTTCTTCCCCGATATTTCGGCATTCTTGGTGTTGAGGCCTGTCAGGCGGCCAGTGATGCCTGCGCTTTTGCGCTCACCGTGCCAGTGATGCTTTACACCTTTCGCGAAATGAGGAGGGAGGAAATCGCATGGGGAACCGAAGCCCATTGATGCCGGGTCAATTTAAGTTCCAACTTTTGTAAGAATTGTTTTTCATAGTTTATGAGCTCCACTGTCTATGTCAAGAATATGGTGTGCGACCGTTGCAAGATGGCTGTCACCCACTTGATGAGATTTAGGCTCATGTTGTGAGTGACAAAATAGGGCAGATGTCTGTTGTGAGCAGTGTCTTCTTTGGTCGTCCGTGTTTAGAGGTCCGATAGAGCCGTGAAGGTGTCTATGATGTGCTCGGCACCGGCCTTTTCCAATTCCTCGCGTGAGCCGTTGCCATAGCTCACGCCACAGGTGTGCGTGCCGGCATTGTGGCCCATGAGTATGTCAAACTTGGTGTCGCCTACGACCAAGGCGTCATTGGGAGCGATGCCGAAATGCCGCAGCGTCACTTCCACGGGTTCGGCCTCGGGTTTGGGGCGGTGTACATCGTCGGCCCCGATGAGGTAGGAGATGAAAGGCGAAAGCCCCAGATCGTTGACGTATGCTGCCAGTGAGGCATGGCTGCGGCTGCTGGCAAAGGAGAGATGTATGTGCCGGTTGTGGAGCCGTTGCAGGGTGTCGGCCACACCGGGAAAGAGCGTGACGGCTCCCGGACGGTTGTTCTGCTTGAAAAACTCACGGTAGGTGGCGGCACATTTTTCGCCCATCTCCTCTGTCATGGGAATCATCTCGGTGAAGCAGCGGGCCAAAGGCAAGCCTATCATCCGGGCGCATTGTTCTCTTGTACGTGTTTCGAGGCCGAGCGCATCGATGGTCTGGAGCATGGTGTCGGTGATGAGTCGGCGGCTGTCTCCCACCGTTCCGTCGAAGTCAAGGATAAGAAGTTTAAACTTGTTGGTCATCAGGCGATGTCTTCTTTTACGTGCCGGCGAATCTTGGCAAGGTAGGCTTTCATGCCCGGAGCGTCTTTCTTGTCGATTATCGTGAGCAGCTCCTTGAGTTCGGTGCGTATCTGTGATACTTGGTCGTGAGTGTAGGGGTTGAACAGAATCTCCTGCAAGAGATAGTCGTCTTCGTTGAGCACGCCTTTGGCTATGCGCATGTGTCGTTTGAATGTGGTGCCCGGAGCGTCTTGGTGCTTCATCACGGCGGCGAACACAAAGGTAGACACGAAGGGAATGCTCAGCGAGTAGGCTACCGTCTCGTCATGTTCCTTGAAGGTATATTCGTAGATGTTGAGTCCGATCCGTTGGTAGAGATCCTTGAAGAAGATGCGCCCCATGTAGTCACCCTCGCTGATGATGATGGCGTTTTCTTCGCTCAGTTGGTTGAGGTTGGCAAACGTCGGTCCGAACATCGGGTGAGTGCTCACGTAGGGGCGGCCGCTTTGCTCGTAAAAATCCTTCAATCCGGTCTTCACGGAGGCTATGTCGCTGATGATGCAATCTTCCGGCAGATAGGGTATCACCTCCTTGAAGGCCGGAATGGTGTATTTCACCGTGACAGCGTTGATGACCAATTCTGGACGGAACTCCCGCACCTCGTTGAGCTGTTGGAAGCGATAGCAGTTGTAGGTGAAACGCATGCGCTTCGCATCTTTTTCATAGACGGCCACCTCGTGGTCGAAACTGAGCAGGTCGATGAAAAACGAGCCCATCTTCCCTGCTCCCATGATTAGTATTTTCATAAGCCTTAATGTCTTGCAGGGCTGCGTTGGGCATAAGCCGTGCCCGGACTCTGCAATCCTTTTAACAAATTATCTGTTGACGATTTCCAACTGTTGGCGGACACTCTCTTCGTGGATATGTTCGAACACTTGGGCGGCGAATTCGGGTGACATACCGCACAAACTGGCCTGCGCACCGCGTTTTTCGAGAATCTCACTATAGCGGTTGGCCTGTAGCACAGTCATGTTGTGCTCTTTCTTGTAGGTGCCTATTTCACGGCAAACACGCATTCGTTTGGCCAACAAATCCATGAGCTGGTTATCGAGTTCGTCTATCTGGGCCCGTAGTTGGCGTATGCCCTCAGTGGTGGTGTGCTCGTCACGCACCACGAGCAGCGAGAGAATGTAGTCTAATATGTCCGGTGTCACCTGCTGTTTGGCATCGCTCCAAGCCTCGTCGGGGGAGCAGTGGCTCTCCACAATGAGTCCATCGAAGCCGAGATCCATCGCTTGTTGGCAGAGTGGGGCAATGAGGTCGCGTCGCCCGCCGATATGGCTCGGGGCGCAGATGATGGGCAGGTCGGTGATGCGGCGGCGCAGTTCGATGGGTATTTGCCACATAGGCAGGTTACGGTATATCTTCTTATCATAGCTTGAGAAGCCGCGGTGTATGGCTCCAAGACGCTTGATGCCTGCTTGGTTGAGTCGTTGCAAGGCTCCGATCCACAGTTCGAGATCGGGGTTGACGGGGTTTTTCACCAGCATGGGAACGTCTACTCCCTGCAACGAATCGGCCAAAGCCTGCATGGCAAAGGGATTGGCAGAAGTACGGGCTCCCACCCACAGCACATCTATGCCGTATTTCAAGGCCAGTTCCACATGCTCGGGCGTAGCCACTTCGGTGGCGGTGAGCATACCGGTCTCCTCCTTCACTCGTTTCATCCACGGCAAGGCAGTCTCGCCATTGCCCTCGAAACCACCGGGTTTGGTGCGGGGTTTCCATACGCCGGCACGGAAAATGTGACAGCCTTTGGCGGCCAGTTCCTTGGCGGTTTTTAACACTTGCTCTTCGGTCTCGGCCGAACAAGGCCCTGCGATGACGCACGACGGTCGCTTGTTGTCACTCGGCAAGTTCAATGGTTCTAATTCCAGTTCCATAATCGTTGTATTTTTGTTTCTTGGTTTACGATGGTTTTATGCTTTGTCCAAGTCGTTGTCCGCAGCGAATAGCTTTACACGCTCCAGTGCTTCACGCATCTTGTCGTCTTTGGCGCAAAGCGAAATGCGGATGTAGCGGCTGCCGTTGGAGCCGAAGATGAAGCCGGGCGTGATAAATACGCGGGCCTCGTGGAGCACGCGTTCGGTGAGTTCTTCCACATCGTGGTATCGGTCGGGAATCTTTCCCCAAAGGAACATGCCCACCTGCGTAGGGTCGAATGTGCAGTGTAGTGCCGTCATGATCTGTTCGGCGAGATTTCTGCGCCGCCGGTAGTTAGTGATGTTGTTTTCGCGGTGCCATGCTTCGCCGTTGGTGTTGAAGGCTTCGGCGGCAGCCAACTGTATGCCACGGAACGAACCGTTGTCTATGTTGCTCTTCACTTTGAGTATCCATGAGATGAATGTCGGGTTGGAGACAGCCATTGCCACGCGCCACCCCGGCATGTTGTGCGACTTTGACATGGAGTTGAATTCGATGCACACATCTTTGGCCCCGGGTACTTGCAGAATGCTCATCGGCTGCTCGTTGAGGATGAGCGAGTAGGGGTTGTCGTTGACCACCACGATGTCGTGACGGCGGGCAAAATCCACCAGTCGTTCGTAGGTCTCCATACGGGCATTGCCGCCGGTGGGCATGTTGGGATAGTTGGTCCACAGCAGTTTCACGCGGCTCAAGTCCAAGCGTTCCAGTTCGTCGAAGTCGGGCTGCCATCCGTTGTCTTCTCGCAGATTATAATAGGTGATTTTGGTGCCCAACAGTTTGTTGACAGCCGTGTAGGTGGGGTAGCCCGGATTGGGGATGAGCACTTCATCGCCGGGATTGCAGAATGCCAGTGTCACGTGGAGTATTCCTTCCTTTGAACCGATGAGGGGTTGCACTTCCGTTGCCCAGTTCACATCGACACCGTACACTCGCCCATAAAAGTCGGCCATAGCCTTGCGCAGCTCGGGTATGCCCACTGTGGGCTGATACCCGTGGGCTTTGATGTCGCGGGCCACCTCGCATAGCTTGTCTATCGTTTGTTGCGAAGGGGGCATGTCGGGGCTGCCTATGGCCAGACTGATAATGTCCCGTCCCTCGGCGTTGAGCTTGCCCACTTCCTTCAGTTTGCGGCTGAAGTAGTATTCCTGTATTTCGTTTACTCTATTTGCTGGCTTCATATTCTCCCAAGATTTTGATGTTTTTGACAAGCGGTGTGATGGCGTCTATCGACTGGCGGTAGCGGGTGAGGTTGTCGTAAGTGACATCCACGTAGAAGAGATATTCCCATTCACGCCCGATGATGGGCAGCGATTGAATCTTCGTCAGGTTGATGTCGTAGAAGCTCATGATGGTGAGCACCTTGCTCAAGCTGCCTTCCTCATGAGGCAAACTGAACACAAGACTCGATTTGTTGCTGTGTTCGAGCGGCCTGAGAAAGTCGGCTTTGCGTGTATCCGACACCACGAGAAAGCGTGTGAAGTTGTGCTTGTTGTCGTGAATATCTTCCTGAAGCACCTTCATGCCGTAAGTCTGAGCCGCATGGGAGGAGCAGATGGCTGCCCATCCGTGCATTTTGTGTCTGGCGATATATTCGGCCGCCCCGGCAGTGTCTTCCGCCTCTACGGCTTTCAGGTCGGGATGCTCGCCCAAGAAGCGGCGGCACTGTGCCAAGGCCACAGGGTGGGAGTGTATCTCTTGCAGCGTGTCCCAGTCGTCATCGGGCAGGCAGCACACCGAGTGTTTGATGTGTAGCTTGTGCTCGCCCACCACCGTGGCATTGCTCTCTCGCAACAACTCGTAGTTGTGGAGCAGCGAACCGGCGATGGTATTCTCGATGGCCACCAGTCCGATCACCGTAGGGTCGAGCCGGATGTTCTCAAACACCTCTTCAAAGGTGGCGCAGCAGATGAGTTGTATCTGTTCGCCGGCGAAGTGTTCGTGTGCGGCAATGTCGTGAAACGACCCCGGTTCTCCTTGTATAGCTATTCTTTTCATATTTCTGTCATTACGAAAAACGGTCCTGCTCCATACAGAGCGGGACCGTTTCGTTATTTCTTATACACTTGTCATAAGTTGAAATCTATACGCAACTTCCCGCTTCACAATTTCTTGCAAAGTAAAAGTAAAAATAGTAAAAAGAAGCGTATGATCTCATTGCTTACTTGTTTTTTATTCTGTTTTCAAATGCAAAAGTATGATTTTTATTTCATTCTCGCAAATAAAATGACAGAAAAAATGCCCGAAAACTATCGATTAGGGGAGTTTTCCTATATTCAGGTGGCTATTTTTCCAGTCCGCCTATGCCGTAAGGGTCGATGGAACGGTAGGCTTTCTCCACTTGTTGCTGTATGCCTTTCCCCTCTTCCGGCGCATGTTGGCCGGCTGTATTCCCGTCTGTTTCCGGCGAAAGCTCAAGCACCTGCTTCCTGTCGGCCTCGGCCAGTTCCTTGTCTCCCTTGGCCAGATAGATGTCTCCTCGCTCTTGGAAGGCTGCCACACAAAAGGGGTTGGCTTCTATCACCTTATTATAATAGGCAATGGCACTGTCGCTTGCTCCTTTCCCGGCCTCCACACGTGCCTTGAGCAGCAGTGCGTCTTCATTGCCTTCGGTGTGGTTGACAGCCCATTCGGCATCCTCGTCGGCCCCGTCGCAATCGCCTGTTTTCAAGAGCGTTTCGCCTCTTAGCAGGCGTGAACTGAAAGCAGTGGCCAAAGCTTCTCGCCTGGTGTTCTCGTCTTCTCCATCCATCCGATGCTCACAGGTGATGATGGCTTTGGTGAGCATGGCAATGGCATTCACCGTGTCGCCCAGTCCGATGCTTGCGCGGGCATAGAAATTGAGCACCTGTGGGTCGTCGCGGTCGATGAGCATGGCCTTTTCGCAGGCATCGGCCATCGCCCGATAGTCTTCCATCATGTAGGCCACATCGGCCATGCGCACGAATATCTGTTTGTTGTCGGGCTCGGCTTCGGCCAGTTTCTGCAACTGCTCGTAGGCCGGCAGCAGTTCGCCGGTGCGTATGAGCGTCTGCGAGAGATAGTCACGCACCTCCAAGTCTTCGCGCATCTCCAAAGCCCGGTTGAAGCACTTCACAGCATAGTCCGTCTCGCCTATGTGCATGGCTTTCACGCCATCGTATTTCAGCATGTCGAAGTTGCGCGTCTCCTGCTCCTTTCGGTCGTCCTCGGGCGAGTCCACGCGGCCGCCAAACAGTTTCTTGAAAAATCCCATTGTCGTATGTGTTTCTATGGGGTGGTTGTAGATTGTCAGATGTCCCCTTACCTTATTTTAGTCCTTGATTTTGTCGTAAATCTCGGGTGTGAGGATGTCCACCCGGGTCATTCCCGGCCACTTGCCCTCCACATGTTCGTAGGCTTCGCCCACGCGCTTGTAGCGTTGGAAGGTAAATTCGGCATTGATATATCCGTCGTTGCCGTCTTTGGCCAGCACATAGCAATACATCGATTGCAGATAGCCCACGATGCTGCCATGTTCCTTCACCGGTTCGCTCTTCCACGTGTCCTGCGGAATGACCGATGTCTGGATGTAGCTGCTGGGATATTTCTGGTAGAATATCTCCCGGCAGGCCTGAATCAGTTGGTTGGCATCGCCTCCTTTATAGAGGTTGTCGGTGTAGATGGGCATGTATTTTCGGCGCAATGCATCGTGGTCGGTGTTGTCTATGCCCAGTTCGTCTTTGATTTGCTCGGTGGTAGACTGCACCGATTTCTTGGCATTGTCCCAAAACTTGCGGGCCTTTCCTGCCACGGTGGTCTTGGCTTTTTGGGTTCGGTTTTGGGCCAAAACGGGTGTTGCAAACATTCCGAAAGCCATCAGCGAAAAAATCAAAATCTTCTTCATAAGCTTCGAATCTTTTTGTTTAAATCACGGCAAAAGTAATATAAAAAGGTTAAGATGCCAAAGAAATTCAGTTTTTTTAATTCCGATGTTCTTGGCTTTCACATCAATTTGTTTAAATTTGCACACATGAAGAAGTTTTCATGCATATTGATGACGGCTGTCTTGTGCCTGCCTTTGCAGGCGCAGCGTGTGGGCTGTGGCCCGCTCCACAGTCCCGACGACCCGCGTGAGGAGTGGATTCTGCCGGGCGACACCCTCTTTGTGAATGGCGACCCCACCGTGTATGGCGGCAAACCGGTGAAGATGGATGGGCGGGTCTCCGCTCCGCTGTCGGCAGTAGCACCGGTCGGGGAGCGGTTGTCGGCCCTGGAAACGGTGCATCCGGGCTCTTCTGCTGCCACAATTCCGGTGTCGGAATCCATCCAAACCTACGGATGGGGACTGCATCGGGGGCTCAATGTCTCGGTAGGCCTCTCGGCCTTTGCCACTTTCGGCAAGTATACACCCCATCGGGGAGGCTTCGCCCAGACCATCAGCGCCGCCTATCTCTCGCCCCTCACCAAAGACGGCAAGTTGTGGCTGGCCGGCGGTGGTTATTTCAACAACACCTTCTGGGGCAGCGATTCCTATCGCGATGTCGGTCTGTACGCCATGCTTGGCTATCGGTTCAACGACCATTGGGAGGCCTACGCCTACGGACAGCTCTCACTGGCGGACAATTACGGGCACTATTATTACGACCGTCCCGGCTGTTATGGTTATGACCGCTACGGCTATGGCTGCTCTCCCGTGGCCGCCTATTGGCCCGGCGGCATGGGCCTTATGGGCATTGGCGGCATGGGAGTACCCGGTGCCAATGTCGTGGGAGCGGGCGTTATATATCATGTGAATAAGTCATTCTCCCTTGGGCTCAACGTAGAAGGCGTGTGGTATAACGACAACCACACGCCCCGGTACTTTGGCCAATACGACTATCCCGTGCCCCAACCTTAGTGCGTCAGCCTGAGCCTGAGCGAGTTGAGCACCACCGACACGCTCGAGAAGGCCATTAGGGCCGAGGCCCACATCGGTGTAATCTGGAAATCGATGCCGAAGAGGCGGAGTGCTCCGGCTGCCAAGGGGATGCAGACAATATTGTAGACGAAAGCCCAGAAGAGGTTTTCCCATATCATTCGCACCGTTTTTCTGCTCAGCGTCACAGCTTCGGGTATGCTCCGCAGGTCGTCGCCCATGAGTGTCACCTGTGCCACGTCCATGGCCACATCGGTGCCGCGCCCTATGGCCATGCCCACGTCGGCCAGTGCCAACGCCTGTGTGTCGTTGATGCCGTCGCCCACCATTGCCACCGTCTTGCCTTCGGCCTGAAGGCGTTTCACCATATTCTCTTTGTCCTGCGGCAGCACTTGGCTTCTATAGTGCCTGATGCCGGCTTTGTCGGCCCAGTAGCGGGCGGCCTCTTCCTTGTCGCCACTCATCATGTATATCTCTATTCCCTTTTTCTGCAACTCCTCCATCGCCTCCCGGGCGTATGGTTTGAGCGTTTCGCGCTGTTCCGGCGGTAGGTCGTCCGACTTGGTGAAGTCGACACTCCGGTTGGGCAGTGTGAGCGTGCCCGTCTTGTCAATCACCACGGCATCTACCTTGCGCAGCCGCTCCAGAGCCGAAGCGTCTTTGATGAGCACCTGCCGCTCAGCCGCTTTGCCTATGCCCACCATGAGTGCCGTGGGCGTGGCCAGTCCCATGGCGCAGGGGCAGGCTATCACCAGCACGGCCACTGCACTCATGACGGCCTGTGGCAGATAGGCATTGCCACCCGCGAGCCACCATGCGAGAAACGTGATGAGGGCGATGCTGCCCACCACCGGCACGAACACCAGTGCTGCTTTGTCCACCAACCGTTGCACAGGAGCTTTCGAACTTTGTGCCTCCTGCACCATGCGGATGATGTGCGCCAAAGCCGTCTCTTCACCTATCTGCAAAGCTCTCATGCGGAATTTGCCCTGACTGGGGATGGTCCCGGCCAGCACCTTGCTGCCTTGACGCTTCTCGGCCGGTGTGGGTTCGCCGGTAATCATGCTTTCATCCACGTAGGCTGCGTCGGGAGTCATGAAGCTTTCGGCCCATGTCACCTCCCCGTCGACCGGCACTTTCTCGCCCGCCCTCACTTCGAGCGTGTCGCCTTTCTCTATCGTCGACAGGGGCACTTCCTCCACGCTGTCTCCATCCACGATGTGGGCCGTCTTGGGAGCCATGCCCATGAGTTGGCGTATGCTTGAGGCCGTGCCGTCTTTGGCTTTTTCTTCGAGCAGGCGGCCCGTGAGCACGAAGGTGATGATCATCACCGAAGCATCAAAATAGGTGTGCCATTCGATGCTCCGGACTCCCCACACTGCATCGCCCCAAAATGTGTTGAAGGCACTGAAAAGGAAGGCTATCAGGGTGGAGAGGGCCACGAGTGTGTCCATGTTGGCGGTGAGGTGGGTGAGTTGTTTCCATGCCGAGACATAGAATTGCCTACCGCAATAGAGCATGTTGCACAAAGCAAGGATGAGCGACAGTTGGTTGGCCACGTTGCGGTCGGTGATGCCCGCCCAACCCATCGACACACTCATCACCAGCAGGGCAAACACCCATGAGAGCAACGTCTTGCGCCGCAGGAGGATGTACTCCCGCTTTTCTATTTCTTCCACCGAGCGGTCGGCTTCTATCACAAGGTCGTAGCCTATGCCGCTGATTTCCTTTTTCATCTGTTCAAGACTGATTTGGGTCGGGTCGAAGTCGACGAGTGCCGACCGTCCAGCCAGATTCACCGAAGCAGAACTGATGCCTTCAAGCGAATTGAGCTTGCGCTCCACATTGGCTGAGCAGGCCGAACAGGCCATGCCCACCACCGGTATTGTCTTTTTCATTGATCCTTTGGTTTTATGTTGTTTCTTTGTCTTGGCTGTTGGGGAAGAGAAAGAGCGTCGCCCATTCGGCTCCCATCTACCATGCGTTGGCAAAGTTACGCATAAAATCCTAATCGGCAGTTATGTTATATGGATTAAAGTTATAAGTTTTAGCTCTCCACCCACCTAAGGGAGGCTTATCTTCCTGCAAACAGAGGAATGGAAAATCCCCCCTTTAGGGGTTGGAGGCTATTGTGTGTTATAGTTTTTTGACCTATAGCATAAAACTTACTGAGATTGAGAAAAAGCCTTACATGGATTTTCTCTACGCCCGTTTTTCAAGCCAACTCCATCTGTCCCATTAGCCCTATTCGCTCCATCAATTTTCTCACTAAGCCC
>OGIR01001299.1_pt1 | contig 14452 bp, 24 predicted proteins | sample 1571831 | NCBI WGS metagenome assembly OGIR01 (sample SAMEA2582124, study PRJEB24529) | metagenome | biome: Human gut stool | place: China | collected 2011 | reverse complement strand
GTATATGCTAGATGATTCGCTACAATCTCACAATTTGTAGTTACTGCTTCATCGTGTATGCTTTGGTGGTCGCAAGTGACACACTACTCACAAGTTCTTGTACACTCCACAGTCGTAAATTCCCGACTAAGCCATCGGTACATACCTATAAATTCTTTTTTATTGATTAAATACAGGTTTTCATCTAAATAGCTTTTCCTTTCTTAATATTTTTTTGCTACTTGGTTTTCGTAGACTCACACCGTTACTCAATCTTTACCATCAAGGTTCTACCCTATAGTTAACAAGACTTTTTCAACTTGTACTGGCTTATATTTCCTAAGATTTCAGTGGTTTTAAGTTACCAACTAATACTCTGGATTTTGAGTATCTTTGAGTACATTGACTCACATTTAATTCTGTTTTTAGTTACTTATATTTCCTCCTAACTTCAATTCATTTCCAGACAATTCGTAAACTGTCTTAGTCCGTCCGTCTTTCTCATACTGCCTTGACTGGAATCTCCCTTTTATAGTAACCGTCTTCCCTGTTGCTAAATTCTTTGCAAATAAAGCATTTACTGACCACACGATACACGGTATGCAATCCGTTTTTCCATTCTTCCGTGAAGATACCACTAGCAACTCTGCTATGTATCTTCCACTTTGGGTCTGTCTGAAAACTGGTTTTTTAGCAATAACACCCGTTATTTCTGTATGGTTTCCATCTGCTTCAAATACCATTGATATAGATTCTACATGGACAAATAACTCTAAGTGCGTCCGTTTCCCATCAAACGCCTGTCTGCTATGGATAGCACCTGTTATTTTATGTATAGTTCCATTTTGAATCTGATTTGCAATCCCCTGTTCTGCGATGCATGGAATAATGTCTTCATATCCACTTAGCCGTCTTACAATCATCTGAAAGCTGTAGAATCGGATTTTGCCTACAGCGTGGCTGTATTTAGGTTTTTCATTCATCCTTCCGCATAGCGTTATCCTGTTCATCTTCCAGCTCCCTTCTGATGTTGAATGCCAGCAGGGAAACAAAACCGCTGTTCGTTTTGAACTCACTCCCGATATACTTTTTGTAGGTAGGAGTTCTTGAGTCCGCAAGTTCTACTGTGCGTGTTACAACTTTATGTACTGAACCGCCTGTAATTCCATGTTCAGATGCAATTTCGTCATACATATCCTGTAGTTTCTTTGTCGGATTTATTATCTTTCCTACAGTCAGTTCCACGATATAGTAGAATCCTCGCATACTGGGTTCTATTCCCATAGATATCAAGGCATTCTCAATTTTTCTTAGCCTGTTATCCATGGCTATTCCTCTTCTACTTCAAATCCGACTACATGACCATCATTGATAAGAACGCCAACACCTAATTCCTCACACATTTTTTCTACTTCCGCAATTGTAAAATCTTCCATATCTGTTTCCCTTTCTTCTTATTTAAAATAGCATTGCTTTTGTCAGTCCTCTTGAAGCCGATTTCTGAAATTGCTTCATTTCCTCTATGACCTCTGATTCTGTTCTTTTTGAATCTTCTACAGCCTGTGCAATCAGCATTTCTGCTGTCTCTTCGTCAAAGTGCTGTTCAAATCTGAACCGTAAAGCTCGGATGATATTTGCAAGGTCAAGGCACATTTCTGTATCTTCGCCGATGAAATCCACTTTTGAATCATTTGCTATAATCATGATTCCACCTCTTCTGCTAACTTAGCCATTTCCCAACCGAGTCTGCTACCATCGTTGCTCCAAGATGTTGCGCCGTTTCCCCATGTGTACACTTTTCCGTTCTCATATTTTGCAAAATGTTTTTTTTCCCACACTTCTTTTTCACTATCTCTTACCAAAATCGGCGTATCTACAGCAACCTTAGTCCAGTCAACAGGCGGTTCAACGTATTCCAGTTCTGCCCATTCTTGCTTTAATTTTGAACAATGACCTGTCATATTATTAAAAATACAATCTTTGCAACTTATTTCTTCACAGCAGACTACTTTGTTTTCTTTACTAACAGCAACATGTCCTCTGTCGAAAGTAATATCAATAATTTCCTTAGCATATTTTTCTCTGTTCTTCATGCTTTTCCCTCCTGCTCGATCATAAATTTATTAACAAAATATACCTGTCCTTTGCCTGTGACCTTTGTGGTCTTGGTAATGCGAACCGAACCGTCTGGATTTTGAACATTGCTTTCTTTTACTTCAAATAACCCCTGTTCAACGTATCTTTGCTGTGGCATATTCCTTGAAGAACCACTTTTAATGAGATAGCCTTTATCGCGCAACCATTCAAATAACCGTTTCTGTCCTATCTGATATCCGTTCTGACAAATCAGTTTCGCTAAATCTCCTATTAATATAGAAGTTTTACTTGTGGCAACTGCATCAGCAAATATTTCTTTTGGCTTCATGCGCTCATTATCTGCGATTAATAATGAGTTGTCTCCTTTTAACTTTGCTATTTCTACGTCTGCCATTTTCAACGCCCTTGCGTATACCTGTTCTGGACTGTTCCACGCTTTTTCCAAATCAATAAGGTACTGGCGAACTGCTTTACCCTCTGGTGTCCTCTGAATCATGCAAATATGCTTTGCCATGTCCAGTGATATTTCATGGTCTATATATGTTGTTTCATTTCCCTGGGCTGTTAGTCTTTTTTGACTAATAGCTTTGAAGTCCTCATTTTTTGAGAATCCATAATCGCACATTCTCTCAAACCACTTTGTATACTGCGTTCCAATATTCAATTTTTCATGAAGTTCTCTAGCAGATACCGTCTGATTATCTGCGTTTACATTTAATAATTCCTGCAATTCATTTCACTTCCTTTCTGTGATATAATTCACCTCAAAGGAGGTGATATTTTGTTATTAACTGGTTACTGCTCTGTTCAGAAAAAGAAAACTACAATATCTGTTCAAACAATTCCTAGCCCTACGCTAGAAGACAGAGACAGATATTTAATTGGACGAATCACTTGTGATTATGCTAGTTTTGGTGGAAACTGCGATTGCGACAAATGTTCAGTGCTTTCTGAAAATAGAGTGGAACAATAGCTTTAATGGGCTGCTTTTTGGTGGCTCATTTTTTATTAAGGAAACAACGCCATTTATTTCTGCTTCTGATGGTTGAAAAGTAACGTTAACTCTTGGTATTAAACTACAATCGTCTTTATCAATATCTTGCTCAAAAGCAATTCTTGTCACATTTTCTAATTTCTTACCGTCAATATAGACTCTTGTTAAAATACCTTCGCTTTCCACTTTTACTTTTGCCCCATTTTTAAGATTACCAAGACTCATATTTTACCTCCCTAATTATCCTGCATTCAGATATGCTACATCTTTGAAAATTTCAATCTGCTTTTTGCAGTCTTTGTAGATATCCTTGTAATGCATTTCTCTTTCCATGCCGACACGAATCTGATTCAGAATAATATTTTCAATAAATGACAGTTCATTTAACTGGGCAAGTGTTGCAAAATCCCTGTCTGTGATTCCTGCCATTTTATTTGCAAGTTTAGAATATGTAGTGTAAAGCATTTGGGAATGTTCGCTTCCCTGCTCTTCTGCGTATTTAACTAACCGCTTGATAACATCTGTCTCTGCCTGTCTTGTAAGTTTCCCTTGCTTTCGCTGTTCTACCCATAACTGGGTATTTCGTTCTTTCAGCATGGATTCCATTTGATTGAATGCTTGAATGTAATTCAATTTCCATTCAAGTGCCTTTTGACCAGTGAATCCCATTACCAGTAGAGAAAAGCCGTCACGGTTCATGTAATACATTGGGTAATGCTTCCCCCTGTTTTCGTAGGTTGATTCAAAGAAAAATTTCGCTCCACCATTTTGGGGATTCACTTTTCCAATCAAACTAGAGTACATTCTTCTTATTTCAGCTATCAGTTTGTCATGCCTTTTTCCAAAATTTTCAGCTACTTCCAAACTGGTACAAACAACCTCATCATGTTTAATTGATACTAAATCGTTCAATTCTTCTCCTTTCCTAAATTCTGATAAATTATTCTTTGCTTTCGGAAACCTCTTTTTTCGCAGAATTTTCTGCCATGTTCTCGACCTTGCCAAGAATATAGCCCTTGTCAAAGTCTGACATTTTAGGGATTGCATCTTTTAACTTCTCAACAATCTGCTTTTCCTTTTCACTCATTCATTTCACTTCCTTTCTGTGGTATACTCTCCTTATCAGATAATAAGGAGGTGATACTGTTGGATAATGTTGCTCTTGCTTCTGCTTATGCAAATGCTAAGATAAATGGTTATCAAGGTGATGTAGAAAAATTCAAGTCCGAGTACCGCAAATACTATGATGAATTTATGGATACGATTGATAACACGCCTGCAAAAGTAGAAATTATTAAAAATCCTTTCCGCTAATTTGCTCTAATAGCGATTAAGGCATTGGATAGAGAATCGAGTATTTTGCATTCCTGCAACACATCTTCGGTTCTCTTTTCTTTTTCTTCCATAACGGTTCTTGAAATCGTCAGAGCTATGCTTTCTACACAATCCTCTAATCTGTTCTTTTCACCATTAATTTCAATTGTCATGTTGCTACTTACCATATTCTCGCCTCTTTCCTTTAATTTTAAGGTTTTGTTGACCTTGTAAACAAAGTATAGTCCCCTGGAAACATTTTGTCAATACTTTTTTGTTGACTAGGGGACTTTTTTGTTGTATAGTAATTATGAAAGGAGGGAAAATATTGAATGAACGAATAAAAAAATTGAGAAGTCATTTAGAATTGACGCAAGAAGAATTTTCTTCAAAGATTGGTCTTTCCCGAAATTTTATAGCGCAAGTTGAATCGGGAATAAAAAAACCATCTAGCAGAACTATTTCTGACATATGTGAGAAATTTAATGTTAATGAAGAATGGCTTTTGAATGGAACTGGAGAAATGTTTGTAAATTTACCAAAAGAAGCGGAAATATCTAATTTTCTATCTGATGTTCAGCATCTTAATGATGATAATTTTCAAAAAAGATTGATTTTAGCACTTGCTAAACTAGATTCTGATGGTTGGCAAAAGTTAGAAGATTTGATAGACGCAATTACAAACAAATAAAAAAAGGACTAGGGCATTGCGCAAACCCTAGTCCTTTTCATACTTCATTGTTCTTTTTATGTATACATAGATGAATTGTAAATTCTTTAAATCTTTTATTTCATCTAGCATCTTTTTTGATTCTCTCTTGTAAAAATCTGCATCATTGCCATTATCCCCTGCCATATCCTTGCCCTCTCTACAACTCTGATTCATGTAATCAACCCCTGTCCGTAATGTTATGACACCATTATAGAATATACGTTCTATTCTGTCAACTAAATTAGAACATTTGTTTTGTAGTATGGTTACAGGACGGTACGCCACGCCAATAGCAATACCGCCCCTGCCAGAACTTGAAGCACCACATCATTGTGGACAAGTTTATTGTACGTCTACAGATACATGGAAGCAAGAAAAAGTGTTCGACATATTCTTCGGCGAAATTCGACAAATTACAGCAATCTGTAGTGTGGCTTTTCTTCTTTGAATATCCAGTACCGCAAATAATCGTCAAGGATAATTGCAACCGTTCCTACAATTAGCCATAACAGGCTGAATGGTAGGCATATCTGCCCTAACAGATTGAATGGAATATCGCTGTAATCCCACACATTCCAACCTAACCAGATATTCACGATAAGACCGCATACAAACTCTAACAGGGTGATTACTGTCGCAACCTTTATTGATTGCAGGATAAGCGGATAATCCCAGTCTGTGCGTTCGTTCTGTTCTCCTGCATACAGGAAACATAAACCGCCAAGAATGAACATTGTCCAATGGCTACGACCACGATATAACAGCTCTATGCACACATAAAGAAAGCCACCTATCGCAAATAGAATAAGTGGCTTGATAATCTTACGCATGTCTCACCTGATTTGCAACTGGAGTTGATATGGCTTTTTCAAAACTCCAACCTAATTTATCAATTCTATCTCTTAATTGTTCCCATTTAAAGCCGTATTCCGCCGCCCATTGAGAAAGTGTTTTTGTTTCTCCGTTATAAGTAAAGTATCTATTGTTTCGTCTGTTTCTTTGCTGATCTGATAAGGTTATCCATCTACAGTTATTTGGTTCATAATTTCCAAACGAATTTATTCTATCTATTGTTAAATTATCAGAATATCCGTTTTCTATAGCCCAATCATAAAACGTTTGAAAATCATGTAGCCATTCATCACATATCGTTATTCCTCTTTCTCCATAAAATCTATATATTTTAGAATTTTTGTTATAACATCTGTCTTTCATGTGAGACCAAATAGTATATAATCTGGAATTTCTCTTTCCGTGTTTTGTAGATTTTTTTATTAGAGATTCAATCTTATAGCAACCGCAAGAAGAAATATGTCCATTGTTTAGCAATGAAATATCCGCAATTTTGCCATTTCCACAATCACATTGGCACGCCCAAAGAGTTCGACCTCTTTTTCCATTACCTACAGGCTTAATTGCAACAAGTTTTCCATAACGATTGCCACTTATATCCTTTTTACCCATAGTCATCTATCCCCCTACATTGTTTTTAATAAGTCTTTTAATACTTCACTTCTATATTCTTCTGGTATGTAAGAATTATAGGTTATATTTTTTACTTCTTCTGATGTTTGCAAACTATTTATGTATATACGTAAATCCCTAAACCACGTTACATGATACGTAACCGCCTGCATAGCTGTTTCCGTAATCAATCTCATGTCCGTGTTGCTGTAGTATTTACATGGTTCATTCACATCTGATGTATGCCACGGTATCTGTGTTTCTCCCTGCGCAACCTTAGTCTGCAATCCCATAAGGCTTGTCTGGTCGTGGTCTGTCAACGTGAAATGTTCAATTGTTCCGTCTGATAAGGTAACATCAACACCGTTCTGAATTGATTCTTGCTGTGCAGTGTTCATTTCTGATATTTTCTGTTCTTTCAGTTCGTCAAGAGTCGGTTCTTCTGGTGTAGGATGTGGCTGTTCCTTATAGACTGATTTATCATTGGAAAGCTGATAACCGTTATATTCTGCGGTTGTATCGTCATTCCTGTAAACGGTATTATATCCGTGGTAAGAATCACCGCCAATGTCAAGTTCTCCTTTTTCATCTAAGAACAAATCAAATCCGTTTGTGTCTACGACAACTGCATCATGGAATTTCAGTGTTACTACGTGTTCCGATTCCGGGACTACGATACACTGGATTATTTTTTGTGAATCTAAAAATTTTAGGTATGCCATGGGCGATACCTCCTTTCTTTTATAAATTAAATAGTAATTTATGATAGATATACTAATATATTGTTTGCCTTTATCAATATAACATTAAAATTATCATTAGACTCGCATATTAAATGTGCATAACCAAAATTATGGTATCCTGAATGCGTTGCATATGATTTAATATTTTTAAAACTATTTTGTCTATAACTCTCTGCATCAACAGCTATTGAAAGAGATTGAGAACCTTGATAGCCCATACTAATAATCATTGCGTATTTAGTACATGGTACTGTATAAGTTTGATAATCATATCCTTTAGGCACATATGTAATTGAAGTAAAATTTTTACAATATGCATGATCATTTGATAATTCCGATACGAAAAATATAGCAGCTGCCGTTTTTGTTCCAGATATAGTAATACTATTACTATTAGCCTTAAACCAAAATATACAAAAATTATTGGTTGAATCCCCCATTGATTTTTCTATCGTTGCGTTATTTATTGATAATTTGGATATATTGCATCGACCTGCTCCATTTGCATCTTTAAAAACAGCCATATAATATTTATTTTTTTCTACAGTTATTGTATGGCTATCATTATTGTAATTTCCTGTATATACTGGACTATATGCAAAGTCTGGTTTATTCCCTAAATTACTACTTAATGCCTTAACTGCCAATGCCCCTGCAATATATCCAGACTGTGTATTTGCCTTTATCGTTTCTAAGCTGTCAATAATCTTGCTTGCGTCTGCCGCATTATTTACAGCTTCATTTGTTGCATTTATCTGCGCCGCTCCGAATGCGCTCCCAACCTGTGTATAATCTGTTACATCTTCAAAACTGACTGTACCGTCAATGTTCTGAATCATTTTGAATCTACGCTTGCCGTTCATATTTTCTTTTAATATATCGTCTTTAAAATTGACAGGTAAATTTGCCTTTGCCATTTATATTCTTACCTCCCTAAATGCGCCCAGTCTGAATGGCAATTTCCTAAGAGCAGCTTTCTGTCTCTCCAAAAGGTCATTCATTTGCAACGTAGCCGACTCTATACGGTTCAATTCATCCCATTTAATAAACTGCCCGTTATCAAAGAATCTTTGCGATACACCGTAGTCCTGTGTGAATATGTTCTTGTTAATCGTTTCAAGGTTGCTTTCAAAAGCATTAAAAGCCGCCGCCGTGAACCATCCAGTATAATCTTCAATATCTGCGCCCATATCCACAATTGAAAACTGCTTATATACTTCCTGTGCTAGTTCATACAGATAAGTCAAATTGTTCTTAATACGGTTATAGTCCACATAATTGAATCTGTCGGTTGCTTTCCAATTAGTCTTAGGAGCATGCCATAGGCTTACTTCCGATACCGCTGATTTATCTATGGTTACATTTCCTGCATCATCATAAGCAGACACCGTAACGGGATAATCACCCGATTCTTTAGGTGCTGTAAGGCTTCCAGTATACGTTGAATTGCTATGTTTTAAATCGGTTGTATCATCAGCAACCGTCGCTGTTACTTTAGTTATTGCCAATTACAGCACCGCCTTTCTTGCTTTCATTGTTCCCGACCATGCACCATTAAATGTTATTTCATTTTGGTACGTCCTTATCATGGTTTCTCCACGGTCTTTTAATTCCATATAATATAAGTCGTTTGCATCCGTTCTGGGGTCTCCACGCCATTTTATCTGATAGTCAACATCCCCTAAATAATAGCTTGCAAGCCATTCTTCTAGGTCTTTTGCTAACTCTGTTGTACTGATTAACGGATTTTTCCATGTCTTAATATCCCCATTGTCATTATGTGTGACCGTGTAGCCGATTTCCTCGGTAACGTACTCATATCCTTTAATTACATACTTAACAATCGTTTCTTCCGTCATACCGCTAAACTGTAGAGTCGCATAATAACTACTACTGTCTGTAATCTGCACCGATATAGTGCTTGGAATCGGATTTCCACCGTCATCTGTTCTGTTATCAATTACTGCTGTCAGTCCGTAACAGGGATTTTGAAAGTATACCGTATGCACATTGTTAGCAGGGCTAATGGTAATCTCTTCTGTTGAGATATCCTTATTCTCACTTGATTTACGGTATTGTGTCTTAATTACGCTGATAGCCTTGATTTTATTTTGTCTTACTGCTGTAGGGCTGGCTGTCATGTCATTTCTAGCAATGTGGTAGTCTGTAACATCCCCAACAGTGATATTATCTACCGTGATTCTGCTGTTCGGCTGTGCTTTGGTAAATTCTAATACAATTTTGTCAAACAGATTAAATTGTTCAAATGTGGTGTATTCCAGTTCCCCACCCTGTTCTACCGTGTAGCTGTCCACCTCTAAATCTTGGTAATACGTTGTTACCTTGAATTGCTTCGGTGCAACATTCCTAAACTGCACTTGCAATCCATATGCTACAAATGCCGCTTCCAGATTAATTGTGATTTTGGGATTCTCGTTGAAATTACCGTCCGAATCTGCAATCTGTGAACTGATATATCCTGTCTTTAGATAATTGCTGTCAGGGGGCATAAAAAATACAGTTCCGTCAACTGTAGAAAAATTGGAACTGCATATTGAATAGGCTTCTTTATCTTCTCCATTCAGCACATCAGATACATGGCTGTATGCTGTCTCTCCGTTGGATAATGCTGTCATATCTGGTATGAATGAAGCCTGCATATGGATTTTACTGTTTCTATCTTCAAATAAAACACAACGTCCGGCATTAGCGATTATCTGTAGTGCTTCGCTGTGCTTTACTGCTGGCATAGGATTCTGTACTTTGATATTCTTTAAATATGGGTCTATGAAGTACTCTCTATCGTCTGTTATGCCTGCATCATTCAGAACGTCAATTGCAAGGTCATATAGGCTTATTCCAGTTTCCCTGTAAAGTCCACGGTAGTACTTACCTGTCATGTAATCGAATCTGTCAGTTGCCGTAAACTTGGCTTCCGTATCAGTTGCCGACCATGTTTTAAGGTAGGTTGTTTCCTTTGGTAGCCATTCTATTTCGTTATTTCCCAACACATCATAGCCGAATTGAATCTTTACTTCCTGTCCGACTTCCATGTAAGCAAGTGCGCTGTCTGGATTGTCGGGTGAATAGTATTGATTCTGATTGTCTATCGTCAGTGATATATCGTTAGACGGTATCGTATCTGTTATGGAAGATACATACTGTTTACCGCTGTATTTTTTTACTTCCTTGTTGCTAAATGCATTGACGATACCGCAATAAAACTGATATATCCTTAGTCTTCCCTGCCCGTTTATCATTTTGGTAGGAGTGATAATCAGATAGGAAGTGCCGTTGAATACATCTTCCGTCACCCAGTAGCTTTTATCATTACCGCTGTAAGAGCGTGTAACGCTGTCATTTTGGACTGTAAAATCAACTGGGTAATATTCTCCCCAGTCTATTGTTAAGCCTTTTATATCAAGTCCTGTGACGTTTGAAAAGGATATATAGATAGTTCCCAATATGTTATCTGTCACAATTCCATTATTGTAATAGTCGTTGTTCCTTGGTGGAAGAAAGTACATTGTGCCGTCCACCTTTGAAAAATCCTGCTCCGCTGTAGCATATACATTGTCTACCGTGTAGTTGTTAAAAGGCTTTCTCACGTCCGAAAAGTAGGTAACCGCCGTGCGGCTATCTACAGCAACATTTTTCTGCGCCTGTGAGTTGATTACACCGATTGTCGCTTTTATATATCCCCTGTTACGTCCTATGCCTTTCATGGACTGCTTATAAGCCTTAGATACGTTCTGCATAACTACCACCCACAATCTATAAGGTTAAACGATAAAGTCTCGTCTTTGGTTATCATATGCGTAAGTCTGTCAACAAATAGTGGCACGCCTTTTCTATCTCCAGGATACATTGTAATTGTAATCGGATTGCCTGGATTCTTCATGTCTTCAAATGTGACAGGTACATAAAATGGTTCGATTGCTTTTAACATCATTTGCCGCTGTTCTGGTGTAAGTCCTACCCATTTAAGACTGTCCAGTTTATATAAATCTCTGCCGACTCTCTGACCGATAACTGCATTATTTGCGTTTCTTCCTGCATTCACTGTAGTAGATATCGTCCATGAGAATCCAACCGCAGGGCAAGGAAAATCATACCCATTGACATTTAAGAATGAACTCATTGACATAGCTTATCCCTCCAGCATTGCTTTTATTACCAAACAATCCACCATGTAACCAGACTGTGTACAAGCTTTTACATCATCCAGACTTGTAAGAATCTTAGCTTTATCTGCCGCCGCATTGATAGCTTTGTTCGTGTCATTTATGTTAGATGCTTTAAATTCTCCACCGACCTGTGTATATGTTGTTACATCTTCCAGTGTCACCGTTCCGTCTGAATTGGTAGTCATTTTGTATCTTCGCCGACCACCCATTTTTTTATCCAAAATATCGTCTTTAAAATTTGTTGGAAGTGTTGCTTTTGCCATTATGTCAACCCCCTGTTCATTGCTATTACAAAGTATATTGAAGAATGTATTACATTTACATAATTGATAATTTATATAAAAGAAAAACACCTACGTTATGTAGATGCTTTTGGTTTTAATTTTAAATAGCGCTAAAAAATGAGCGCTACTTTTTATGTATAAAAATAGGACGGTCAAGTGCCGCCCTACTTAATTTTCTTCTTTATTTCTTTTATTTCTGCTTCTATGCTATTCAGTTTGTCGATTACGTCTATATACCTATCATCTGCCACATGAGCATATTTTTGATTCTCTTTCATGAGAAAATCGTTTGATTTGTACTTGGATTCCAGTAATTTGCTGTTACTTTCCCTTGCCTGTATTATTTCTTCTGCCAGTTTTTGAAATTCTCCTGCGCTGTCCAACTGTTCAAACTCAATCTTTTTAATACGTTTTTCCAGCTCTATAAGTTTCTGTTCAATCTCCATATTATCCATAGCAATCACCTACCAATTTTTCATCATTTCTCTTGCTCTTTGATTTGTTTCTTCTATTTCTTGGGTAAGCTGTTTTGCTTCTTTTTCCGACTGTTCAAACGTTTTATCGTACTTTTCAATCTGTTCCTGTTTCCATTCCTCTTGCTCTTTCGCTATTGCCCTGTTATCTAAATAATTAGCGCATACAATAATCAATATGACTATCAGTGCAATACCTATACTTGTTTTTGCTTTATTCATGTAAAAACCCCCTCTCTATTTTGGTATTATTATACTCTAATAAAGAGGGAATTTCTACAAAAAATTATTATAATTTATGCAAAACTAAATCCATTTCTATTGCTTCTTTCTTCTACAGCGGAAACAAGGCTTCTTCCGTCAATAGAGATTTCTTTACCCTCTCTGACTGCATCTAATATTTCAGACAATAAATTAGCTTCTCTGCTATTATCTTCATAAGCGCGTGAAAAACCTCTATATGCCGCTTCTTCAATTCCTGCCACAATCATTTCATTACTTGCAACCGCTGTCTTTCCGTTAGAAAACTGTCCGACTAATTCATTGTGGTTAGCCATGAAAAGTCCGTCCTCTGGGAAGCCACCTGTTGAAAATTTTGGGATTCTTGGAAGAGATACATTGGGTATATCAATACTAAAGCTAACCCCTGGTATTTTGCTTGCCGCTTCTGCCAGCTTCTTTAATCCGTCTATAGCACGGTTTACAAGACTTTCTACGCCCTCAATTACACCGTTCAAGAATCCGATAGCGCCATTAGCCGCCGCCTTAAAAGCATCTTTGAAAGCTGTAGGCACTTTAGCAAGCATATCATCCCATTTCTTCTTAGTAAACCACGGTGCAACATTAACAGTCCACCACTTAGTAAGGTTTGCTACCCATTGAGTAGATGTCTCTGTCCACTTTGTATTGAATGATTCCTTTACGTTATTGAGTACTTCCAGCCACTTTTCTAATGAAAACCACGGTACAACGCTTTCTTCCCACCATGTGACAAGAGCTGTTCCATTCCACCATTCCACGATTTCATCCCATTTGGTCTGCGCCGCTACTAAGATATTTCCCAGCAGTTCAGTCCACTTTTCAACGGTAAACCATGGAAGAACATAGTTTTCCCAAAATTCGTTGATTTTTTCTGTAAACGTATCGAATAGAGAAGTAAATCCCTCAATGATTCCTAAGAAGATATTTTCGCCTAATGGTTTCATTTCTTCCGCAGGGGAATGAATGCCGAATACATCTTTTATTTTTCCAACAAATTTATCAAAAAATCTGCTTACTACATCACCTATAGTCAATTCTGAGTTGCTATCTCCCATAGGCTCTGTAATGCCAGCAACTATGTTTTCACCCAGCTCTGAATAGTCTGTAGAATTTGATTCGTCTTTTGCACCTTGGGAATATTCCGAAACCATATTCTTTCCACTATCGTATGCCGTATTATTAATAGACTCTAACTGCGTTGTGGCATCGTTTACCATAGCGTCTATCTCTTCTGTAGACATACTAGCATTGTCAGAAATTCCGCTTGCGTATTCGCTTGCTACATTCTGCCCATTGGTTCTTGCTGTAGTTTTTGCTTCTTCTGCTCCAATGCTTATTGAGTTGTACATTTCTTCATAAAAAGAAGATTGTTCAGAAATAAGATCTAACTGTTGCTTATTTTCTTTAAGTACGTTGCTAAATTCTTCTACCGCCTGTGAAGCTTTAGAAACTTCGTCTTGATACGGCGCAAGATTAGCATTTCCACCAGATTTTTCAAGTTCATCATTGCAGATTCCTGTCCAGTACGCTAAATCTTCTTGTGCTTTGGAAAGATTTTGTGCGTTTTCCTTGACTTGCATCTGCGCTTCTGCTTCTTGCTTTAATGTTTCTTTCCACTGTTCTGAAATAGCTTCAAGTCTTATCTGTTTTTCTTTTTGAGTAATTAATTCTTTCAGCTTATCAGTAGTGATTGTCAGTTTTTCATTTTCTGAATCATAGTACTCATTCAGTTCTGGCATTTTGCTAATGAGCTCTTGCGTGTACTGTGTAAGTAATTTTTGCTCGTCTGCTGTAAGATTTGTCTTACTGCTTAATGTTCCATATTTATCAGCAAGTGTTTCAAGAAAAAGAATATTTTCATCCTTTGTATTTATTTGTTCTCTAAATGCTTCATTTGTTTCCCTTATTCTGTCTGTAAGGTTTTTTGCTTTTTCTGCTATATTG